>Ga0066411_1000004_pt1 | contig 40046 bp, 37 predicted proteins | sample LakWasMet15_LOW5_2_FD_59498 | JGI IMG/M metagenome (GOLD analysis project Ga0066411, IMG submission 59498) | Freshwater sediment methanotrophic microbial communities from Lake Washington under simulated oxygen tension - Sediment Metagenome 15_LOW5 | ecosystem: Environmental > Aquatic >...
AATAAACCGATGCTCCTTCTACTTGGAAGTCGCTTCTCGCAAAAGAAAATCAAACATAAATTCAACAATAAAAACAAATAAAATAAGATGGAAGTTACAGGAAAAATCAAAATGATCGATCAAACCAAAGAGGTTGGATCAGCAGGTTTCAAAAAAAGAGATGTTGTTGTTACAACTGACGAGCAATATCCACAAAATATTTTGGTTCAGTTTGTTCAAGATAAATGTGAATTGTTAAATAACTTCCAAGTTGGAGATGCCGTAAAAATCGATATTAATTTAAGAGGAAGAGAATGGATTAATCCACAAGGAGAGGCCGTTTATTTCAACACAATACAAGGATGGAGAATTGGGAAAGTACAAACCGAAGCAGCTCCTGCCCAATCTGTTCCGATGCCTGCTGCAGAGGCGTTTCCGCCAGCAACAAGCTTAAATGAAGACGAACCGGACGATTTACCTTTCTAAAAAACAAAAAGGCTTTTCGAAAACGAAAAGCCTTTTTTATGGAATTATATAAACTACATCATTGGTGCCAAAGCTATTTCCAAGCCGTCCAAATCTTTAGTAATTGGGATTTGGCAACCCAAACGACTATTCGGTTTTACATGTTGCAATCTTGAAAGTGTTGCTTCTTCCAATTCTCTTTTTTCAGGAACTTTTATATCATTTTCGATGTAACACTGGCAAGTAGAACACATTGAAACTCCTCCACATACTCCAACAGTTCCTTCAGGTTCGAGTTCAAAAGCACGAACGACTTGCATTAAATTTAAGCCCATATCGGTAGGGACTTCTACCTCGAAGCTGTTGTCTCTTCGATCTGTTATTCTTAGTGTAATATTCATTGTTAAGTGTATGGAATTTGTTGTGAATTACTAGATAATATTGTCCTTTTAAAATAGAGTATATCCAAAAACTAGCGATGATGTATTAAAACCTGAACGCCAATCTAAATAATTAATCAATAAATCTTGCGCAAGGCTATATCTATATTCGATGTTATATTTATTATTGTATTTATACCCAAACCCAAAATTAAGAGTGCCTCCTGCCCTAATTTCTATAAAATTTATTTTGGAATTAAAGCCAAAACTTTTAACCAAGGCGGCATTAACGAACAATTTTGATTTGTTGTTTAAAAACATATAATGCCTAACACCAAATGCAGCGTCAATTGTTTTATAGTCAATTTTGTTATTCAATGACATAGCTTTAAAATATTGATAGGTTGGTTCCACAAACAGCGCCCATTTATTTTTGTTAAAAGGGAAAATATACTCAAATTCCATTCCGAGTCTAAAAGTGGTTTTGTTTCCAAAATTGGTGCTTAAGTAATTACCCAAATTGTTAGACATACTGAATGAGGATGCCGAAATTCCTGGCCTAATGGAAATGTTAAATTCATCCCTTTTCGTCTTGGGTTCATAATCCTCAACCGCTGAATTTGTACAGTTATTGTATTTCAAAAATAAATTTGCCAGTTTGTCTTTTTGGTATTCTAAATATTCAATATCATTCATTGTGATTTTATCGCATATTAGACTGCTTAAAAGCTGTTGTTTATACTGAACGTTTTGTTGGATATTTGTGTTGTCTTGATAATAAGTCTTATAAACTAATTGTTCTATGTTTGAATTGTCAATAGCAAAAAAATACCTGCTCAAACTTCCATTTACATAGGAAAACAAAGATGCTTTCCCGGATATTAATGTTTTCAAAAACAATGTTTCCTCAGTAAAAACAGGATATCTGTTATAGTTCATTTCGGCAGTTGCATCTTTTGATCTGTCTATTTTTACGATAGCTCTTTTGTACTTGGAAATATTTGTAATTCCAAATTCCTGAGTGTTTGTAATCGTATTATTTAATGCCTCTGAATTTTCGGTTAATTTATAATCAAATGATGTTGGATTACTATTCCAATCTAAATTCTTAATTAAACAGTCTATTTTTTCTCCATTATTATTTATAAAATATCCTTTTTCAAAATTAATTTGAGAATAGGAATTGAAAATAAAAAGAAAAAAAAGGCCTAAAGAAAATTTTTTGGTTTGCATCGTTGTTCGGGGTTTTAGTTTTTTTTTGTGTGAGGGATTACTTCACAATGCTTTTGTTTTAATTGGAGTTCCGTGAATTTCATTTGTAACGGAAAGCCCGACCACGCCGTAACGCGAGTGAAAGCATGGTCACGCCAAACAAATTTATTCGATATTAATAACAGTTTCGATTTGTGGAGCAAATTTTTTGATGGTAGTTTCCACACCTGCCTTAAGCGTCATTTGGTTTACGCTACAATTGGTACAGGCTCCTTCTAGACGGACTGTTACATATTTGTCGTCTTCAATTGAAACTAGCGAAATATCGCCACCATCACGATTCAAAAAAGGACGAATCTCTTCGAGTGCTTTCAGAACATCATTCGTTAATTCTTCTGTTGTCATTTCCGTTTGTTTTATACCCACTTAGTTGTTGGGTTTATTTTTTTACCGCTGCACAACCTGCCATATTTGTAATTTTAATGACTTCTGTAGCTGGTAAGTTTTTGTTTCGAGCTACAACTTCCTGCACAACGTTTCTGGTTATTTCTTCAAAAATAGCTTCAATTACTGAACCTGTTTGCAATGCTGCAGGACGACCATAATCACCCGCTTCACGAATAGATTGCACAATTGGAACTTCTCCTAAAAATGGAACTTTCAAATCCTCCGCAAGATTTTTTGCGCCTTCTTTTCCGAAGATGTAATATTTATTGTTTGGCAATTCTTCTGGTGTGAAATAGGCCATATTTTCAACAATTCCCAGAACGGGGATATTTATCGCTTCTGACATAAACATAGAGACTCCTTTTCTAGTATCAGAAAGTGCCACAACTTGTGGTGTGCTTACCACAACCGCCCCAGTAATTGGCAGTGATTGCATTATAGAAAGGTGTATGTCTCCGGTTCCTGGAGGCAAATCAACGAGTAAAAAATCCAGTCCTCCCCATTCGGCATCAAAAATCATTTGGTTCAATGCTTTTCCAGCCATCGGTCCACGCCAGATTATAGCTTGACTTGGAGAAGTAAAAAATCCTATTGAAAGTATTTTTACACCATAACTTTCGATGGGTTTCATTTTTGATTTACCATCTATTTCAACGGAAAGGGGCTTTGCGCTTTCAACATCAAACATAATTGGCATTGATGGCCCGTAAATATCGGCATCGAGGATTCCTACTGAAAATCCCATTTTGGCTAGCGTTACCGCCAAGTTAGCTGTCACTGTAGATTTCCCAACACCTCCTTTTCCTGAAGCAACGGCTATAATATTTTTTATTCCGGGAATCGATTTATCGGTAACCTCACTTTTCTCTGGAGCTTCAACCTTAACGTTGATTTTGATTTTCGCTTCTGGAGAAACCATTTCGAGAATGGTTTTTTTAATATCATCTTCAGCGCGTTTTCTGATGTGCATCGCCGGGACGTGCAATACCAAATCAACAACAACTTCATCTCCAAAAGTGATTACGTTTGCAATTGCTCCGCTTTCCACCATATTTTTTCCTTCACCTGCAATGGTAATAGTTTCTAATGCTTTAAGGATTTCTTTTCTATCTAATTTCATATTCTATTTATGGTTTTCAATTGATGACTACCAATTGAACTATTATATTTATTTAAACTGATTCTATTAAAAAATTGCTCGATAGCAAAGATACTGTGAAAAGTTCTTATTATAAAGGTTTTGTGCCTGATTTATTGGGTGAAATATTGGATATGGGTAAAAATTATTTTTGCAAAATCAAAAATTAATTTCAGGTTCCCAAAAATGTTTTTCAAAATCAATAATCTGGTTGTCTATCACTTTAATTCCTTCGCTTTCGAGTAATTGTTGCATCAAATTAGTTCCGTCGAAATGGTGTTTTCCAGTAAGTAGTCCTTTTCTATTTACGACCCGATGTGCTGGAACATCATCCATATTATGACAAGCATTCATTGCCCAACCCACCATTCTGGCTGAACGAGCGGTTCCCAATGCTTTTGCGATGGCTCCGTAAGAAGTAACTCTGCCGTAAGGGATTTGGCGGGCAATGGCGTAAACCTTGTCGAAAAAATTATCAGTTGGATTAGTCATTTTTACCAATAATATTTGATGATATTCAGCAAAGTAATTAGTGAAATCAATCCCGTTATGCTTCCAATAATAGTATTCATATTTTTCATTACATAATCTGTTTTGTTTTCGATCCTGTTAAAAAAAGCTATATAACAATAAAAGACCGAAAAAGAACCAATAATAACTCCATTCACAAAGATGAAAATCGAGGTCATATCAAAAGAAAATAACTTGTAGGAAGCCAAGGTTATACTGACAAAAACATAATAAGGAATAGGGAAAAAATTAAGCCCCGAAAGTAATATTCCCAGAAAAAATCGATTGGTTTTGCTGTTTTTTTTAAATTTTTTGGTTTTGTCTTTTGGTTTTTTGGCCAACCATAAAAAATAAACGGTCAGGGTTGCAAAAATTCCAAGTCCCACTTCGCGTAATAAAGTGACCAAATCTGGACGACGATTTATAATTTTTGCAAATAATATGGCAAGAAAAACTTGAAAAAAGATAATAACCACAGCACCAATAACAAACCATAATGCATTTTTCTTTCCTTCTTTTAAATTCACCTTGGCAGCAGTCATATTGATTAATCCTGGAGGAATAATCCCTATAAATGCAGTAATGAAACCTAAAAACAATGGTGTTATAAAATTCATTTATTGTAAGTCAAGCGTTCAAAAATGGGGAAACTAAAACTATTATTATTTAATTTTAAATCGAATATACGTAATTGCTTTGTTAATTTCCAAATATTGTTTTTCATAAAAGGTCTGAAACGCAGTAACTTCCTCCGGGCTACCTTCATTTACGTAGACATTATGATTGGCATATAATACCTCGTGACCTTCACCGTGTAACAACCCAAGCGTGTAACCGTGCATAAATTCGCTGTCTGTTTTCAGATTTACAACACCATCTTTCTTAAGAATTTTTTTATACAATTGCAGAAACTCGGAGTTTGTCATTCTGTGTTTGGTTCGTTTGTATTTGATTTGAGGATCTGGAAAAGTAATCCAAATTTCATCAACTTCATTTTCAGAAAAAATATGATTGATCAATTCTATTTGCGTGCGAATGAAAGCCACATTATGCAAACCGGTTTCAACGGCAGTTTTAGCTCCTCGCCAAAAACGAGCACCTTTAATATCAATTCCTATAAAATTTTTGTTTGGATATTTTTCGGCCAGTCCAACGGAATATTCTCCTTTACCGCAGCCCAATTCGAGGACTACTGGATTGTCGTTTTTGAAGAAATCAGTATTCCATTTGCCTTTGAGCGGAAACAAATCCTCCACCACTTCTTCCCTTGTTGGTTGAAAAACATTGTTAAATGTTTCGTTTTCCTTGAATCTTTTTAATTTGTTTTTACTTCCCACGTTTCTTAAAATATTTTACTTCGTATAATTCGACCTAAAGGTCTCGGGAGGCAAAATTAATCAAATATATAAGACCGAATGTCGCAGTAGATAAAAAATAAGAAAACCTTGAGTTTTGCTATGTATTATAAAGATAGAATATTTCATTTATAGCAGATTCGCTACTTTATTTACTGCTAATTTAATTTGATTTGGCATATATATTGTGGAATTTTCATTGCATCTTTTATGCTAATCTTTTAACTATAAACTTATTATAAATTCTCTTTTAACGAAAAAATATTTTTTATCTTTATATAAATAATTACGTTATGAAAAACTCCGTTTTATCTATAGTAGTTGTTTTATTTGTCTTTTCGCTTAACTCTGCTCCCCGTGATAGAAATAAAAATCTAACGGATAACAAAGTTTCTTTTGCCCAAGTTTCTCTAAAATATCGAGCAGATAAATCTATAATAAATATTGACAGCATAATTCTTTCCGGTTTTTTTAAGAAATATCCCGATTTAAAAAAATACCAATCCGATGTTTCCGCTTTATACAAAAACCGAAATTATAACTCTATTTGGTACGATAATAAAGGGCTTATTGAGTTTGCCAATTTGTTATATTCTAAAGTAAATGTACTTGAGGAAGACGGTCTTAGATCCCGTTTAGCTTATAAAAATAAAATTGATGGAATTTTTAACACCGATTCCTCGGATAATCTTTCACAAATCGATACAGAAATAATGTTGTCCTCGATGTACGTGTTTTATGCCAAGAAAGTGTATCGCGGGATTGATGCCCAAAAAATAAGTGAAATTGGTTGGTTTTTACCTAGAAAAAATCTTTCGTACGAAAACTTGCTGGATTCATTATTAACCGATTCTAAATTATTAAATAAAAATGAACAACAACTATTTCGACAGTATTATAAACTTCGTGATGTTTTAAAAAAATACCGCCAAATTAAAAAAACCGACGATTGGAAACCCATAACAACAGATTCTTTGAAAAGAGAATATAAACTAGCCGATAGTTCGAAAACCATTGGTCAAATAAGACATCGCCTAGCTGTTGCCGGAGATCTTAAACGAGATTCTAAAAGCAATGTATTTGATTATGAATTATTGGAAGGAGTTTTGAATTTCAAAAAAAGGAACGGTTTTAATATGAATTATATAATTGAAAACAAGCATATTCAACGAATGAATATCCCCATCGAAAAATACATCAAAACCATTATGGTCAATATGGAACGTTGTCGATGGATTGATCCAAAGTTGACAAAGGCCGATGAATATATCATAATAAACATTCCTTCTTATAAACTTCTCTATAAAAAAAATGGCAAAACTGAATTAGAGTCGAAGGCAATTGTAGGTAAAAATATGACTGAAACAGTAGTTTTTAGTAGCAACATAAGCAAAATAGTCTTTAGTCCTTCCTGGAATGTACCAAAAAGCATCATTGATAATGAATTAAAGATAGCGATGGCTCGAGACGAAAATTATCTGGATTCGCATAATATGATATGGGACAAAGGGAGAGTCACACAAAAACCCGGACCAAGTAATCCTATGGGATTAGTTAAATTTGTTTTTCCAAATTCAAATGACATCTACCTTCATGACACACCCGCCAAAAGCTTCTTTCAATTCGAATACGGCGCTTTTAGTCACGGTTGCATCAATATAAATAAAGCCAAAGAATTGGCTGAGTTGATTTTAAAAAACGATCCTAATTGGCCCATTGAACGAATCAATGAAGCAATGAAAGGCGAAAAAGAAACAACTTACGTCTTGAAAAAGAAAATTCCAATCCACATTGGCTATTTCACGACTTGGGTAAACGATTCTGGTGAAGTCAATTTTTATAAGGATATATATATGAAAGACGATCGATTAGCCGAGTTACTATTTTCGGATGATTCTGAATAATTTGATTGTCTTGACAATTATTTTGTTCCACATTAAAATCAGACATTAACAACTTTTTCGGAACGAAGTAATTTTTGTTTTTTTGAAATAGCTGATAGACCATAAAAAAAATGGTGTTCGAAATTAGTGTTTATAGCTCCAATATCGGGATAAAATTAAAAACATAGCGTTAGTAAATAACCCTAAACAATCACAATCCATCGCTTTTTTTGCGTAAATTTATAATAATTTTTCAATGAAAGTGAAGCAACAATGAAAAAGTCAATTATTACAATACTAATCTTAATTTTTGGGTTTTCGTTTACAAGTCTTTCTTGTGAACACAAGCACGAAAAAAAAATCGAAGCTACTGTTATTAAATTAGCGGTTGCCACAAACGACGTCCATAAATTCAGTAAAATTCCTTTCGACAGCACCTTGGTGACGCCATTTTTTGAAGAATATCCAAGTCTCAAAATCTTCAAGTCTGACGTGGTAACTTTGTACCGCAAACACCAATTTCAATACATTTGGTTTGACGAAAAAGGAATTAGTGAAGTGGGCGATTTGTTGTGTGATAAAATCAACCATTTGCAGGAGGAAGGAGTTCAGGTTGTTGTTCCTTACAAACAAAAACTTGGCGAACTCTATCAACTTTCCAATGAGTCTGAAAAACCAAATCTAGAAACTGAACTCTTAATATCATCACTCTATTTTTTTTACGCTAATAAAGTTTACAAAGGACTTGATACTAATAAATCTAGGGAAATGGGGTGGTATTTGCCTCGAAAAAAACTGTCCTACGTCAACTACTTGGATTCCCTTTTGGTCAATCCTTCTTTGATCAACAAGGATGAGAAAGAAGTTTTGGGGCAGTATTACCGACTCAGAGAGGTCTTGCAAAATTATCAAAAAATTAAAAAAAATGGTGGATGGAACACCATAAATTTCAAGCCAAAATTAAAATCATTAAAACCAGGAGATACTTCCAGAACGATTACTCAAATCAGGCAATGGCTATTTATTACCGGAGACATTTCGAACGATTCCAAAAGCAATCTTTATGACACAGAACTGGAAACGGGAATTTTAAAATTCAAAAAAAGATTTGACTTTAAGCCGGATTCCTCTATCACACCAAAACATATTGTAGCAATGAATGTGTCCATCTCGGAACGCATCAAAACAATTATGGTTAATATGGAACGTTGTCGATGGATTTCGAACGATATTTCCAAAGCACCCGAATTCATAGTCATCAACATTCCATCTTATCAATTAACGTATTTCAAGAATGGTAAACCTGCCTTAATTTCAAAAGTGGTCGTGGGCAAAACCATGAATAAAACTGCTGTTTTTAGCGCTGATATGAAATACATCGTTTTCAGCCCCTACTGGAATGTCCCCAAGAGTATTATTAGAAAAGAAATTTTGCCTGCTATTGCCAAAAACAGAAATTATCTCGCCAAACATGAGATGGAATGGAACGGCGATAACCTTAGACAAAGACCAGGGCCAAAAAACGCACTCGGATTAGTGAAATTTTTATTCCCCAACTCGAATTCTATTTATTTACACGACACCCCTTCAAAAAGCTTATTTGATGAGGAAAAAAGGGCTTTTAGCCACGGCTGCATTCGAATCGAGAAACCAAAGGAATTAGCCAACCTTATTTTGAAGGATGATAAAAATTGGACTCCCGAAAAAATTGAAGCTGCTATGAACAGCGGAGTAGAAACTTGGTATACTCTCAAAAACAAAATACCGGTATATATTGGCTATTTCACTGCTTGGGCAGATAACGATGGAAATATTCATTTCTATCAAGATGTATACGAAAGAGACGAACAATTGGCTTCTTTGTTATTTGAAAATGAATAAACTCGTCAGTCTTTATTTTTGTTTTTTAAAATTATTAATTCAATTTTGGCAATGCAATCCTCTAGATTTTCCTCTATTTCCTTGCTCCAAAACCGGATTACAGTCCAGCCCTGTTCTTTCAGTTTCTGGTTGACTTCGATGTCTCGTTGCTTGTTTCTTTCGATTTTCTTTTGCCAAAATTCCTGATTGCTTTTGAAACGGTTTTTCTGGTTTTCCCAGTCTTTTCCGTGAAAAAATTCACTATCGACGAAGATGGCAATCTTCCACTTTTTGAAGGTGAGATCAGGTGTGCCAAAAATTTTTTTGTTGTTCTTTCGATACCGATAACCCAAATGCCACAAGGATTTTGCAAGACGAACTTCATCTTTGGTAGCGGTGCTGCGAATGGCACGCATAATTTTGGAACGCTGGATTGTAGTTAGATTGTCCATAAAAAATGAATTTAAAACCTTACTCAAAGTTAGCGGTTTTATTCCGTTTCCTAAACCAAATCATACGATTTTCGAATCGCCAAACCAATCGCTTTTGACAATAATGGTGGCACGGCATTTCCTAGTTGCACTAATTGCTTGTTTTTTGGACCTTCAAAAATAAAATCATCGGGGAAGGATTGAATCCTCGCCATCTCTCTGGCAGTCAAAACTCTTGGTAATTTAGGATGTACATTTACCCCACCGTGATTTTCTTTTATGGTGCATGAAGCTTCATTCCAAGGGCATTTTTTCCAGGCATCAGAATAACCTTTGTAAAGGCTTTTCCCTTCTTCGAGTTGCAACATTCTTTCGGCCATATCCGGACGATGTTTAGTGAGGACGTGATTGAAATCAGGATTATCACCCATTCCCATCAAGTCGCCAATAGCTTCTCCTGTAGTGATATATTCTGTAGGTTTTAAAAAAGGTTTTGGGTGAAAATTCAATTTATTAATTCGATTTCCAATAAAAATTACACGGTCTCTTTTTTGAGGCACACCATAATCGGCAGCTCGCAAAACCGTTACTTTCATTTCGTAACCCGCATCCTTGAAATCGTTGATAATCATTTCTTCGACTTTGCCTTTGTGCATCGACCGAATGCCCACAACGTTCTCGCAAACCACGAATTCTGGATTTAAAGCCGTCACGATTTCTAATAATTCTTTGTAGAGTGAATTTCTCGGGTCGTCAACGATTCGGTTTCCCGCCATACTAAATCCTTGGCAAGGGAAACCGCCGGCAACGATATTGAGTTCTCGTCCTTTCAATTGTTTTTTTACGGTTTCATAAAACTCTGCTTTCTTTTCGGGCGATTTGATGTCGCCTTCCACGAATGGATGATTGAAATTTTTTCTGTATGTTTTTCCGGCAGCTTCGAACCAATCCAAACCACAAATGCCATTCAATCCAGCCAATTCGAAGCCTTTTGTGATTCCGCCTGCACCAGAAAACAGGTCGACAAAAGTAAGTTTTGATTTTTTTGGATTTTTCCAATCCTCAAAAACATCAATCCAATTGACGTCGTCTTTTGAATTGTTTTTGTAATTATTGGTCGATTTTGAATTGTTTTTTTGTTTTTCTTCCAACGTATTAGAATCTTGAACTTGCCCTAATTTAATTTCATTATCATTGATGAAATCATTTAGTGATTGTATTGGAATTTTATAAACTCCGCCAATTTTGGTCGATTGCAATGCCCCACTCGCAATATGTCTTCGAACAAGTTTTTGCGAAACACCCAATTTTTCAGATATTTCGGTAATGCCAAAGCAGGAATTATTTTGTGATTCTTTATCCAAAATGGTGTGGTTTATTTGGCGCAATTTACAAAAATCAAACTGCTAAAAAAATTTATGGGAAATCGATTTGTCTAAATTTTCGAAAATGAAAATGATCCCTGTTTTCACGTTTTGATAGCCAATAAAATTCGATGTTTCCGAAATTTTCAAAGAATATTCTTGGTATAAATCCGTCTTGAAATCCCAATGGCATCTCAAATACATCTCCCTTTCCGGATTTCTGAAAGAATGATGAATAATAAATAACCTGTTTTGAATATTATCCCGAACGCCGCGACTTTGTTTTTCATAGAAAAAGTGAATCATCTCGTTTGGGTCATTAATTATTGCATCAATATTGTCCCTGAAAATCTTCGGGATAACCGTTCCTTTAACATCGAATCGCAATTGTGGATTTCCATTAAATTCAATATCGTATGCTTGGTCTCTAGAATTCGGATTGGGACTTACATTGCTGTTTGTGCAAAAAATATACTCGTCACACTGGGCGCATTTCCACAAAAACCACCTTCTTCGAAAATAATTCTTGTCATTATCGGCAAAATCCTGGATTCTATTTTCCAATTCGGCAAAAGAATTGATTTGGAACATATTCATTTTACTGTCGGTTCTGTCATTTTGAATAGTTCCCCAATGGAGCGGAATTATTTTGACCAGTTCTTGCAAATCGGACGAAAGTTGAAGATATTCTTGATGTGTCATAATAAACAGTTATTAATCACACCAATAGTACGATTTTTTTGATTTAATTTTAATTTTATTCTCAATAAGATTTGCAATTACAACCAAAACCAAAAAACCCTGCGAATCTTATGATTCACAGGGTTTCTATATTTTAAAAAAGTGGAGAATATCGGATTCGAACCGACCACCTCTTGCCTGCCAGTAGAATCTATATTTTAAGAAAGCCTTATTTTACTGGGGTTGACGTTTTTTAAGTAATGCAAAATCGTGCATTTTCAAGCATTTTGCCACTTATTAAGTGCACTTGATTTTTCTTTTTAACCAACAGTTTTATTATACTAAAGAAGGCTTTTTAGCTCTGACTATATCGCCTCAAATAGGCTTCCATCACCTTTAATTGAATTTGGATTAATTGATGAAACGTCTGTTAAGTTAGATTTGTATTTCACTTCTGATACTCTTTCAGGGATGTTTAATCTTTCTATCTTTGAAATATCTTGATGCCGATAAAACCTCAAAGAGTTTACAGCTAAATCATAATCATATTTAATTTTAATTGACTGTTCAATAGTACTTCCTAAAGTCTTTGAAACAATAGAAAAAAGTTTTTCTATTAGAATTGTTTCTGAAATTTTAGCCTGAATTGATTGTAATAAGTCTAAAATGCTTTTCCCATTTGTTATTTGTTTTGTGAAAATTGAAGCAATTAATACTTGTTTATCTTCTGGTGGAGAAAGTTGCTCTGATGCAAAAATGTGTACCCTATCTAAATTACTACTACTTTTTACTTCTATTTTTTCTGAATCAGCATTAAAATCAAATTTTTCTTCAGGAATGTTATGCCAATAATTTAATAAGCATTCAGTATTATTAGCCCTCTCTATTAAAAGAAGTTCTGCCCATAAACCTTGAAGAGTTTTTGTAGGTGAATTTGAAAGTGAGCGGAAAATCTCAATAAAATTCTTGAATGTTTCAAAAACTTCTTTCTGCGTTGGATTCTTTGAAAGAGATTCAAGTAGGGTTTCTGCAATTCCTAAAAAATAAGATTGAAGATTATATTGCGTACTTTTAAACACAATGACTGAAAAATTATCGAATTTTGAATTTCCATTTTCTGAAACTTTACATTCAAGATTATGGGTTAATTCAAGATAGTTTAAACGAACATTTTTTTGTGATAGAAATGTTATGTCTTCGATGGATGAAATTAAAATTACTGGAAAGCCTTCAATATTAATTCCAATTTTTGCAAATGAAAATTCTTCCAATGTTATTGCATTGAAAATTTTTGTGCTCTCTGAATTTGGAATACTTAATTGTAAAAATTTATCAAATAAACTCATATATTATCTGGTTGTCGTATAATATCTTTTCCAATAGTTTCAGGTATCCAAACTGCAATATTTGCTAAATCTTCATACAATGGAGAGCCGTTTTCATCAATTATTTCATTTCCATTTGTATCTGTAAGGTTAAGTCTATGGATTTGTATTGAAACCATATTTTCATTCCTAATATTTCTATCTCCAGGATAGACCTCTCCTTTACGAAATTTACCGTTACTTGTTGGTTGTTCTCCTTGAAATAACTGTTGAACTCCATCGTTTTGGTTTAATCTACGTTTTCTAGTTGTTTGTAAAATATGATTACTTTCAACTTTTGAACTCATAAAATAGACCAAACAATTTTCATTTGGATTTTCCTCAACATATCTATTAATTACTCCTCTCAAACTTGAGTATGTTTGGCTATCACTTTCACGAGTGAATTTTAATTTATTTAATAGAAACTTCATTCCATCTCTTAATGGAATCTCTGCAACTAAATGTTTTTGTAAATCCGTTCTTTCAATGTGACCTATATCAATTGAAAAACTTTCTATATAACTGTCAGCAAAATCTATCACTACTTTCTTGTTATAGGGAATTAAATCATCCGTATCGTGTGGGGCACGTATAATAAACCATTCATCACCAAAATAATCTCTGTCTATGGTATTAAACATAATGTTGGGGCGAGTAAGGTTTAGCATTTGGTCTAAAACTGTTTCTCTGTCCCATTCATCCAAATGCTTGTTGTTTACATCAAATTGTTCCAACCTACTTCTTACATCTTCTTCGTGTTCAATGATTGCACGGAAAGCGTCAATATTAGCTTGGTCAAGCCAAACTCTACAAAACCCTAAGTAACTCCCTTTATAGCCAAAAAAACGACCTCTTTGTAAAGTTGTATCAACTTGTCCCGTAGCAAGAGGTCTTGGCATATAGGTAACTGTTAACCCCTCAACTGTAAAACCTCTATCCATTGCTTGACCGCCTACTAAAATGTGAGAATAAAAATCACTCCAGCGAATTTCTGGGGTTCTCCCTCTACTAGCATTTACTTCCATTATTCTAGTATTCTTAATGGCGTGAAGGAGTTTGTTGGTTGTTAGTTCTTCAAAACTAGGTAAATCATCAACTGTTAGATTTAAATCATTATAGGCTTCTTTAAAGTCTCTTAACAATTCTTGCTTTTCCTCTTCGTCAGAAGGGTCTATAGTATATAAAAGTCGCTTCCAACTTTCACATACACTCCTTATCCAATTAAAGAAGTCTTTTTGCGAGTTTGTCAGACGTGATGGATGAACCATCATAGAACGATTTCTTTGGTCTCTTTTAATTTCTCCAGCTACAACACCTAGGAAAAAAATTTTCAAGGAATAAAGTAAACTTTCAGGCGGTTCAATTAATAGGTTATCATTTGTTGGAATCTCATTTGGCAAAATTACCCTTACTAGATGAGGGTTTTGAATAAAAAAGGCATTTCCACCTGTGTAGCCAATCCCTGGTGTAAGTAATTTGATAAAATTGGGAGAAAGTCTATCCATAATATTAATAAATAGATTTGCCTGAGGTGTTGCTGTGTATTGTAAAAAGGTGTGATGTGGAAAAACATTCCTTAGTTCATTTATCCTTCTATAAATTGTTGAAGCTTCACCTTCATTTACACCATTCCCTGCTTTAGCATTTGCCCTTCCTCTGGTATTTAAACTGGCTTGGTCACTTTCATCATCAATAATTAAAGTCGGTACTCCTTCTAATTTTAATCCTCTTAATGTGTTGGTTAGTCTGTTCAGTCTTGAACCATTTTTCATTACTGTGATTAATATTGTTGAGCAATTTTCTCTAGGAAATGTTTGGTCTGACCATTGCTCTAATTTCATTTCAATTGTATCTCTATCTTCAATAGAACCTGCATTTTTCAAAATCGTCCACTTACGGTCAAATCTTGTTTCAACTTGCAAATCTTTTCTCATTCTCTCAAAAGATTGTTCTGAAAGCGGAATTGATGTACCTGCGATTATAATTACAATTTGATATTGATTATCGTTTGCTAAAGCTGTTAAAGAAGTAAATGACAAAGTTTTCCCGCTCTGGACATATCCAATAACCAAACCCGTTTCCACATTTGTTAATTGGTTTGGGTCTCCACACATTTCCAATATTTTGAAAGTCTCATCAACTACTCTTTCGCCTGTGGAATTAATATTACCAGAAGTATCAATAAATCCTTTATGCTTTATCAATGCAGTAATTTCCTCGCCTTGATAAGGTTGCCATTTAGAATTGTTGGGGTTATTTGAGCCTGTTATTTCTATTATTTCGGCCATATTATTTTTGGGAGATTTTAGTAATAAGTTCATTGAAATTTCTACGAATTTCACCTTGTGTTTTTGCACCACTTTCTTTGGCAATTATTTCAGCCAAACCCATAGCCGCAGCCATTTTTAGAATTGGTTCTATTTTAATATTGTCTGTCCCTGCATATTCCACCATAAATGGATGCGTTAAAGAAAGTCTAATTCCAACTTGTCGAGTGATATTATCAAATAACGTCTCCTTTATAAGATGTGGTCCCACTTCAATTAAGTCATTTAAAGATGGGTCAAATGACAATTCAATTGAAATACTCCAATCAGTTTTATTAAAGTTTACTGCAAAAGTTTTGTGAACAGCTTTATTTGTTTGGATTAAAGGTGTTTCAGGCTCCTCTATAACCAATGGCATATCAAATGTTTCTTGAATAGCTTTTGGAGCTTTGTTTTCAAAATCAGAAACGGTTTGTATTAAAGCTTTCGCTCCTGAATTATTATAATCTTTTTCACTTGCTCTTGCTCTGTATCTTTCCGCTTGAGTTAATAAAGGAAATCCTTCTGTAGAAAGTTCATCCCTTAAGCATTTGAGAAAAACATCAAGATTATCATCCCATTGTATTCCTTTTTTTGTAAATGAAACATCAAACCCTTCTAAATGGAGTTCCCCAAAAACCCTTTGAAATCTAAAACTGTTTGGAGCTCCAAAAATAAATTCAGGTCTAAATCCATTATCAAAACTTCCCTCTATTACTCGACCTCTTCTGAAAAGGGCAAAACCCGCTTCTGCTGTTGAACCTTTTTCACGGATTGCAACAAATCCTTTAACTCTTAATCCATCTTCTACATCAAAATCAATTTCTCTTTTCCATTCTATTTGTTCTCCATCGGGTTCGTCATATTTTGGAGCAACTAATATTTTGGGTTCTAAAAACTCTAATGTAGTATTATCGACTACTAATCTTAAAACTCCTTTACGAATAAATTCTCTATATATACTTGCTAGATGAGATTTTACCTTACCAAGCCCTTTCCTTCTTGGCATTTTATTTACATTAAGAAGTTCTATTATTGTGTAGTGGTGTTTTTCGTCTACAAGTTTTGTAGTATATTCCAATTCCTCAATTTTATCTTCCACGATTTCATTCATATCGAACTTAACCGTTTTCTCAAAGGATTCACCTAAAGCAGTAGTTCTCACGCTCCATAAATCAGAAAACCAGCAAGAAGCTGATTTCATCCCCATTCCAAATTCTGAAAGACCTTTAGTGTCTTTAGGTATTTCGGCTGCTCGAAATGCTCTTGCATAGTTAGTTTCTTCAATTCCACCCGCATTATCTCTAATTATTATTTTACTTTCAGAGTCATTGATTTCAATTATAACTTCAAGTTGAAAGTCATCTCCATGAAGTTGTTTTAATTTCTTCTCATTATTTTGATAACTCTGAATAGCATTATCAACATATTCAGCAAGTGCAAACCAAGTTTCATATTCCAAAAACTTTAGTACCGAAAGCATTGATACATTTGGTCTTATATTTACTTTATTGCTCATATCACTATGCTTTTATTAGTTTTAATATTATTTAACTTTGGTTCGGAATTTTTATTAGACACTTTTTTATTAATTGGAATTTTAATTAGTTGATTTGCAATAAGCCCTATGATGTGGGAGTTTACAGCATTACCCAAAGCCTTGAAAGCTGCATTGTCATTGGCAGGCAACTTAACACCTTCTAATGATTGGAGTCGTAACCCTTCATTTTTAGAAATATATCTTTTTTGCCAACCAATAATTGGAATTTGGGTATTACTGCACACAAGAGATGGGAAGAAATTGACTTTTTTAACCCTGATTCCAGAAGCTCTAAATTGAAGAATATAATCAGTTATTTTACGCTCACCGTCACCAACATTCCATTCTAATTTTTGCCAACTTTGAGATGGAAGTTTTGAAATACGTTTAACCACTTCTACAATGTGTTTCTTGTTTTCCTTGTAAAAAAGTCTATTATTTTTAATGTATCGCTGTTTCCAATCTGGAAATTTGCTTTCTACCCTAGCATAACTTGGAAGGTTTGCGAGTTGTTGTTCTTTACTCATTCCTTTTAAACTTATGCCAAAGTTTCCTTTATACTTTGCCAGTTCTGTTTCTGAAAGCATATGAGGATATTCTTCCTCAAATGGGTAAGTTGCTCCAAATTCCATACCCCAAATAGGAAATCCTGGCAATCTCACATCTTTAGGAATGGTTCCTATAAATTCTTGCCATAGTTCCAAACAATCTTGGTTTACTTTAGGAAGTGGTTTTGCGTTTTTTGGGTCTAAATCAATAAAGTTTTTAATATCGATATTGTCAGATTTTAATTTGTCTATTTCCTTAAAACTGAAATGTGACAGGCCAATTTGAGAACCGACAATAAAAATTCTTTTCCTGTGTTGTGGTATTCCAAAGTCTTGTGGGGAGTATATTTCGTGGTCAACTTTATAGCCTAACCGTTCAAGTTCGGTTTTCATAGCGTTCCAAGTTCCTTCATTGTCGTGTTTAGCGATGAATGGTACATTTTCAAGAATAAAATAGGTGGGTTTACGAAATTCTAATATTTTAACTATTTCGTCAAACAAAGTCCCTCTTTCATCCTCTCGTCCAAGTTGTTTTCCTGCTTTTGAAAAAGGCTGGCAAGGAAAACCCGCACATAAAATATCGTGTTCAGGAATCGCTTCAAGTTCTACCTTTTTTATATCTCCAGAAACTTCAATTCCCCAATTATCCTGATAAACTTGTCGCAATGTTGGGTCAAGTTCGCTAACAAAAACACACTCATGTCCTAGGTTATGTAATGCTTTATGAAATCCCCCAAGTCCCGCAAATAAATCAATAAATTTCATATAATCTTTTCTCTTCTTTTAATATCTGTTTTTATAACTAATTTTATTTTAAAAATTTCGCTTTTTCTGTAAAGAGCAAATTAATAATAATCAAATATACTCTATTAAAAATCAATCCCATTGAGGTTTCCCGTAATGCTAGTTTTTTTTAATTTACCAACCCCGATTATGTTTGAACTTGAATTGATTAATTTTACATACGTTAATATTTACCAAAAAAATTAATTCTATAGAATCCTCTATTTTCCTGATAAAATTTTATCCAATTCCCCCGAAGTTGTCGTCAATATCTTCCCATTTGGTGGTCCTATTTTATCAAGCAACATCTTCATTTGTTCTATAGTTAATATTAGCTTCATATCCTCTGTTTAATAATAAATATCTACTCAAGAGTAAAACGCTTATCAAAACATAAACAACTCCTTAAAATGGGACTAAGGCAGCTAGAATGAAACAAGTGTTTAACTATTACAATTTTGACGCAGATGGTTTATCTCTTGAAGCGTCAATTATTATAACATCTAAATCAACTTTATTTTTCTTTCCAACTTTATTGGCTACATCATATATCTCAGAAACTTTCTTAATGTCTTTTTCATTATAACATATTACTAAGAAATAGCCTTTTTTTATATCCTCTACCTTTAAATATTTTACTAGTTGTTTTTCCAATCCATCCCAAAACTTGGAATTTTTTGCAAGTTTAACTTCAACAAGAGCTCGATTTCGATAACCCGATGAAAATTTGAAATCTACTGGGCCTCTACCTAAGTTTGCTTCTCTATTTAAATCAATATTATTTGCTTTGCAGTAATGTTTTACAATTCCAGTAAAAATTAATTGTGAGGCTTCTTCACTTTTTGGGTTTTTACCATTGTCATCCCAAAGTAATTTATAACCTGAGTTATTCTCAATAAATTGTTCATATTGGTAAATTACTTCTTTGACAAATAAGTCAAAATCATTCTGATTCTTTGCAATAATAAATTTGTATGCATTTGCATTTACATATTCAGCAGTATCAATAGCCCAATTATAATAACCTTTTGGGTCTTCGATTATATCATATGGAGTTGAACCAACTTTTTCTCTATATTGTTCATATTCTTTTATCCAATCTCGATTTTGCCTTGCAATTTCAATAATATCAGATTTCTTAACTTGACTTTTTACTTCTATACTATATTGGTCCCTAATCTCTTCATTTTTGTTAGACCAACAATAGTTCCAAAATTCATCCGCACTTATTGTTGGTAATTCTCTAAGGAATTCTTTAGGTACTAATAAAACGGCTTTTCCTGTATAGGGATTAATAGGCAACTCAACCGTCTTTTCTTTCCATTTAACAAATCTAGAATCAAAATTAAATTGATTTATTTTAATTCTTTTTGTTATTATAGAATGTCGTTTACAAATTGATTTCGTGTAATTTATTAAATCTTCTTTTAATAGAGTGGCGGTCATATCACTTATTCTATCGCATCCAAATCCTTCATTGAATAAGCCAATTTCTTCAAAATGGTCAAAATTTGTAATTCCCATTCTAATAGACTCAAATATTGAATCAACTATCATTGCAGAAAACCCACCGCCAGAACCTGCACCACCTGTTCCTCTTAAAGCATAGCCTAGACATATTTCTTCAACCTCTGGAAATTTCATCACACTCAAAAGTTGTCTATATCTTAAATCAGATTTATTAGGTTTTGATTTAGATGCAATGTTAAATGCTAAATAAAAAAAATCAATAGTTTTCTTATGTGTGTTTAAAAAGTTGATGTGTTCAGAGTCAAATATTAAAAAAGGGTCAATAAATAATTTAGTATCTGTAGACAAAATTGGGTCGAACCAATCGTCCTCAGAAGTTTTTGTAATGTTGAATACTGTTGAAAATATCATATAATTATGACTTTTATCTTATTAAACTTATTCGTTAACTTTCTTTATTAAATTTCATATAAAGATTTACAGCTTGTTTTAATGTAGCTGAACCTGTTCTTAAATTACCATCTATATTAATTATGTGTTTTGTAGGTCTTTTTTCTCTTTCATCATCAGTAGAATATGTCAATAATTCTAGTAATTCTCTACCCTTATCTTTTTTAAAATGAGTGTCTAAATCTCCGTAATGTTTCTCAACTGTATGACAATTGCTAGTTCTACTTTGAACAACCTTTATTTTATAGCTTTTAATTTCTATTAACCACCTTTTGAATTCATTTGTTCTCATTGCAAATTATTTATGTTAATATTTTTTAATTATTTCAAATATAAACAATGCCCAAGTTGTAATACAATTACAAGTTATTTGGCAAAGTTTTGTTTAAGGCATAGCTAATTTGTTTGCAAATTACAATTCCATTACTATTCATTTGTCTTTTGAAATTTTAATATAAAATTATCATTAATTACAGTAAATAATTCATTGTCATTAAAACTTCTTTGCCCTGAATAATCAAATGGTCCTTGAATAATTTCAATGGAAATATTATTTGAATCACCAATATTCCTTACTAAAAATATTTCATAGTGTTTTTTTAATTTTTCTCCTTGAAGTACTTCATTTGAAGATATGTGAAAAGCATTTTCCAAACCGACTACTTTAACTTCTACATATCGAGGATGGTTTGCATTATTTGGAATATATTCCAAATCATAACCTAAGCCATTTTTGCCATCTGTATTAACTCCTGCTAATTTAGCATACTCTGAAACCCACTTGATGCTATACTCTTTTTTTATAGAATTCATAAGATGTTTGTAAACCAACCATTCTCCGAGAAACCCTACCTCTTCTGTTTGTTGTTTTGGTTTTTTAGGGATTTTTTTAGGGATTATTGTTTTATCTTTTAAAGATTCATTATCCTTTTCAACTCTCTTAATTTTAATCTTAGAAAGATTAGTTTGAAATTCATTACCATTTTCTAATTGATTAAACAAGTCTTCAAAATCATCATACAAAAAATCGGAATCACCAACTTTAATTCTTTTTTTTGCAAGGCTTTTTACTCCCTTATCACCTTCATTTGTTTTCGGAATCCAATCATTCAATTTATCTAGCAATATTTGAATTTCATTTTCAAAATACAACAAACTTTCTAACTCTGTATTTTCATTTAAAAATAAGTTTGCAAGTTCTTTCGAAATATTTTGCTCTTCTGATTTTACTTCGAATGCTTTCTTGTTTTTCGAGTAGATTTCTTCAAAGTTAAAATTAAAATCTTCTAAAATCTTAACATTGAAAAGTTCATCTAATTGAAAAAATAAATCAGTTTCAACATCGTAATTTATTTCATTTTGAAAGTTACCATTTAGAGAATCATACTGGTAAATAAATTTTAAAAAATCCTTTTTGTCTCTGTCGGTATTTAGAAACTGTGAATATAAAACTTGTTTAAACTCTTTCTTTTTACTCTCTTTTATTCTTTTTAAATCAAGTTCATATAAATAAGAAAGTTCAATTGAAGGATAGACGTATTTATTGAAATCAAGTAAAGACAGTTGTGATTTTTTTAATAGCTCAATAATCTGTCTTAAAGAATTTTCTTCATTATAGTTTTCGTAATTAATTTGTTCAAACGAGGTGGAAATGATTTCACTTAAATTGGGAAATATTTTTTTTAATTCAATTTGTAACTCCTTATCCGTAAAATTTTCTTTTCGGACTTTCTTTGTTGGGAAGCATTTTAGGAAAGATGCCCAAAATTGTAACTTAGGGTCGTTTACAATTCCTAATTTATTTTTAGCAATGAGTAGCTTTTCAAGATTTGCATCATCTAATTCAGCACGAATAATATCATCTCTACCAGATGCTGATTTTGAAAACAATTCCCTTATTTGTTGTCTTTGAGCATCTACATCAATTAAAGCAGAAAAAGCTTCGGCAATTGTGGAACAAAAACTGACATCTTCTTTTAACTTTCTTTCGTCATCAACATATGTTGGTGTTTTTATGTATACCGTTTTATCTTTTGATAAATAGAGATATTCGTAAAAAGACAAACTAAACTCCGACTTTTCTTTTTCTTTTTCTAAAAGCACACTTAAATTTGTCACTAATTTGAACCGAATGTCTTTTATTAGACTCTTTTCTTTACCCGTTATATCTAAATCTTGTCTAAAAACATAAACATAAGGCTTAAATGATTCTATTTCCTGCTCAAATTTCCCATTCAAACTATGAAGAGTAGGGTTACTTGCTAATATTAGTTTCAACCCTTTTAAAGGTTTTACACCAAAAACCTTTTCGATTTTTTCCTGATTTCTTCGCCTCTCAATTTCAATTGTGTAAAATTGGTTTATTATACTTTCTCCATACCTTTTATTATCAACATAAAATACAGAATCATTATTCTCATAACTATATTGTCCTTGCTTTTTACAAAAAACTCTTCCCTCTGAAATATAATCTTTGTATTCGAATTCATTAACATCCAAATTTCTTTCTTCGAAATTCGCAGCTAATTCTCGATATAAAGTCTTTGCTTTTTTTCCTTCTGAATCAATATCTGGAAGCTTGTTTAATATGGAATAAAGCGTCTTCGTTTCAAAAGATGAAATAGTTTTATTTACACCAACAAGATTTAAAAGGTAGTCAACTTTATCAGGATTGATTTTATTTGCTTTTAAAACAGAAGCATCATAATTAATATTTGGCTTTTCTATTAAAGGACTGAAATCAACAGTTATTGTTGCAGATATAGTGCATAAAGTTGGTGCCTGTATGGCTCCACTTTTTGTATTAAGCCATTTTGAATTTGATAGTTTCCATTTTATATAATTTCGAATCTGTTTCCCATATATTTCACGGTCATATGAATTATTGCCAAAATTTGCTCCTACTTTACTTCCAGATGGTTCACTGTCTAATTCGAGTAATTTATAAATTTCATTATCAATACAAAGCCAAGCAATTATTGTCTCACAGTTGTTCTTTCTCAAAATGTTGTCAAAGTCATCAATTGATTGAACACTTACTTGTCCATAGTAGCTCAAAGAATTATCAAAGTGCAAAAAATTATTAAACTGCCTATCCCAACCAATTTTATTCTTAAAATCAAATTTTTTAAACGCATATTCTGCAAAATCATTTGTTCCTGGTTGATGAATCTTTCTAGGCAATTCAGCTACACCAAGCCATTTAAAATAGATTTTTAAGTCATTTTTATTTTCACTTTCTAATCCAAATTCAGACGGCTGTGCAAGCAACTTTGATTTATCATATTTGTAGAGTTGTTCAGTAATTTGGTTATCATAGTATTTCCCGAAATATAAACTGCTTGCTTTTTTTATTTTTTTATTTGCTGAAATTAAAGGTGTGACAATGTCTGATGATAATTGAGATTGTTCAGTGTTTTCTATTTCGTTTTTGAATAATCGAAATAAAAATGTATGCATCTCAATCACATTATTTATTGCTATATTTTCGATAGAATTATAATGTTGAATAAGAGTTTCTGCGATTTCAGAAAAAGAATAATTTTTAATCCCAAATGGCTCTAACTTATTCAAAAGTCTTTCAGTATCCTCAATTTGGAATTCTATTAATAAAGCATCTACAAGACTTTGATTGAGGAAACGAATTTTTGAATATAAAGATTTAGGAAGTTTAAATTCTTTATTGTTTTGCGGTTGAATGAAAATTTTTGAACTCCAATTAATGACACTCTTATCAGAGTCTAATAAAAACTCATCTAATTCAGATAAATTAAATGTATTTGAGTTTAAATCTTTTTCATAAGAATCATTTTCTAATAGAAAAAAGATGAGTTTAGCTAAAACTGGTATTTCAATTTTCTGGGCTCTTTCAGAAATTATGGTTATGAATTTATTTACTGTATATTGGAAGATTGGAAATGTTTTGAAAAAATTTATAACCGATTCATCCTCGCAAATAGGCATCAGGTTTCCTACATCGTCACCTTTGACAATTGAAGCTAAAGGTAAATCATAAAAAACAGGCTTGTCTGCATATGTTTGATATATATTATTTACACTAGGAAAAACATTGCTAAATTTAATTTTATCTATAAGAGACTCTTTAAAATTAAATTTTTGTAAGACACTATCCACCTTATCAAATTCGACATTTAAAATCTTCAAGGGCAAATAATTCACATCTGTATTTTTAGAAATTTCTAAAGCAGTTTCAATTAGCAATTCTGAAAGTTCTCCAGTCAAAAACTCATTATGCCCTTCAGTATCATTTACTAATTGATTTCTGTCTTGAGTAAGTTCAAATGTTCCGTGCAATAATGCTGGAAAAGGAAAACGAACTTCTGTTTTAAAATAACTAAATAATACATTTTCTGTTTCATTTAATTCTTCATTCCAAGCAATCGCTAATTCAAAGTTTTTCTTCTTATGAGTACCATTTCGTCTTTTAACCTGCCAAGTTTTAGTTTCTGTGCTTCCTTCCAATAAATTTATACATTCTACAGACACTTCTCTTTTATATTTATCGGAATAGCTCTTTTTGTATATAATTTTTCTTTTGGGGCTATCAATCTCAATTATTTCGATGTGGTTTAGAAAAATAAGAGTTTCTTTATTTATTATGGAATAAATTTGTGATTGAACTTCATCAATTATTTTTTTCTTAAGTTTTATTGATATTGTTGTATCAAAGCTATTTTCCGAATCAGCTTCCCTATTTAATAATTTAGGAACTCGTAGAATTGCAATAGGGAATTTTAGCTTACTATTTTGTTTAAGAAAAGATGAAATTTCTGTTGATTCAGCTATCAGGTTCTCTAAAAATGTATTTGCAATTGTCTCAGAAAAAGCCAATTTTGTTTTCCCACTATTTATAATTACTTCGTCTGACCAACTAAGTATAGAGCGAAATCCCAAACCCTTATGCCCAATTTTATTTTGCTGTAATGTTTTAGGGCTAAGGTTGCTATATATAATTGAACGAAATCCATCTTCATTGAATGGTTCTCCATTATTTGCAATTGTTAGGTAATTGTCATTAAGTTTAATTAAAACTTTCTTTTCTTTTGCGTTTTCAGAAGCATCATCAGCATTTTGAAGCATTTCAAGTAGTTGCCTGCCATTATATGCTTGTATATTTTGTTTTTCAATGTTGTAATGTTCTAAAATGTATGCTGGTGAAGATTTATAGTCAACCTTCCTTTTTTTTAATTCTTCTACAATAAAATTATTTAAATCATTCATTTTTTAAATTTTATTATCAAATTTAATGGAATCTTTTTATTCTAAAGAATCCTACATAATGTCAAATTTAACTAATTAATAATTATTGCAATTGAGGGTTTCCGTAAACGAGTGATTTATTTTGATTCGAATTATATAAAAACTAATAATTAGCGGAAGTATTTGTCAATTTTTATATCAGACTTGTTTGAATTTGAAAGTTTAAAATATGAAATCGTAGTTTCATTTTTTGTTAACATATGAATTATACTTTTACTGGAGAAAAATATCATGTCGTAATACGTTGTAAAATCTCCCACAGATTCGTTCCAAATTTTGTTCAAAGTATGGGCATATATGTCATATATATAAAGTCCATATTTGCCTTTTATTAATATGTTGTTATTAAATATTTTTATTTCTTGAGCAAAGTCATTATCAAACAACTTTATTTTTCTAATTGGATTTGGATTGTTTTTTTCAAAAAAAACCAAACCATCAAAAGCATCAGCGACAATGATTGTTTTATTTTTGTCAAAGTAACAAACATCTTGTGCATCTTCCGTTCTGTATATTATTTCATGTGAATTTTCAGTAATTTCACTAACTCCAAAACCTCTAATTGATAAATATATTTCGTTTTTTGAACTTATCATATTGGATACTGTTTTATCTTCATTATCTTCTAATGATTTTATTCTAAATCTATTTTTGGTTTGAAGATTTTTATAATTAACGGTTAATTTATCAACAATGGAATTATTATCAAAAATAAAAAGTGAACTTGTATTATAATCAAAAGACATCTGAGATATTTCATTAACATTTGAAAAATCAATTTCAGAAAAATTTCTTGTGGAGTTGTTTAGCGGAAATGTTTTTAGCTTATTTTCTTCAATACCAAAAAGATTGTTATTAATAAATATAATTTCACTAAGCGTATTTTTTATATTGATATTTTCAATATATGGAGTTTTAATTTGCCTAAATTTATTTCTAAAATCCTCGAAACGAATTATTTCTATACCTTCATCTAAATAAGATATAAAAAGATGAAAATTATATGCATTTATTGATGTTACTATTGACTTCATAACTAAATTCTTTTCTTTTTTAATATCATTGGTACATCATCTTCATTAATTATACCATCCACAACCCATCTTCTTAATAGTTCATTTGTAAGCTTGTATCTGCTTTTTGAAAAAGGCACAATTGGGAAGCCGTGCCATTCATCATTTTGATTTACGGGTTTTTGAAAAAAACCAAATTGTTCATTTGTTTTACCTACACTTGTTCGGTCTTCAAGAATACTCCAAAGATTATCATTTGAACAACTCCAACTTAAATTGACATTTGATAGTTTCATATAGTTTCCATAATCTGCATAATCAAACATATCTTTCTCAATATTCACACTCATCCATTTACTATGACTATTATTCGCATTTACTTGATGCTTTGCTATTGATATATATTTCTTATGTCCAATAGGTCTGTTGTATATTATATCTGGCATATTTTTTTATTATTACCGCTGACTTTAAAATAGTTAATGAAAAGGTTTGTTTTTATTCCTGCTAATTTATGCTATTATTTCTTACAATATTTATAGTTAAGATTTTTATTAATATTTTTTTAAATGTTGGAAAATTTAAAAAATCAATTGTTTGACTATGGCTTAAAGAGCATTGCTCAAAATCCCAATGAACTCAATAGTAATTTCATTGGGGTTAAGGAGCTAGAAGTTGTCTATATAGGTTCCACAGGGAACATTAAAACGGTACTTTAAAATCCCATTTTAAAGAAATTTAGGTTGAAAAATATTTTTTAAAAATTTTTGCAGAAATCCCAAAGTCCAATTCCAAATTTCAATTTTTTTGAAAAATATTTTTTGGACCATATTATATAGTACTATATACAGAAATTTTAAAATCTTATATGAATGGTAGGAAACGAGAATTAAACTTAATAATTTCTTCGGATTTAGACGGGGGAAGGACTCTCCCCCCTCTATAGTTTAGAGTAGGAAGGACCCTCAAACAAAGAGTTGATTATAATTTTAACAGGTTTTCATTTGAGACATAGAGTTAATTAACATCCCAATAATCCGAATCATCTGATATAAAGGCTTCCCAATTTGCTATGTCTTCTTCGCTATCTTCTTTTTCATCTTCCGCAACATTGTCAATATAATCCAAATGCAATGATGGAGAAATTCCATATAATTCTATAAATTTTTTTGTGAAGACCTCATCAATTATTTTAGCTTCGGATTCTTTGCAAACAAAACTATCATGTATTGTAAAAGGCCTAATGCCTTTTTGTTCCAACAATGGCATTATGACATCTAAAATTGAATAAGATTCTATTGTTTGCAATTGGATGGATAGCGTATTGTGTTCAATGGAATTTGTCTTATTTATGTATGCCATAATACTTGGAAATTGCCATCCAAAAAACTGTTTAAGTTTTTCAAATGAAACGTTTTTTGAATAGTAAATTTTGAATAACATTTCCTTCATTTGATTTCTGGTTTTTTCGTATCCTGTATGAACTTTGTACTTTTTTATCAAGAATTCATAAAGCGTTCCACCAATAACCAAGTCGGCATATTGTGCCAATTCGTCTTTATCAATCTCAGGTTTATTTACAATTAAAGTGTAAAGGAAATAGGGCTGGGAGTTCTTAATATCAACATTCATCAAAGGTTCGTTTGAAATAATATAAGGTCTCAAGAAACTTGGCAATGATGTTAAATTCGAATCCAAACGACCATTGGTTTTGTTGCGTTTAAAGAACAAAAAACCGTCATTGATAGCATTAATCCGAGTTGAATAAATCATGTGTCTGTGAAGGATATTATGCAATTCTTTACCTTCCTTATGAATCATAATGAGTAGTCTATTTCTCAAAGATTCTTGCTTGCAATCAATAACATCTACAATTTCCTTCTCGGTTAGACTAAAATTAAATTTAACGCAAAGAGCCTTAATTTCTTGGATAGCTTTATCAAGGACAGCCAAATTGGCACCTTCAACATCAATTTTGAAAGTTTTATAATAGTCACTTTTAGCGAACTCAAGGTTTTTGACTTTTATTCGTCTATTTTTTTCAATTTGTTTGGAAATCCTTTTGTTGATATTAATATTCTGAATTTTAATTCCAACGGTTTTCCCCAAATATTCAGATGAGATTTTGTAACTTTTAGATTTTACCCCTATGGTATAAAAATCATTTTTTCTAATGAAGTTATGGTCAACCAAGAATTGAATATCCTCGTTTAGATTATCACTTGTTGGAAGTAATTCTTTGAATTGTGCTAATGGTATTTCGGTGTAACCATAAGTTTTTTGTAAGTCGGTTTTATAGTAGATTTCTTTCCTGTTTATTAGGTCTAAAATTGTATAAAGATTATCTTTTCTTTGATAAGTTAATTGGTCCAGTTCCTCTTTTATTAATATTGGAATGTAACGATTGAATTGTTTTTTTGGATTCATTTTTCATAATATCTCTATTTTTACGTTATTTCTCTTTTTGGGTTCTGGATAGAGACCAATTGGGAGCTTATCCCCAATTGGAACCAGATAATCCAACCTCATCAAGGTTGCTATACGATTATTTATAATTTTACTTCTTTATTTTGGCATAGTCAAGCGATTTTAACATATTTCGATAAAATAAAATTTATTGCGGAAGTTGAAATTCTCCTTAGGGCAATAATATCAAGAGATTCAGAGAGTTTTTATTTTAAAAAGGATACTATAAGGAGAAGAAAAATCCCTGTTCTTATAGTATCCTTTTTTTATTTGAAATACCTTCTAAAGCTAGTAATAGCAATGGGTACAGAAAGATTCAACTTCCGCATTATTTTAAATCATTTAGGTTTTTCAGTAAATGTTCAACAACATCAACGGTCATTGCCAATCCAATTGCTTTTTGTTTATCAGTTTTACTAACATTTGGAACGTCATTAACATAGTTGTCTGGAATTGTCATCATTCGTGAAAGCTCTTTAATGCTTGGATGACGGTAGCAACCATTTGGAAAATCATATTCACTTTTGATAGTTCGTGATTTGCCTAAATATCCTGATTCGTGTAATTTGAAAGGATAAGTTAATAATTTTGCTTCAATTGGCAGTTCGGCAAAATCTTTATCCTTAAAGATAATATTACCAATATTCATTTTATAATATCGGAAAATCCCGTTAGTTAGTGTTACATTACTTGACAGCAAAACATTTCCTTTTTCACGGTCCACAAAACCATTTTCAAGAATATCTGAAAATGTTGTGTTAATGGGTTCTGGAATAGTTGTTAAAGGAATATTGGTCCAGTATAATCTACGTCTGTGACTTGGAGCAATTAGAGACGAGTCTATTTTTAATAATTGAACTTCATTACCAAAAATGCTTTCAAGTTCATTGGTGATTAAAGTTTTATTTTTTGAATCCATTGACGCAACATTTTCCATAAGGAAGTATAGCTTTTTGGCTGAATGTTGGTGTGTTTTTAATTCATCGAGTATTCTTAAGGCCTCATAAAATAGGCTTGAATCTGGACCTTCCAATCCAGAACGGTCCTTTGAATTTACGCTTGATAATTGTGTACAGGGGCTACCAAAGATTACAAGGTCAACATTTAGGTAATCTATAATATCAACATCTTTAACATCTCCTATTTGATGAAAACTTGAATCTCCTGAATAATGATAATTTTGGATTGCAAGTGCTGATTTATCAATCTCACTTGAATAGTAATTGTTAATTTTAATTTCTGCCTTCTCTAAAGCTAATTTGGCACATGAGATGCCGTCAAATAGAGAAAGGACGTTTAATCCTTGTTGTTTGATTTGGTTTGTTTTCATAATATTTATCTGTTTATGATAAATATCCCCATGTCAACCAAACGCCTTATTTCACATGGTCAAAAAAGTATATTTTCTCGTAATCTCCCTGATTCAGAGGGATACAGCGTGAAAAATAATAATGATAATTGGATAAAACCTGGCACAGGAAGAAATTTCCTTGTATACTCGTGTTATAATAATAACACGAGACACTATGAGCACATCAACAACAAACACAATGGAAATAGCTAAAACAATACTAGAACAGATTCAATATGCGGACCGTTCAGCACTTTGGGCTTGGGGAGCAACAAACTTTGGAGCTATTGGAGAATCTAAAGAATTTCAAGGGGGGTTAACCTTTCAAGTAAATGGTCTAACCCATAAAGGATGGGTAAAAGTTTGCCTTAGATGGGTAGATGACTATACAATTGTGTTCATCAATAAAAAACGTGAAGTTGTCAAAACAACTGAAGGAGCCTTTTGTGATATGTTGGTCCCTGTCATAGATTGGATTGAAGGGAAGTAATTCCTTTTTTTTGACTTCTCCGTTTTAGATTTAGACCATAGCCATTTTCTAAAACAACAAAATAAATAGAACAACCTTAAAAACCGTTCAAATGTTTTAAAATAATTTGAATCCTAAAACTAAAACAAAATACACTCTTAAAAACCTATATTATGATATATTTCTTCTATTCCAGAATTTCAACGGCAAAATCTCAGACTTCTGCCAGACAGATTGAAAACTTTAAAAATCATGAGGGATTTTGCCCTTCGAGAATGTATGTAGAGAAGATACAAGGAAACGTTCCGTTTATGGAAAGACCCGAAGCTGTCAAAATGTTTGATGAAATTACAAGTCAAGAAATGAGATGCACAGTAGTTGTAGATTCAATTGACCGCCTTGGCCGCAGTTTATTGGACTGTTTAAATACCGTGTCTTTGTTTAAAAAGAACAGAATCAATTTGAAATCTCTAAAAGAAGGATTTTCAACATTCTTAGATAATGGTGATGAAAACCCAATGGCAAATCTTGTAATTAGCGTTATGGGGAGCATCGGTGAGATGGAAAGAAACCGTATAAAAATCAGAACAGCAGAAGGGGTTTCAATTGCAAAATCACTTGGAAAATACAATGGAAGGAAGCACGGTAGCACCCAATCAGATGAAAAACTACTTCAAAGACATTTGACCGTTCAAAAAAAATTACAAAAAGGATTGACGATAAGGGATATTACCGAAATATGTGGTGCTTCAAGTGCTACTATTATTAAAGTAAAAAAAGTGATGATTACTAGAAAGATGATTTGATTCAAAAGTATTTTTAAACAACCTTTTATAAATCATAAAGTATATCTTCAAAAATATTTTTTCTCATTTTCCCTTTGAAATTATATTTGTCATTCGATTTTGAACCACCGAGATATAAAAAATCGAATAATTCTTTTTTACTTTTAAAATTGAAGTGTTCTTTTAATTTTTTAATTGTGGGTTTGTGGTCGCCTTTAATTTCGATTATTCTTCTGCCATACATTATTAATGTAGAATTAGAAGTCATTTTTTCTGCATGGGGGAATTTTAATTGAATTAGGGTTTTCTTTATTTCCCTTGAAAGACTTGGTTGAGTAATTGGGTTTTCAGTATTCATAACAAATACATAGTTATTAGTAATAGGTTTAGTAGAATATTGCTTTTTTGAAGAACCAAAAGAATAAAACTTTATGTTACGAGTCCTCTCCATACTCAATTGAAAATGATATAATAATCTTTCTCTAATTTCTTTCCCAATAGTAATACGCTGTTTGTCAATAAATGGATTTTTTCTAATTTCAATACTCTTTTCTTCTTCATTGACCTGAATAAAGTCATGCCACTTTAATTGAATTAATTTTGAAGGGCGGATACCATTATATAAACTAATTACTAAAAGTAAGCGTATACTATATGAAACAGGAGAATTATACGAATTATCAGTTGGAAGTAAAAATTTTGAAAATGCAGTGAATTTTTGGAAAGGATAACCATCATTAAAATTTTTATCTTCCAATTGAACAAATATACCTTTTGAATTCAAATTGATATCGTGTAAATAGCATTTAATATCTTCTTTTGATTTATATCCTAGGAAACTGAATAACTCTTCGTTCAGATGGAATCCAAAATGTTGCTTTAAATATTTACTTACATTATTTGTATACCCATTAACTTCAAATACTTTTTTTCCAAATAATATTTGTGGGTAATTTTCAAAATTGAATTCGTTTAAATATTTTTCATCCAAATTCATAAATTCATACATAGATATACTTCCTGTTCCAACAATGATTTTGGGTAAATCGCTTAAATCATTTTTTTTAGGAAGGATATCTATGATTTTTGAATCTAAATTTGGAAACTCCAGTTTGATGTAAAATTCTGAAAGAAGAAATTTTATTTTGGGATGAATAGGAATAAGATATTTTCGAACTCTTAATTCATCATTAACTATAGCATCATTTTCAGAACCTAAATTTAGTAAGTCTTTCCATTTTAAAGTAAAAATGAATTCCATCTTTAATCCTGTTATAAGGCAAAGTAGCAATATTGTTCTATAACATATCTGATTTGGAAAGGCCTTAAGACTATCTAAGTTTTTAAAGCATTCCCCTAAAGCATTATCAAATTTAACTAAGTCTTCAATTTTTTGCGTGCTTTTTGACATAAATTAGATTTTATTATTTTAAAATACTGCCAATTTAGTGTTTTATTACTAATAAAATCAATATTTTTTTAATTGCGTGAAATAATACCAAATATAGAATGTGTTTTTTATAAACTCTTCATATTCGTATCTTTGACATATCAAAAAGGTAAAAATTATAGAAAGATGAATAAAAAAAATAATCTTTTAACTTTAAAATAAAAATGATATATATGACGTAAAAAAAACTGCAAATTTGATTTCAATTATTGAAACAAAAATTCAACTAATCGGGAGAATGATTGAATAACTTCAAAAGACTTTCCTATTCTGGAAAGCAAAAAATCACAAAAATTTATTTAAACAAAAAAAATCTATTTAACTATGGACAGGAAGAGAACTGTCCCAACTCAAAAATTAAAAATTATGAAAAATTCAATTACAAGTACAGAAAATGATTACCAAATAATTAGTGTGGTAATCCCAAGTCTAAATGGAAACTATGCCAAGCTACTATTCTTAACAGGTGATGAATATAGGAGACTTAAAAAAGCATCAGAATCAAACATAGGAAAAAGCGAGGCTATATATGCACTATATGCTGAATCAAATGTTTATCATGATTTGTTGAATACAAGTGGGGGTTGTTTAACAAAAAAACAATTTGATGAATTGTTGAAAGAAACATACAATTCAAAGATGCAATATGGTAGAAATGGAAATATATTAAAAAATGTTGCCTAATAAATTAATAAAAAAAACTCTGATAGACAATAATGTCTGTCATAATCTTAAAAACAAAGAAAATGAAAACAAATTTAAAACAATCAGGAAAAATGGAATCAGTTGAATATACTAGAAACCAATTAATTTTAAATCAAATGAAAAAAGAAACCTATACTAAAAGAGAAGGTATTTATGCTCAGTTAATAATTAATGTATTAGAAGAAGCAAATAAATTCGATGAAAAACTTAGTAATGTTTATGTTAATCATAATATTATTGAAATGATATTATTAAATGAAGACCTGTCTTTTTGCTATGATTATTTCGGCAGAAGTACCGATGAATTTAACCCTAAATTCATAAAGGCATGTAAGAAATTGAATAAACAATTTAGTTCTGACTATCCCAAAGCACATTTATATACGAAAGATTATAAAACATGCTATTATTTATCTATTGGCTTTGGCGTTAGAATGTTTATGAGAAAAGTCATAACTAAAGTAACCTCTAATTTAAAAATTGAAGTTAAAAAACAACCGTTTTTTGTGACATTGGAAAAAGATAAGTATGATGCTAAAAAAATATTTTTTAGTTTGTATATGGGAAAACTATATGGTAAATGTGTTTTTGATGATGAATTTAATGTGGATAGAAAATTAAAAAAAGCTGAACTTATCAAATTTCAAAATGAAATTGAAAAATTAATAAATATTTTGGAAAATGGTGACAATGAATATGAGTTGGATGACATTCTTGATATTGTAGAAGAGAAATTAAATGCCGTTGCTTAAAAAGAATGAATTATTAACTATTAATTATGAGAAATATGTAAAAGGAAAAACAAATAAAGTGCTAAACTATTGAAGCAATAAAATAGCACAATTAAGTATAAATAACAGCAATTTCTGCTACTCAATCATTTCAAGTCTGAAATGATTCTCCGACAAAACTTATCGAAAAATTGAATGCCTTTTTCAAGGCACAAGGATGTCTTTTGTCATAAAATTAACTAATAAAAAAAATTAAAATGAATAAAAAAAACAATGATGGTAATATGAAATTTACCGAAAACGAAGTACTAGCAATCTATAAAGTACTTAATGGCAGAACAATTGATTTAGATAGTCTAAACTGGAATTACAATTTGATGCAAGAAATCCTGGCAGGGGTTTCTGAAAATAAATCATCAGCAATAGATACTAGTATTCTATTTAAAAAACTATTCTTGAGTTCAGACGCTGAAATTTTGGAAATATTGATTAACAATGACATTTATTGGGGAATGGAAAATGAGAATCCCTATAAATCTCAAAGTAAAATTTCTCCAAAAGAAAAACTTTTAGAAATTTCTAAAAATTCGAGTCAAACTCCTTTAAAATGGGATGACGACAAAATAAATGATTTAGAATTCTTGATGATGTCACAAACAATGAAACACGATTTAATTGTTTATGTTGGTGAATCATTTGATGAAAATTATGCTACTTGGTCAACAACGAAAGATAACTTTCATAAACTATTGGATGAATTAGCTTTGAGTAATCAAACAATAGAAATCCAAAAGTTAGAAGTAGTTAAAGAAAATATTTTTAAATAAAATTAAAAATTACTAGCCAATTTTTGAGTGTTTTTACAAAGGAATTGGCTAGTAAATTAATCAAAAAAACAATTAAAATGATAACAATGAAACAATTAAATAGAAAATACCTCATCAATTTAGCTTGTCTAATAAATAGAAAAGATAAAAGGGCTATTCGCAATTGGTGTATAAAAAGCCATTTGCCTATATATAGAAATTCGTCTGGAGAATTTGTAAATGAGGACGAGTTTGAATTGGCTTATAATTTGCCTCTAATAAAGGAATTAAAAGCCAAATATGGTGAGAATTGGGTGGAATATTATGAGACATACAAAAATGGCGATTTGTATAAAATATTGGATTTGAATACAGATTTAATCAAGGAAAAAAAAGGTTATGTACCGAAAGGAAAATTGTCTTCAAAATTATTTGGTGGGTCACCAAAATAAATTACACTCGCATTAAATTATAATCAAATTGGAAAAAATGAAACTATTAAAATATAAAAAATTTGCAGGATTTCACATTGTTTGCAAGAAATGTGGCAAACAAATTGAGGTGTCACAAACCCCATATAAAGGCTGTGTTCACCCATTGGATAGACAGAAGTACAAAGCAGTTGTAAAAGCAAATGGAGTCCGTAAAACGAGGGATTTGAAGTCATTGGATTATGATACAGCAGTCAAAGAACTACTAGAATTCAAAGACGAATTAGTCAACCCATTTAAGTTTATAACCACAACACCAAAAGTTGATAATAAGCCCGAATTGATTAAAGATTGCGTTATGATGTATAGTGATTGGTTAGAAAATATCGATGTACCCAAACACCAACAAGTAATACGTTCCAGTGGGTATATCAAATCAACGGTTCGTTATGTTTTGAATTTCACAGACTTTTTAAAAGCTAACAATGTCAATCTAAACAAATTTAAAATCTATGATTTGAATGATGCTATTGTTGGTAAGTATTACGAACATTTGGAATTAGTGGGTAAGTCAACATCTAGCTTCAACCATAATACCAAGGCTTTAAAAAACTTTAATAGCTACTTGATAGACAAAAAGAAATATTTAATCCCAAATTTCTTCAAGGATGTGAGTCTAAAATATGAAAATGCAAATCCAGTTAGCGTAAACGATGATGACTTTATCAAGTTGTTGAATGCCATTTCGGATGTTGATTCAGTACACGTTTTCAAGACTGGTGAAAGGAAAAATATGTACAGACCTTATACAAGAGATGCGATTGAGCTAGTTGCATTTACTGGGATGAGAATTGAAGAATCAATGATTTTAAAGTATTCGGATATTGTCTTGGGTGATGATGGTAAAATTGAGCATTTAATAGGGACAGACTTGAAATTCGACAGGGCTCATAATTGGAATAACACCAAAGAACCTAAAAAGGTTTTGATTCCGTGTACAATAGAATTAGAGAATTTGTTGACTAGATTGAATTATAAAGAAAATTTGGGTGCTGATAAATATTTGATTGCTGGTGATGAGAATATAAAAAGGAAAACCATAGCGGTCCAATTAAGTGACTCTTTTACTTTTTATAGGAATAAAGCAGGAATTGAGAATAAGTTTACTTTGAAGTGTTTGAGGAAGTCATTTTTAACCAAATTGCACATCAAGACAGGTTTTTTACAAAGTATGGGGTATCAGAAATCGGAGAAGGTAACGTTGGGTAATTATATTGATAAAGTCGAGGTGGTGAGAGAAGTGAATAGACAGGGGTTTGGGTACTTTGGTAAATAAGTATTTAAGCTAAAAAAATTAGTTCTGCTATATAAGTGGGCCTTTTTTACTTCCAAAATCAAAAGTAAACACAATAAATACATTTAGATTATTTGACAGTAGTTATGTGTTTTTTGTACAATCAAAGGCAGCAGCTCTAATCTTTTTATTTCATTTTCATTTTCGTCATTTTGTTTGATTCGGGATACTTTTGTGCTCTAATCAAAGTGTCTTTTGCAGAAATTGTATGTGAATGATTATCACCAAATATTTCTGTATAAATTTCAATTGCTTTTATAAGATTTAAAACGGCTGATTTCTGTTCACCCTTAAAAAAGTAAGAAGTCCCAATGTTATAATATGCTGCAGCTTCATTTTGCTTTATTCCAATTTCTTTAGCAATTTTTAGTCCTGTATTTGAATGTTTCAAGCAATTCTCATAATCTTCAATTTGCAAACAAAAATTAGATAAATTATGAATTGACATGCATTCGCCCTGTCGGTCACCAATTTGTCTAGTTACTTTGATACTTTCCATTACGAAATATATAGCTTTGTCAATGTCGCCTTTTTGAAAAAGTGCAATTCCTAAACTTGTCAACATACTTCCTTCAGATTGCTTAATTCCAGTCGCAATTGCAATAGGTATGCCTTTTTGAAGAACTTTAATTGCATTATCATAATCTTCAATTTGATTATAAACAGTTGCCAAATTACCTAAAGTTGAACATAATCTATCTGAATCGTGTTTTTCTGCTAATTCTACAGCTTTACTAAATACTTTAATTGATTTGTCAAATTCTCTCAAATTCCTATATATACCACCGAGTGCCTGAAGCTGAGATATTTCACCTTGAATATTACCTATTTCATTACAGGCTTTTACTGATTCTTCTAAACATTTTTTTGCTTCTTTAAATTTCCCAATAGCATTTAAAGCCATTCCAATATTACCTAGTTGTGCATAGAAAAATATAAGGTTATTTTCTTTTTGTGCTATTGTCAAGCCCTGTTCCCATAATTTAATTGAAATATTATATTCCCCAATGTCGTAAAATAGTCTCGCTGAAATTTGATTTTTCATTCCCGAAGAATACAAAGAAGCTTCTTGTAACCACTTGTCAATATTTTCTTTCCAAGAAATATCAAATTGTTTGAACTCATATGGCTTTGACAATGTGTTTTTCCATATACGTTTAGTGAATTCATCAGTGTTAAAATAAATTCTATTTCCTTTATATTCTTGAAATGGGTTTTTTAATTCCTTCAAGGAAATATCTTCACTTTTAATCTCAGTATCAGATGAATTATGTTCTAAAAATGTAATTTGACTTTTATTTTCAACTACTGATTCTATTAAAGGTGATATGTCAAATAAGTCAGAACAGCTATAACCTAAAATAAGTAAATTTGAATTAATTGTACTTGAAAAAAATGACGAGATAATATTATTTTTATGTTGGTTTATAGTTCTTCTAGCAACTAATTCTAAAGTAATTGCCATTTCTTTTTTGTTTGAAATACAACCGTGAATTTTAATTATCTTAATAATTTCACTCTGCCAATTAATAATTTCAAATTCCTTCTCTGTAGAAAAAACTTGGTAATTTTTCCCCTCTCTTAAACCTATTTTATTCAACGCTCTTTCAATTAGAGTATCAAAATTAGTAGTCATTATTGTTTTTAAATAACCTAAATTCACTAATTCTGCAATAAGGTAGTGATTTGAATTAGGTTCTCCTTTCGAAAATATTTCCAAAATATCATCAACACTTGCCTCGTCTGTTAAAGTTTGGATAAAGGCTTCAAATGGTAAGTTTGAATGTAAAATCTTTTCTGAGTCAATATTATTTACTTCAATTTTATTAAGAATATATTTCATCAAGTCGGCAACTAATGGAATCCCAGAGTTAAACGAAATTCCAGCACCACAGAAAACAGCAGTTTCTTTAAGCTTCAATTTCTCACATATAATGGCCGTTATTTGTTCTTTGTTGTAAATCATTATATCTTTTAGAAGAATCGTTTTATACTGGCACCTAACTTATGGCATCTTTGCGATATGGCGGTACACAAAGAAATTTTTAAACCAAAAAGCAAACTATATAATATGTGTGTTGTTTATTTAAATCTATTAATGTCTATGTTTAATTGTTCTCCGATTTCGGGAAATATTTCATTTTCAAAAATCATAAGAAAATCATAAATTTCATTATATTTTTCTTCTGTCAATTCTACTTTTAAAAATGTGTTTTCAGAACTGTATGGTACTTTTGTTAAAATTGAAACTTTTTCTACTAAATCTCGTCTTGTTGCTGTTGGTTGGTATCTAATTAAAGGAAATTTCAAACTATAACGAGCATGTGCAAAAAAATCTCTTATATGTTGTAATTGTAATAATTTATCTGAATGTCTCTCGGAAATTGATGGGAATAGCTCAATGAATTTTTTCTTTATTTCAGGAAATGATTTTTGCCAATATTCAATTCGTTTGTCTCTAAATTCAATTCGTTCACTTTCGTAATTAAAACTATCTAAAATACTTTCATCTTCCTTAACTATTATTAAGTCAGTCATAACATTTTGAACCCAAATCATAAGAACGAGTAAATGTCCAGCGTAAAACATATGGTTTTGCTTATTTTCTAGCATATAAAATATAATTTGATGAAATTTTTCTTTTTAAATAGCACATAAAATTTATGCTTACTACAAAATAGCGATTATACCTCATAATGGGTAGATTATCGCTTTGAGTAGTGGAATTGGACTCAAATATATAAAAATTATCTTATAAATAATAGAAAGAGTTTTTTATTGGTCGAATATTTGGGATTCTGATAAAAGCTAATAAATAAAGATTGGTTGAAGTCGTAAGGGAAGTAAAATGGAATAGGTTTTTGGAAATTATATTAAGCTTCATTTTTCACACTCCTACTATCAAAAGTACACCCAATAAGTACACTTAGACCCCATAAAAAAAGCCTCACATTGCTGTAAGGCTTGGTATTGTTGGTGGAGAATATCGGATTCGAACCGACCACCTCTTGCCTGCCAGGCAAGCGCTCTAGCCAA
>Ga0066411_1000010_pt1 | contig 35396 bp, 34 predicted proteins | sample LakWasMet15_LOW5_2_FD_59498 | JGI IMG/M metagenome (GOLD analysis project Ga0066411, IMG submission 59498) | Freshwater sediment methanotrophic microbial communities from Lake Washington under simulated oxygen tension - Sediment Metagenome 15_LOW5 | ecosystem: Environmental > Aquatic >...
TATAATTTCTTGGTTCATCATTTGACGGATTTGGGTTACCGTTAATTCAACATTCCAAATACGTAGTTCGTCCATCCATCCGTTAAAATAATTAAAAGGAGTTACAGCATTTTGATCCATTGCTCCAACTATGAAATTTGTACTATTTAAAATTGGATTAACCCCTGAAATAGCTCCTGCAACTAAAACACCGTCAATATATAAATTGTAATTTGAACCAGAAAATGTAACTGCTATGTGATACCATCTATTACTGTCAATAGGAAAGGTTGAGGTTATAGAATTTCCATTATTCCAATTAAATGAAATATAATTATTGACTAATCTCAAATCATAGCCATCAGTTGAACTTGTGTTGAAACGTTTTGAAATAATAGTTTGTGTATTTCCATTAGTAGCTTCTGATTTTATCCAGGCTTCTAAACTGAAAGCACCACTGTCCAAATTAAATTCATTTTGAAAGTTAATATGGTCATCGATTCCGTCAAAATCGATTACATCACAGTTTTCAAAAGTAACCACAACATCATCCGTGGTAGAGCAACTTGTTGTCCACCTTAAGGTATATGCTCCAAGATTTGGACTGTAAAATGATGAAGTTGGACTTGTGTTATCCGAAAAAATTTCACCACCACCTGCAGGACCGCTAACGATAGACCATAAACCTGTAACTTCTGTTGCAGCTAATGTAGTAGAGTCTGCTCCACAGGAAACTATTTGATCAGGACCCGCCATACTTGATAAACATGAAGCTGTGTCTATAGCTACTTTGATTGAGCCATCTATTGGTAAATGGCAGGAGGTTTCATCATACCCTTGAAAAAAATATTTTGTAAATGGTGATCCAGATATTGCCCCTGTACCAGTTATAGTTCCTGTTTCTAAAGAAACTTCTGGGGTACAACCTGTACTTAAAATAATGCTGCAATCTTCTGTAACATCGAGGGTAAAACTTATATCTGCATAAATATATTCTGGATGGTTAGCTGTTATGGGCAATGTTCCTAAATCCCAAATAATTTTGTTTGTTCCTGAATCAAAATAAGGGGTATTTCCTGTTGTGAAACCATTATAAGTATTATAGGTTATGGTTCCTGTGTGGAAAATTGCAGTTGCTGGAATTGGAATGGCAATTATGGTGTTATTTGTAGCTTCAGTTCCTTCGTTAGTTATATCGAGGGAATAATTGATTGTTTGTCCCGGCAAGGCATTTAGTATTGGAGGGTTTGTAACATTATTAATTGAATTCACGCTTATCAATCCTTTAGGTTCTGGGATATAAGCATCTACAGACATAGCGAAGCCAAATATGGTAAATACGTCGGAATTAGATCCAAATCTAAAAGTCGTAGATGTCTGATTGTTTCCAATAACCAAATTACCAGTATTGGGAACGGTAAACATACTGAAGTCAACTCCGGTATTATTTACTATATTAGGATTGCTGTTACCGACTGTAGGGAATGGAAATATTGAAGAATTGAAGAAGTTTGTGGTAGCATTCCCAGCATGACTTAATATGGAATAGTTTCCTGGATAAACTGTTGGATCTGCGTTTAGTTTTTGTACGGCTAGATAATCTCCTGATAAGTTGACGTCTCCTTCAGCTGCCATTACGCCTAGTTTCATATTTACAGGACCTGACCCAACTGTTGTAAATCCGGTAATGTCAATATTTCCATATTCACCCTTAGTGGTGTAAGGAGATGCAGCAGCAAGTTGCCCGTTTACATAGGCATACCCATCAAAAAGGGTTACGGCACGACTTTTCATTAAAGGATTTTCATAAATTACAACCATTCCCCAGCCTCCTGATAAACCAGGGTTTGAATTTGTTCCCTCTTTCAAAGCGATATCGGCAACAGTATAGGCTCCAGGACCATGTGCTTTCACATATGCCGTGATTTCTTGATAACCTATAAATATACCACTATTGGTCGCTCCAGGGAATCTGATGGCCGAAGTCGTTGTTACGGTAGTATATCCAGACGCACCAGGCCCTTTTAAAGAAACTACCATTTTGTCGTAATTTTTTGTAGGTGAGTAGTTTACATTAGCATAGCTGGTAGATTGATATTGAGCAAGAGAGTAACTTTTTGATGTGTTTCTTGTTAAACTAGTAATAGTAAAAGTAGAGCCGTAAGCGGCATTTGATGTAAATGGAGTATCAAAAGTTGCTGTTCCAGAACTATAGGTAACATTGATGGCAGGTTGAGCAACCCCATCTAGAGTAAGTGTAACGGTTGAAGTACCTGACACGGCTGCATTGGTGAAACTAAATGCATAAGTATGCCCATTACCAGTGAAATTATAAATAGGGTAATAATTGCTTGAGCTACCTCCTCTATTAACTGTCATTTCATAATTAGTATTTGGAATTGTGAAGTTGTGATTAGCAATTATGTTGCTGATAGAAAAGGTTTCGTTTGCATCATCTGATTTTCCTGTCCAATATAATCCTGCAAATAGAACAGTCGAGCAATTTTGGGTTGCACTATTTTCACCTGAATTAGAAAGTTCAAGGGTAGCCGTAGATGAATTCAAAGTATTGGGATCGCTGTCAATATCAACATATTTCATTATGTTGTTCTCATTGTCAGTAGTGGCTCCATAATTAAGAAGAGTCAAGTTAGTGTTGCCTAACAATGTGAAATCACCCTTGACATTGTATATCGTTTGGGCTGGAGTGGCTGCAGCAGTTCTTTGTGTAAAATTAACTTGTGGAGAAGTAGGTGCTTGTTGTGCCAATCCAAATATGGCAATAAAAAGACACCCAAAAGTCAGGTAGGTTTTATTGCCATATTTGAGATTTTTTTTCATTTCTTTTTGGGGAAAAAAGGGTAATGAATAGTTGCTTATAATTCTAAATAACTGGAGGCTTATATTTATAAAATGTTCTCTTAAAAATGGGCTTCTAAACTTTTTATGTTTAAATCCATAGTTAAAGATAGTTTAAATAATAATAATTATGCGATTAAAAACATAATAAATCGATGAAATACACAATTATTTTATTTTTATAAGAAAAAACAGTATTTTGTTTTTTTTTAGAATTGAATGTTATGTTAGGAAAGTATGAAATATTCTATGAAGACCTTCGAGTAAATATTTTGAGTAGTTTTTTTTATATATAAAGAGGCTAATAAACACCATTTTCCAGTGGTTGTGATTAGGAAAAAGGAGACAGCTCACGTAAAGTGAAAGACCATTATATTGACAGTACAATTTTATATGCAATAGAAATGGGAGCATTGAAAATATGAGTGTTCGGAGAAAATTCCTCACGCAATTCCTCACGCAAAAAGAAAAAGGACTTAAGTGAAATACCTAAGTCCTTGATTCTGTTGTAGCGAGACCGAGATTTGAACTCGGGACCTCAGGGTTATGAATCCTGCGCTCTAACCGACTGAGCTATCTCGCCTTATTGATGGATAAAACCATCCTCGAATGCGGGTGCAAATATAAAAATTATATTAGAGGTTACAAGTATATCTTAAAGAAAAAAAAATATTTTTAAAAAGGCTTTTTTATTGGCTATATATTCAATACATTTCCGAAAAATTAATCATATCTTATGGATTTAAAAATACGATACGAAATAGAGTTTCCCATAAATTCTTCACCCCAATTGTTATATCAATACATTTCGACTCCATCCGGTTTGTCAGAGTGGTTTGCAGATAATGTTAATTCGCGTGGTGAGTTCTTTACTTTCATTTGGGATGATTCTGAAGAAAAAGCGAGACTTTGTTCCAAAAAAACAGGGGAGAAAGTTAGGTTTAAATGGGTTGATGGGAATAACAAGGATACAGAGTATTTTTTTGAATTAAATATTTTGGTCGACGAAATAACAAAAGACGTTTCCCTGATGGTGGTTGATTTTGCTAATAAAGACGAAATAGAAGAAGCAACACTTTTATGGGAAAATCAGGTTTCTGATCTTAAACATGTCATCGGTTCTGTTTAGTAATTTTTTTTAAAACTAATATTTGTCAGGCTTCATAGCCTGACTTTTTTTAAATAATTATGATTAATTTTAATGGTAAAATTGTATCTCTCGACTCTAGTCAATTGCTACAAAATCGCGCCTTTTTATACGGCGACGCCGTTTTTGAAACAGTTAAAATAGTAAACTCTAAAATTCTTTTTTTAGAAGATCATTATTTTAGATTGATGTCTTCAATGCGTGTGATTCGAATGGAAATCCCAATGAATTTTACTATGGAATATTTTGAGGAACAAATTCTTGGTTTGGCCAAAGCCAAGAATATAGAAGATTCGGGTCGTGCAAGGATTACTGTTTACAGAAATGAAGGAGGGTATTATTTGCCACAAAACAATACAGTTTCTTTTTTGATTACTGCTGAACTTATTGAAAATGTTTTCTATTCAATTAATCAAAAAGACTATAAAGTAGATTTGTACACAGATTTTTATGTAACAAAACAGCTACTGTCCTCCATAAAAACCACCAATAAAATTTTGAATGTTACGGCCAGTATTTTTGCCAATGAAAATGGATTAGATAATTGTTTGTTGTTGAATGATAGCAAGAATGTTGCAGAAGCATTGCAGGGAAATATTTTTATGCTAAAAGGAAATACACTTTCTACACCTCCTGTTTCAGAGGGATGTTTGAACGGCGTTATGAGAAAACAAATATTGGCTTTGGCTAAAAAAACAGAAAACTTGGTAGTTGTTGAAGAAATAATCTCTCCATTCGACCTTCAAAAAGCCGATGAATTATTTATTACAAACGTGGTTAAAGGCATACAACCTATTACCAAATATCGTAAAAAAGAATTTTCTATAGATTTGGCAAGGACGTTAGTTGAAAAACTAAATGAATTGTTAAGAAGTAATTAGTTTAAATAAGGATTTTCAGGCGCATTAGACCATATTAAATAGTCGCCCCCCAATTCTATAATTTGTTTTTTCCAGAAACTTGATGCCGATTTTCCAATTATTTTATTTTTATAATTATTTTTAGTAATAATCCAAGAATTTCCTTCCATCTCGGTTTCTAATTGATCTTCCTCCCATCCTGTATAACCCAAAAAGAATCGTATATTATCTTTACTTATTTTTCCTTTGTTAATAAGTTCTTTTGTAGTTTCATATTCTCCTCCCCAATAAACTCCATTGGAAATTTCTATACTGTTTGGAATCAATTCTGGAACATTATGTATGAAGTAAAGATTGTCCTGTTCAACGGGACCACCATTATAAATTTTGAATGTTGCTTTGATTTCAGGAATTAAATCGTGTAGAGTATATTTCAAGGGTTTGTTAATAATAAACCCCACTGAACCTTCTTCATTATGATCAGCTAATAAAATAACCGATCTATTGAATGACAAATCTCCAATTATTGAAGGTTCCGCAATGAGCAGAGATCCTTTTTTTAGTTTTTCTGAAATCATTGGTTATATTTTTTATTAAATTTAAGGACAAAAGCAAAAATAAACCAAATAATGTCGACAAAAGACACATAAACATCGCTAAAATGATGTTTTTGGGTTTTTTTTCAAAAAAATATTTTTTTTATATTAGATTTCAGTGCCTGTTCAGACATAAATCTGCTATAAAGAATCTATAAAAATTTATAAGGCATCACTCCTTGTACTGATCACTTCGTACTTCTCACCTCATACCTCGAACCATCCTATCATTCCCGTAAATATCTTTCCGTAATTCAATGTTTTTGAAATTCATTTTTTCGAGTAAATCAATCATTTCCCTCCCTAAATATTGATTGATTTCGAAGAATAGTCGTCCGTTTTGAGATAGGTTTTTTTGTGCCAACTCAGCGATTTTTCTATAAAAAATAAGTGCATCATTGTCTTCTACAAAAAGTGCCAAATGGGGTTCGTTGTCTAAAACATTTTTCTTGATTTCCTTTTTTTCCAATTCCCGAACGTAAGGCGGATTTGAAACGATGATGTCAAATTTATGATTTAACCCTTCGACTGCGCTCAGGGAGACAACTTCGAGAATATTTTTTTGAATAAAAGTAACATTTGCACTATTGATTTCAGCATTTTTTTGGGCTGTAGCCAAAGCCTTTTCTGATACATCAATGGCAAAAACTTCTACATTCGAATTGTTTTTTGCCAATGAAATTGCTATACAACCGCTTCCTGTTCCTATATCCAAAATTTTAATCTTCTGACCTCTGACCTCTGACTTCTGACTTTGAATAATCCATTCCACCAATTCTTCGGTTTCAGGTCTTGGAATCAAAACATTTTCATTTACCTCGAAATCCAAGCCATAAAAACTGGTTTTTCCCAATAAGTATTGAATCGGGATCTCTTTTTTTAACTGTTCCAAAATCGAATTCCATATTTGGATTTCTTCATTAGAAAAAGTCAAATCAGGATTCAAAGCCAAATCAATTCTCTTCAATTGCAGTTTCTCTTCTAAAATCAAATAGAAAAAACTCTCTGCTTCGCCTGAATCGAATATTGGCACGAGTTCTTGAATGAAATGGGCTCTGTAATCTTTGATTTTCATATTTATAATCTAACTTAAATCCTTCAACATCCAAACCGGACAACTTGTATGACCAGTACTTCCCATTGGCGAACAAATATATTCGAATCCTACTTTTTTATAGAGTTTCTGGGCATCATGCATAAAAGGCATCGTTTCGAGATAACATTTTTCAAAACCGAAATTTTTAGCACTTTGCAAACATTTTTCCATCATTTGGCTTCCAATTCCCAAACCGCGAACTTCGGGCAAAAAATACATTTTCTGTAATTCGCAAATAGTTTCGGCTTCGTTTTCAAGGGGTGCCACTCCTGCTCCACCAATAATTTTACCGTTATTTTCGACGACAAAATATACTGATTTTGGCTTATTATATTCCTCATACATTAAATCCAGATACGGGTCAGCATAAGCAGTTCCTACTTTTGGAATATTCAATTCGTCAAAAACTGCTCTTATTAATTGCGCAACGGCTTGATTATCTTTCTTCTCAATTTTTCTGATGACCCAATTTTCCATTTTTTATAAAATCATATATATTCCACAAAAATAGATATTGTTTATTGTAATTTTCCAAAGATTCAAAACTAAATCGCAACCGCAAAAAATTAGTACTTTTGTAATTGTGAAAAAACAGGAGAAATATATGCGTCGCTGCCTCGAATTGGCAAAAAATGGTTTGGGAACAACATATCCCAATCCGTTAGTTGGCAGCGTTATTGTACATAACGACAAAATTATTGGTGAAGGCTGGCATAAGAAATCGGGTGAACCTCACGCCGAAGTTAACGCAGTAAATTCAGTAAAAGACAAATCATTGTTGAAAAATTCTACTATCTATGTGAGTTTAGAACCCTGTAGTCATTTTGGAAAAACACCTCCTTGCTGTGATTTGATTATTGAAAATGAAATTCCAAATGTAGTTATTGGAACTATTGACCCCTATATAAAAGTAGCTGGAAACGGCATCAAAAAATTAATGGAAGCCGGCAAAAAAGTAACTGTTGGCATTCTTGAAGCCGAATGTAATGAATTGAACAAACGCTTTTTTACTTTCCACAAAAAGAAAAGACCATACGTTATTTTGAAATGGGCTGAAAGTCAAGATGGTTTTATTGCTCCTTTGATTCTCCGGAAAGCCCAAACTCGAGGCAAAGCCGAACTGAACGAAGTTAATGACATAAAAAAGAGAAAACCTGTTTGGATAACCAATGAATTTTCGCGTCAATTGGTTCATAAATGGAGGAGCGAGGAACAAGCCATTCTTGTGGGAACCAACACCGTTATCGACGATAATCCAAGATTGGACGTAAGGGATTGGACAGGAAATAATCCCATTCGAATAGTTTTGGATCCAAACAATCGCGCTCCTAAAGACAGTCACACACTTGATAATCAGGTAAAAACAATTATTTTTTCGAAATCTATTCCGCCAAGAACTGAAGAAAACATTATCTTTGAAGAAATAGATTTTGAACAAGATTTGGCACAACAAATTTTACAAACTTTGCATAAACATCAAATCCAATCGGTAATTATTGAGGGCGGAAGGCAAACTTTGCAGACTTTTATCGATGCAAATCTTTGGGATGAAGCACGAATATTTATTGGAAAAAGTAGCTTAGGTCTTGGAATTGAAGCTCCAAAAATAACACTGAGAAACATTGAAAAACATTCGATTGACGACGATGAACTTCTAATATCTAGAAACCATGATTAACACCATCATTTTTGATTTTGGCGATATTTTTATCAATTTAGATAAACAAGCAACCATTAATTCCTTGAAAAAATTGGGATTATCCCAATGGAATGACGATTTAAACCAATTAAATTTACTTTTTGAAAAAGGGCAAATCTCACGAGAAAATTTTCTTCTGGGAATTCAAAAACATGTCCCGAACGCTTCTATCGACGAAATTCTAAGTGCTTGGAATGCCATTCTACTTGACTTTCCTTTGTATAGACTGGAATTTCTACAGAAACTTTCGAAAAAATATCGTTTATTTTTATTGAGCAATACCGATTCTATACATATTGAAACATTCGAGCAAGAAAACGGAATTTCTTTTTATAGTGACTTTTACCAATGTTTTGAAAAAGTGTATTTTTCTTTTGAAATGGGCATGAGAAAACCCGATGCTGAAATTTTTAACTTCCTGTTAAAAACACATGAATTATCTAGTAAAAGAACTTTATTTGTTGATGATAAAAAAGAAAATACTGACGCTGCTCTTTCTCTTGGATTGCACGTATGGAATTTGCAGGTTGGCGAGGAAGATGTTATAGACATATTCGACAAAAAAATACTTTAAAATCAATCACTTTTGGAATTTAAAGACACTTACAAAACCATCGCCTTTTCTTCTCCTGAAATTCTATTTAAGGAAAAAAACAGCAAATTTTTTGGCTACGCTTTTCCCATACAATCCGAAATAGAGGTAAAACCCATAATCGATTCTTTACGAAAACAACATCCTCATGCATGTCACTATTGTTATGCATATCAAATTGGCACGGAAACAATAATTTACAGGGCAAATGATGACGGCGAACCAAGTAATAGCGCTGGAACGCCTATTTATGGACAAATTCAATCCTTTGCCGTTACTAATATTTTGTTAGTGGTTGTTAGAATTTTTGGTGGCATAAAATTGGGGGTTGGCGGGTTAATTTCGGCTTATAAAACTTCGGCACAATTAACCTTGGAAGCTTCTGAAATAATCGAAAAAACTATCGACATTCATTATCTGGTTTCATTCGATTACAAAAACATCAATAAAGTAATGCGGGTTCTCAAGGAAAAAAACATTGAAATTATTAACCAAAAAATGGAAATGAGTTGTGAAATAGAAATCGTCACCCGAAAAAAAAATACCAAAATGATTTTCGACATTTTTAATTCGATGTTTGAAATTGAAATAAAATTACTTCAATAAAATTACTTCAATTATCATTTTGACAAAAAAACAGTGTCGTTATTTCACTTTATCCAAAATATCCAAAATATATTGTGGAGGCACAACAGGTCTTCCCGTTTTCATATCTACAAACACTAAAATTGAGTTGCCTATTGTTAACAACTCCTCTTCTTCATTATAGAGTTCGTAGTCAAATTCAATCTTGATGGAGGTCTTGTTTTTTAATATAGTTTTTAATGTCAACAACTCATCATAACGAGCAGGTTTTTTATAATTCATAGTCAAGGAAACTACAGGAAGCATAATTCCATTTTCTTCCATCCATTTATAGGAGATTCCTTTGTTTCTAAGCCATTCGACCCTTCCAACTTCGAAATATTGAGCATAATTTCCGTGGTAAACTACCCGCATTTGATCAGTTTCTGAATAGCGAACACGAATTTGAGTTTGATGATATTCCATTAATTATTGATTTTAAAATTAAAATTTAAAAATACCCATACAACAATATTTTATAAAATTTGCATACATTTTATTTTTTTTTAGACAAATTTATTCACATATTTGTTATCCCAAAAAAGAATAGCAATTCAACCCTTTTTTTTATTAGATAACATTACAAACCAAAATAATTTAACCAAATTTATGAACAAAACTGCTCAATCAGTATGGGAAAACTGTTTGTCTTTTATAAAAGACAACATTCAAGATCAAGCTTACAAAACTTGGTTTGAACCAATCAAATCAGTTGAACTTACCGATAACGCATTGTACATTCAAGTTCCTAGTAAATTTTTCTACGAATGGCTAGAAGAACATTATGTTAAATTATTAAAAGTAGCACTAACCAAAGAACTTGGAAAAAACGCAAAGTTACTCTATAAAATCAAAATGGAAAACACTTATGGCAATAAACAACCGTTTACCGAACAATTGCCTAGTGCCAATCGAGTGCCTATGAAACCACAAGATGTCGATGCCCCTTTTAAAAACTTAAATCCGGAATTAAGAAATCCTTTTGTAATTCCTGGTATTCGAAATTTAAAAATCGAATCGCAACTTAACGCAAATTATAGTTTCGACAATTTTCTTGAAGGCGACTCAAATAGATTGGCGCGATCTGCAGGTATGGCCGTGGCAAATAAGCCTGGCGGCACCTCTTTTAATCCATTATTAATTTTCGGCGGTGTAGGTTTAGGTAAAACGCATTTGGCGCATGCCATTGGTGTCGAAATCAAAGATAAATATCCTGAAAAAACCGTTTTATATATTTCGGCAGAAATTTTCACCCAACAATACATCGATTCAGTAAAGAAAAATAACAGGAATGATTTCATCCATTTTTACCAACTTATTGATGTGTTAATTATTGATGATGTTCAATTCCTTTCAGGAAAATCAGGAACTCAAGATGTATTTTTTCATATTTTCAACTATTTGCACCAAAACGGAAAACAGGTCATCTTGACTTCAGACAAGGCTCCAGTTGATATGCAAGATATAGAACAACGTCTATTATCCCGTTTCAAATGGGGATTGTCGGCAGAATTGCACCAACCTGATTATGAAACTAGAATTTCTATCCTAAAAAATATTTTATATCGAGATGGAGTAGAAATCCCTAATGACATCATTGAATATGTGGCCAGAAATATCAAATCGAATGTTCGAGAACTCGAAGGCGCCATCATTTCCTTGATTGCCCAATCTTCATTCAACAAAAAGGAAATCAATCTGGAACTTGCAAAAAATGTTGTCGAAAAATTTGTGAAAAATGTAAAAAGAGAAATTTCTATCGATTATATTCAAAAAATTGTTTCCGATTATTTTCAATTGGATTTGGAGACACTTCAATCAAAAACCAGAAAAAGACACATCGTTCAAGCGAGACAATTGGCTATGTTTTTTGCCAAGAAATTCACCAAAGCCTCGTTGGCAAACATCGGTTCCCAAATTGGAGATCGTGACCATGCTACCGTATTACACGCTTGTAAAACCGTTGATAATTTAGTTGCCACTGACAAACAATTCAAGAAGTTTGTTGAAGACATCAATAAAAAATTAACGCTATAAACGCATTATGCCCGTAAAAATTTTAATGGTTTGTTTGGGCAATATTTGTCGGTCACCATTAGCCGAAGGAATATTGGCATCAAAACTTCCCAAAGATAAATTCAAGGTAGATTCGGCCGGAACTGGTTCTTGGCATATTGGTCATTCACCAGATGAGCGCTCTATCGCTGTTGCAAAGAAAAACAAACTAGATATTTCACAACAAAAAGGGCGACAATTTACCACAAGTGATTTTGACGCTTTTGATTACATTTACGTTATGGATAATTCCAATTATTGGGATGTTATACAACAAGTGGAAAATCAGGAACAAACGAAAAAAGTACAACTCATATTGAATGAATTATTCCCCAATGAAAATGTAGATGTCCCTGACCCTTATTTTGGTATGCCTAACGGATTTAATTCCGTTTATAAAATGCTTGATGAAGCTTGTGACATAATTGCCAAAAAACTCATTGAAAAACATTCAATTTAGTTTTTCAAGAACGATAAAATCAGATGAAACCAACCACTTTTATAGGAAAACTATATTTAATTCCAACAACCTTGGGAGAAGGTGACCCTATGGATGTTTTGCCACAAACAGTAAAAAGAGCCATTGATTTCATAGATGATTATATTGTAGAGAATGAAAAAACGGCTCGGAAATTTATAAAAAGCATTCAACCTGAAAAAGTGCAAGCCACACTGCGATTAAGTTCTTTAAATAAACACACCAAAGTTTCTGAACATTCCCAAATGATAAATCCCTGTCTGGAAGGAAAAAATGTTGGATTAATGAGTGAAGCAGGTTGTCCTGGAGTTGCTGATCCTGGCGCTGTCATTGTAAAATTGGCACACGAAAAAGGAATCCAAGTGGTACCGCTAGTTGGCCCATCTTCTATTTTATTGGCAATAATGGCTTCAGGAATGAACGGTCAAAGTTTTGCTTTTAATGGATACATTCCCATCGATAAATCAGAAAAAAGAGCCACAATTAAAAATCTGGAAAAATTATCGCAAGACAAAAACCAATCCCAGATTTTCATTGAAACTCCCTTCAGAAATAACAAAATGCTTGAGGACATTTTACAAGCCCTGAATCCATCAACTTATCTTTGTATTGCTTCAGATATTACTTTGCCAACAGAATTTATCAAAACGATGAGAGCTTCTGAATGGAAAAAAACAAAGGTGGATTTGCACAATCGTCCTACTATTTTTATTATTCATAAAATGTAAAAAAGTAATTGGGAATATCATCCTGAAAATGATTTCGAAAAATTCTATATTTTCAAAAACCCTTTCCCTTTTTATTATCTAAAGAATCAAAATCTATATCTTATTGCATCTCAATCTAACTTCTATAGTTAGAAAATGATTTGTTTAAAAATGGATTTTTTAATACAATTTGCTGAGCTATTCCTATTAAAAATATACCCTAAAACTCCTTTTTTTTAACAGAAAAAACAGAAAAAATTAACGAATGAAGCAGAAGAATTAACTAACTTTACTCAGACAATAAATGTTTTTCAATTGTTGATTTATAATTTTTAAAAAATCATATTTTACACAATTTATTGACTAACAATATATTATAAATAAAATAATAAGCCCTGAATATATTTGCTGAATAAAATTATAGGAAATCAATATTAATTTAAAAATCAAATATCATGAAATCATTTATTATTATTTTGTTGTTTGTAGGTCTTACTACTTCGTCTTATTCTCAAAAGAAAACTCAAAAAGAAGAAGGTAGTATGGAAGTGATAAATTTACCTGAAATTGTAATTAAAAAAGCTGGCAAAGATTTTTCTGTTTATATTCCGGATCAAAACCCCGATAAAACTGTAAGAAGACTTGAAGAAAAATTTATTGCCTACGATCTTGGAAAAGATTATGAGGGCAACGAAGAATATTTATTGACCATGACCATAAAAGGAGGTATTTTGGCAGCCACTTATAATGAAAACGGAAAATTAATTCGTGTGGTTGAGAATTACAGAAATGTAGTTCTTCCTAGCAAAGTGATTTTCTCTATTTATAAAAAATTCCCAGAATGGAAAATTGTTAACGATAAATTTCTTTACACACAAGAGGATGCAGATATTATAAAAAAACAATATAATATCAGAATTAAAAAAGGTAAAGAAGTTCGTAGACTAGTAGTTCGCCCTGATGGTGAAATTATAAAAGGCCTTTAAACAAAAGGATTTAAAATTAAAAAGTCTGTCAAAAAAAATTTTGACAGACTTTTTAATTTTTTATAAAATATAAGTTGTTTTATCTCACTTTAGCGTTAATATCAGCAACTATAAACGAGGTGTCGAAACCACCAAATTCCCGCATATAACTCCTAATTGAAGTGCCATAAGTATCTCTGAAATACCTTTCCCCATTATTTCTAAGGTATTTTTTTACTGATCCGGCACCACCCAAATGAGCCGCAGCCAAGATTCCTGACTCGGTAATCATAATTCCATTCATTATTGTACCTTCATATCTTTCGATTTCGTCTTTCAGTTCCCATTTATTTTTGGCTAAAAGTGCAACAAATGCCTTTTCCTGCATTTTGGGACTATTCAAAAACAAAGCACTATTATGAACGCCAACTGCTCTAAGGGTTTCCATACCAAACTGGTATTTACCCATATAGCCCAAAGAGTTGATTTTTTTGTATTTCCCCTCAGATTCTCTGAAAGCGATAGCTTCTTTGTATCCAATAAAAAACTTTCCTGTATAAGGAACACTCAAATCAGTATAATCATTTTGTTTTTCGGATGGAAATAAGTAGTGTGTTCCATCAGTTTCGTTAGTAAGAAACCAATGATTGGTATCTAAATCGAAGGGCTTAAAACCCGAGCTTAAAAAAGCAATAATAATAGTCAAACTTGTATAAAAAGACCATTTCTTTATCATAAATTGTTTTTCTTCAAACGCTGTCCCGTATTGAAATTTCTACGCGCAAAGATACAATAAAAATCACAAACCTGACAATCAAGCTATTAAACTTCCTCAAAAATACATAGCCGAAAATTTAAAACCTCTCTGAGCCGAGTATTCAATCGTTGGAGCCGGAATTTTCACCGTATTAAAAATCTTAAAAATAGTCTTCAAAAAGTGGGATTTTGTTTCAATTTTTGTCAAATCTGCGTCAAAACTCAGGTAAAATTGTCTGTATTTTTCTGTTTTGGGAGATGAAATAAGAGCGTTTTGCTCCCCATTTCCAGTAATCATTCCTTCGGCTCCATAACCCAATGCAAGATTAAGCCATTTTGGTATTTTGGAACCTTTAGAAAATGAATGCAAATTGGCCGAAAACCAATAGGTTTGTCCGTTGTAATCTTTTAGAATTTGTTCAGTAAATGTACTTCCCAACACGTCGGGTCTATAATTCGAATATTGTGTTGTATGAAAAGAAAATTTTGGTGTGATGCGTTGTTCTTTCCAAATTAATTCTTGTGAAACATATAAAGCCGTTCCGGTTGCATTCGCAGTAACGTCACCCATTGATGCTCCCCATTCGGACGAATAGCCATCCATAACCTCAACTGCGGTTAGAAATACAAATCCTAAACCTGCTCCATAAATTAATTGTTTTTTCTTGCTGGTTCCACTCCAATTCAACATTTCTGCCCCCAATCGCCCAATATGATACGAAGAATACAAATGTCCCACTTTATCCATTTGCATCCACTCTGAATTATCGTTTATAAAATGAAAACTGGATCTGGGATAATCAGCATACCAAAGTTGGTTCAAGCCTATCAAAGTTCCCGATGCCAATACTGCTTCGGAAACAAATACTGTATTTTGTCTTTTTTTATTTAAAGTATCTGAAGGTTTTAAAAATTTGTTGAATGAACTTTGCGCAAAAGTATTTTGGATTATAACCAAAAACAGAAAAAAGATTTGTTTCCTGAATTTCAAAATTATCTTGTTACTCCTTGACTGTTGATCCAATCAGAATATTTCTTGGCATTTTTGTTATGTTCCGCTAACGTAGCAGCAAACTCGTGATAACCAAAACGATCCACGCTGGCACAGAAATAAATAAAGTTGTTTTTTTCGGGATTCAAAACTGCTTCAAGTGCCGTTATATCAGGCATTGCAATAGGTCCGGGAGGAAGCCCAATGTTGACATAGGTATTGTATGGAGAAGTCATTCTCAAATCGTTATAAAAAACTCTTTTAATGACTTGATTAAAATCATTTGCTTTCTTTTTTATGGCAAAAATAACTGTGGGATCAGCCTGAAGAGGCATTCCTTGTCTCAAACGATTCAAGTAAACTTGTGCAATTCTAGGTCTTTCGTCCTTTTTAACGGATTCTTTGTGCACGATTGAAGCTAAAATTGTTGCCTCAATTGGCGTCAATCTTTGTTTTGCTGCTTTTTCAATTCGCTCCTTATTCCAAAAATTACGATATTCCTTGATCATTTTATCACGGAATTTTTCGGCTGAAATGTTCCAATACACCTCATAGGTATTTGGAATGAACATTGCCAAAACATTCTCGTCCGTAAAACCATTTTCCTTCAAGAAAACAGAATCCTTAAAGGTTTTCAACAATATCAGACTATCCGGCTCTATTTGTGAGCCAACACGACCAGCAAAATTCTCCAAGCGCTCCTGATTGTTGAAAGCCAGTTTTACCGGCACATTACTTCTCAAAGCTTTGACCAATTCATAACTATTCATTCCTTTAGTAAATAAAAAACGTCCTGGTTTTACATTTTCGGGATAACTTCTTTTGTTGGCGACCGATTCAAAACGTTCCATATTTTCAATGTAAGGCGCCACTATATTTTTTACATCTTCATAATTAGTCCCTGTTGGCACATAAACAAAAATTTCATTTTCGGAAAATTTGGTGTTTTTGGAAAAAATTTGTCGCGCCAAAATAAATCCGTAAACCATTAATACAGATATTAAAACAACAGATCCAATTGTTATTATTTTCTTTAAATTCAAAACTAAAATTTTTAAAATTTATTAATTAATTGATTGTCCGCTAGCTGACAAAATTCTTTTCTTGCCACAGATTACAAAGATTTCCACAGATTCTTAACTTATAAAAAATATTTTTAATATTAATCTGTGAATCTGTGGCTAATATTTTTTTAAACAAAACATTGCTAATGCTTTACTAACTGAAAAATAGCCTCGTCTTTATAAACTCCATTGACTAGAGTCCAATCTTTTTTCGTGCCAATCTTTTGAAATCCAAATTTAGTAAAAAGAGCTATACTAGCTTCGTTTTCTGTGCCAATATTTGCATACAATTGGTGTAAATTAAGATGATAAAAAGAATACCGAATTAACAGTTCCAAAGCTTCGGAACCAATATTCTGTTTTCTGTTTTCTATCCCTTGAATCACGATACCAACTCCTGCCCTGTTATTCTTAGGGTCAAAATCAAACAAATCGATTAATCCAAGAGCTGGAAAATCCTGATCTTGACAAATCGCCAATCGCAATTGTTTGGCTTCATAAATATCCTGATGGGCATTTTCGAGATATTGCTTCACTAAAAACCGACTGTAAGGCGTTTGCGTGTTGCTCACTTCCCAAATGCTTTGGTCGTTTTCCATAGCATAAACAAACTCCAAATCATTGGGTTCGAGTGCTCGGAGGTAAATATTTTCGCCTTTTAAAGTTATCATTTTGGAAGTTAGAAATTAGAGGTTAGAAATTTGGTTAAATCTCAATTACTCCTTTAAACACAAATTCGGCAGGACCTTTCAAAAAAACATTGGTAAACTGATTGTCCTTTTTATCGAAAGAAACTTCTAGTTTTCCGCCTTCTACGTTCAAATGTATGGAAGTTGAATTGGTTTTCCCTGTTGCATTCATCGCAATGGCTACGGCTGTTGCCCCGGTTCCGCAGGAAAGTGTTTCGTCTTCAACGCCTCTTTCGTAAGTACGAAGTGAAAAAGTATCCGCATTAATTTGTTTCACAAAATTAACATTGCTTCCTTCTTTTCCGTATAATTCTCCGTATCGAATTTTTGCTCCATTTTCTTTTATATTATAGTTTTCCAAATCTTCTACCAGTTGCACGTGATGCGGTGAACCTGTGTTGAGAAACACATAATCAGGCGTGATTTTCACATTAGGAACATCAATCATTTGAAGAGAAACTTGTCCGTTTTCGGTTATTGTAGCGTGATGCAAACCATCAGTGGCAATAAATGTGCAACTGTTGTTAATCACGTTCAGCTTTTTGGCGAAAGCCACTAAACAGCGACCACCATTACCACACATTGAACTTTGGTTTCCATCGGAATTGTAGTAAACCATTTTAAAATCAGTGTCGGAATCATTTTCCAATAATATAAGCCCGTCTCCTCCAATTCCGAAACGTCGGTCGCACAAATGCGCAATGAGTTGAACATTCTCTTTTGGAAAAAATTCAGTTCGATTGTCAATCATTACAAAATCGTTTCCTGTTCCTTGGTATTTATAAAATTCTATTTGCATTTTAGTTGAATTGTGTTGCACAAAAGTACAAATATTAATGATACGTTAAAGATTGTTAAACGAGCGTTAAACTGTTTTTTTGAAATATCAAAATTTATAATTTTACAGTGTAAATTCTTAAATAACTATAAAACTATGCAACGATTTTCAAGCCTATTTCTAGTATCATTGTTGAGTGGAGCCGTAACTCTTGGCTCCTACAAATTGTTATTTGACGACAATGGTTATTTTTCAAAAAACAACTCAATTACAACTTTAGCTCCAAATTCGTATGGACGAACAGTAGGTTTATCAGCAGAAGCGGTTGATTTTACCGAAGCCGCTGATAAAACAATTCACACGGTGGTTCACGTAAAAAATGTTTCCAGAAAAACCATTTCCAATCCTATTTTAGAATATTTCTACGGATACCGAGGAGACCAATTGCAAGAACAAGTGGGAACAGGTTCTGGCGTAATCATTTCTGAAGATGGATATATTGTAACCAACAATCACGTGGTAAAAGATGCTTCGGAAATTGAAATCACGTTGAACAACAAGAAATCCTATACTGCAAAACTCATTGGAACCGACTCAAAAATGGATATTGCCTTATTAAAAATCGATGCCGATGAAAAATTACCTTACACGGCTTTCGCCAATTCTGATTCAGTTAAAATCGGGGAATGGGTTTTGGCCGTCGGAAATCCTTATAACTTGACATCGACCGTTACCGCGGGAATTATCTCGGCGAAAGCCAGAAACTTGGACACTAGCGGAATTCAATCCTTCATTCAAACCGATGCCGCTGTAAATCCAGGAAATAGTGGTGGCGCATTAGTCAATACTCGAGGCGAATTAATAGGAATCAACACAATGATTTCTTCTCCAACTGGTAGTTATACAGGATATTCATTTGCTATTCCATCGAACATTGCCAGAAAAATAATAGAGGATTTAATGGAATTTGGCAATGTGCAAAGAGGCGTTTTAGGTGTCGAAGGAGGCGAACTAAACGCATTGGCATCAAAAGAATTAGGCATTAAAGAAACTGAAGGTTTCTATATTAAAAAAGTATCCAAAAAATCAGGTGCCGAAAAAGCAGGTCTTGAAAAAGGAGATATTATTATAAAATTAGACAATCAGAACATTGCAACATTTGCTGACCTTTCGGGCTATATCAATACCAAAAGACCAAACGACAAAGTAGAAGTTACCTTTATTAGAGATGGAAAAAATAAAGTTGCTCCCGTAATTTTGAGTAAAAATGAGTTTTTTAGTACCGAATTCAAAGGCTTGGAATTAGAAAATATTGATGCTGTAAGCAAAAACAAATTCCATCTAGATTATGGAGTAAAAATTAAATCCATTACAAATGAAAACTTGAAGCAATACCAGGAAGAACTTTTGGGAAATATTATCCTGAGCATTGATAACGTGAAAGCAAAAGACCTGGAAACGGTTGCTAAAATTTTCAACAATAAAGAGGAAAACCAAAGCATTCGAATGGAAATGATTAACAAAAAAGGGCAGATTATTCAAATAATAATTTAAAATATTTAAAATCCCTAACCGCAAATTCGCAAATTAAATACATCAATCTGTATCAATAATTTGAGGATTTGCGGTAACTGTTTATGTTACTCAAATGGGCAAAACAGTTGTGCTTTTCACTTCCGAAATGATAAAAAAGCTGCTTATTAAAGAAACTCCAGGCAAAACAGATAACTTCTTTTGATGAAAATGATGGTAGCTTTCCATATCGGGTAATACTATTTTAAGCATATAATCAAAACTTCCAGAAATAAAATTACATTCGACCACTTCCGGCATATCCAAAATAGACTGATTAAATCCTTCCGAAACTTCATAAGTTTGTTTAACAAGCGTAACTTGACAATAAACCATAATGTTTTTGCCCAATTTCTTCTTGTTTAAAATCGAAACATATTTTTCGATAATACCTTCTTTTTCCAAACGCTTCACACGATCATGCACAGGTGTAAGCGAAAGATTTATTTTGTTGGCAATATCTTTCAGTGTCATATGAGCATCAACTTGCAGAAGGCGCAATATTTTTTTATCAGTTTCATCAAAAGTCATAGTTCAAGAGTATTAATGAGGAATTTTAAAAAATCAAAATCAGATATTTTTTCGTTTTAGAATTAAAAAAAAGAATGCCATTAGAAAAATTTTATGTAAAAATATAAAATAAAATTAATATTTTCTTAATTTAATACAATATAACATAATAATTTCTTTCTGTAGTACATTTGCTCATCGTTTTCAAACTAACCATTAAACTTACCATTATGATAATTGGAGTTCCTAAAGAAATCAAAAATAACGAAAATCGTGTAGCACTTACACCAGCTGGTGTAGCCGAATTTAAAAAACACGGACATAGCGTATATGTGCAAAAAAGCGCTGGAGAAAATAGTGGTTTCAGTGATGAAGCATATAAAGAAGCTGGAGCCGAACTATTGCCAACAATTGAAGCAGTTTATGAAATTGCCGAAATGATTATCAAGGTGAAAGAGCCTATCGCTTCAGAATACCCTCTTATAAAGAAAGATCAATTATTATTTACCTACTTCCACTTTGCCTCTGGAGAAAAATTAACCCATGCAATGATCGAACGCAAGGCAATTTGTTTGGCTTATGAAACCGTTGAAAAATTAGACCGAAGTTTGCCTTTATTAGTGCCAATGTCAGAAGTGGCTGGTCGAATGGCAATTCAGGAAGGTGCAAAATATTTAGAAAAACCATCCAAAGGAAAAGGTATTCTTTTGGGAGGTGTGCCGGGAGTTTCTCCAGCGAAAGTAGTCGTTTTAGGTGGTGGAATTGTGGGTACGCAAGCAGCAAAAATGGCTGCAGGCTTTGGCGCACAAGTAACAATTATGGATGTAAGTTTGCCAAGATTGCGTTATTTATCAGATGTTATGCCTGCCAATGTAACCACAGTTATGTCCAACCACTACAATATTCGCGAAGCAATTGCAAAAGCTGATTTGGTTATTGGTGCAGTTTTAATTCCCGGGGCAAAAGCACCCCACTTGATTACCCGAGATATGTTAAAAATAATGAGTCCGGGAACGGTTGTTGTGGATGTTGCGGTTGACCAAGGAGGTTGTATTGAAACTTGCACCCCTACCACTCACGAAAATCCTACTTTTATTATTGATGATATCGTGCATTATTGCGTAGCCAATATGCCGGGAGCGGTTCCATATACTTCTACGCTTGCCTTGACCAACGCTACTTTGCCTTATGCATTACAATTAGCCAACAAAGGATGGAAAAAAGCTTGTGCGGAGAATGAAGAATTGAAAAAAGGACTAAATATTGCCAATGGCAAAATTGTTTATAAAGGTGTTGCCGATGCTTGGGGATTGCCACTTAACGAGGTAGAAACCGTTTTATAAAGAATCAATCACAAACAAACAAAAAATGCAACTTTATAAGTTGCATTTTTTGTTGTAGAAAAACTATTATCTGATTTTTTTCATTTGATAGAAACCTTTTACACTTTATGTTTTAATAATTGAAGCAAATAGTTACCATAACCTGATTTTACCAATGGCTCAGCTATAAGTCTTAACTGCTCACTACTGATGAAACCTTGGCGCCAAGCTATTTCTTCAATGCAACCTACTTTTAATCCTTGACGTTCTTCAATTACTTGAACAAATTGACCAGCTTGCATAAGACTGTTAAAAGTTCCAGTATCTAACCAAGCTGTCCCTCGATTTAAAATGCCAACTTTTAAAGCTCCCTTTTCAAGATATACTTTATTCACGTCTGTAATTTCATATTCCCCTCTGGCACTTGGCTTGATATTTTTAGCAATCTCCACAACTGAATTATCGTAGAAGTACAATCCTGGAACCGCATAATTAGATTTGGGTTCAAGAGGTTTTTCCTCAATGGACAACACATTCAAATTATCGTCAAATTCTACCACTCCATAGCGTTCTGGATCCGAAACGTGATAGGCAAAAACTACACCGCCTTTGGGTTTTGTGTTGGACTGCAATAACTCGTCCATATTGGCTCCAAAGAAAATATTATCTCCCAAAACCAATGCAACACTGTCTGTACCTATGAATTCTTCTCCAATTACAAATGCTTGTGCCAAGCCATTTGGAATTGCCTGTTCGGCATAACTAAATTGACAACCGATAGCGCTTCCATCTCCCAACAACTTTTTAAAATTAGGTAAATCATGAGGGGTGGAAATAATTAATATCTCATTGATTCCAGCCATCATCAGGGTAGACAATGGATAGTATATCATTGGTTTGTCATACACTGGCATCATCTGCTTGCTCATCGCCAATGTCAATGGGTGTAATCTGGTACCAGATCCTCCAGCTAAAATTATTCCTTTCATAGTATTTTGGGTTGTGAGTTATGGGTTCTGAGTTATAAATGACAAACTGATAACCAATACCTTTTTTTAATCATTTGATTTTTCTAATCTAGCCATCATAATCTTTAGGCTTGTTTTATAATCTACTGGCACTATTCCGTAAACCGCTTTAATCTTCGATTTGTCCAATAAGGAATAAGCAGGTCTTTCTGCGGGGGTTGGATAACTCGATGCTGGAATTCCTTTTATATCACAGGTCTTTTGTCCTATTTCTTGAATCGCTACCGCAAAATCAAACCAACTAATTTCACCTTCATTCGAGTAATGATAAATTCCGGGCTCCCATTTATTGCTATCCAAAATAGTCAAAATTACCTGAGCTAAGTCGGCAGCATAAGTAGGAGATCCTATCTGATCGTTTACTACACTTAGGGTGTCTCGTTCGCTCATTAATCGCAACATCGTTTTTACGAAATTATTTCCAAACTCTGAATAAACCCAAGCTGTTCGAATAATAATACTTTCCGGACAATTTTTTGAACATGCAATTTCGCCTGCCAATTTCGTAACCCCATAAACGCTTTTCGGATTGGGCTTGTCGTCCTCTTTATAAGCAACTGGCGAAGTGCCATCAAAAACATAATCGGTCGAAATATGCACTAATTTTGCCCCTGAATCGTGACATAAGGTGGCCAAAGTTGCGATGGCTTTATGGTTAATTGCATCTGCAGTTACCTGATCACTTTCGGCTTTATCCACAGCGGTGTAAGCGGCACAATTGATTACTATATCGGACTGGATGCGATTGAAATTTACTATTATATCCTGAGTATTATCCAATGGAAAATCATCGATGTCTGTAAAAACAAAATCAAAATTGGGATAATTAGGGGCTAATCGTTTTATTTCAGAGCCCAATTGTCCGTTGGCTCCCGTTACGAGTATTTTTTTCATTAAAATTGCGAATTACAATTAGCAAAATCGGGTAAAACAAGATCCTTATCTGAAACTAATATTTCTTCAGGAAGCACTACCCAGTCAATGGCCAAGGCAGGATCATCATATCGAATACCTCTTTCACTCTCTTTATGATATACCTGATCTACTTTGTACAAAACCGATGCCGTTTCACTCAAAACCGCAAAACCATGAGCAAAACCATGAGGAACCATCAACTGTTTTTTATTTTCGGCACTTAACCTTACACTGTAATGCTGTCCATAAGTAGAGGAGTTTTTGCGCAAATCCACCGCTACATCCAAAATTTCCCCTTCTAACACTCGAACTAATTTGGCCTGTGCAAAAGGTTTGTCTTGCAAATGTAAGCCACGAATTACACCTCTTTTAGAAAAGGATTGATTGTCTTGAACAAACTGGTAAGCAATCCCATTTTGTTCAAATTTGGCTTTATTGTAGGCCTCAAAAAAATAACCTCTTTCATCTTCGAAAACTGAAGGAGAAAGGACGACTAAATCGGCTATAAATGTCTGCTCTATATTCATTGTGTTTTAAAATAATTAGAGTGTTACCTCTGAATATGAGTAATAAATTAGCAACTTAATAAAGTAACCTATTTAAATCATTTATTGTTGACAGCAAAGTTAATATCCCTCTATTAAAAATAAATACTATCAGATACAAAAAAATTCAAGCAAATATTTCCTTAATAATCCATTATAAACAACAATGTTTAAGAATTTGTATAAAAAGATAAGTGATGATAAAATCAAAACTAAATTTATATTGCTAATGTGAAAATCAAGTACTTTTGTTTCTTCGAAACCTTCATCTGCTTTGTTTTTATTTAGATATGCGTAAAAAACTACAATCATCATTGAAAGCATCTCAGAGAGTCTGTTGGAAAAAGAATACAATGAAGCCGTAAAAATTGAAACCAAAACTAGCAATAGAAAAAAAACATTTAATTTACCCAACTCTTTTCTTAAAATGATGCAAATTAATAGTGGTATTATAAAAAAAAGATTACTTTCCCTTTGAATCAAAATATAATATTGATACCTGCCTTCTCCATAAAAATAAAGAATAATTAGCGAAATAAACACAAAAAAAATAAATATTTTTCTACCTATATTAGTATAATTGTCCTTAACCATTCTTTGAAACAAAAGCAGAATGACAAACAAAAAAGTGACGAAGAAATGGCATAATAAAGCCAATAATATAAATAAAAAACTTTTAAATATTTTTTTTTCTGATTCGAACAAAGAAACTATGCAAAAAGCCAATGCAATTGCCCCTTTAATTTGCCCTAAAAACAAAGAAAAAAACCCAATAAAAATTATTGTTAAAGTAGACTTCAGGTCAGCATAACGAATCAATACAAAAAATAATATTGTAATAGATATATTATGAATAACGTTGATTAATAAATAATTGTCGGTAGTATTGAAAATTTTCTTGATAAAATAAAATAAAAAAGTATTATTAGAAATGCTTTTAATTAAAGTTTGTCTAGATAAGTTATCTAATATGGAAGCATATGCCGACAAATCATAGTTATATTTATAATCAAAGCACCAAGGTGATACAATAACTAATCCATATAGTAATAAAATAAAAATCAAATAGATGTATTTATCTTGACACCTACTTACACAAAACTTCATATTAATAATCAATTTTTAACTTAAATGAAAATCCATTTTGGAAATCATTAATAATTCTCAAAGTATATTTGATATTTAAAAAATAATTTTTGAGTGTTCTTTTGTATTGGTACTTATAAAACAATTATTATCTTATGATGACCTTAAAATAAATGTTTTCAACATAAAAACTAAAGGATTGCAGAAAAAGTATCCATTATGACAATGATATCTTTTATCAAATTTCTTTCTTTGATATAATCTAAATTGATTTGTAGTTTCTTTGGCATAATAACCTCTATATAATAGCTGTTAGGGTCTTCTTGCTTTGAAAGAATTTCACTTTCATTTCTAAAGGCAATGGAGGCTCGATCAGTAATTCCAGGTTTTACGCTTAAAACTTGCATTTGATCCTGATTATACAAATTAACATATTTTCTTATTTCAGGTCTTGGCCCCACAAAGCTCATATCACCAATGAATACGTTGGCTAATTGTGGCAATTCATCTAACTTAAATTTACGCAAATAATACCCTATTCTTGTTACCCTTGGATCTCTTTCCCCAATGGTCAATTCACCCAATAGGTCTGCATCAGCATACATAGTTTGAAATTTAAAAATTAAAAAATCTTTATTATTCTCACCAACCCTAACTTGTTTATAAAAAACGGCATCGTCTGATCTTATTTTCAGCAAAATAACAATTAAAACAAATAGAGGGGATAAAAAAAGTATTCCAAAAAACGAAAAGACCAAATCAAATAATCTCTTTATCATTAATCAAGTATTTTATTTACTGCACTAATAACAACTTCAATAACTTTGTTTATCTGTTCTTCAGTTAAATCATAAAATACGGGTAACGAAATTTCTGTTTCCCATATTTCCTTTGCCACTGGATATTCTATCATATTGCAATTTAAAGATTTATAATAAGACAGCAAAGGTAAAGGTTTGTAATGCACATTAACCGAAACCTCCTGATCAAAAATTTCCTGAATAATTAAATTGCGTTGTTTTAGCGTACAATTTTTAATTCTTAACATATAAAGATGGTAGGATGTTTCTCGATTGTTGTCTTTATAAACTGGGATAATTGCCCAATCTTGTTTTTTTAAAGCAGTGGTATATCTTTCAAAAATCCATTTCCTTTTTGGTAAATTTTCTGTTTCATATCGATCAAACTCAACTAAACCAATTGATGCCAATATATCTGTCATATTACACTTAAAGCCCGCATCTATGACATCATATTCCCAACTTCCTTTCTGAGTTTTAGCCAATGCGTCTTTGTTTTGACCGTGCAACGTGAGCGTGTTTAAATGGCTATATATTTCATTATTATTAAATGGCTCTGGTAAATTAATACAAATGGCTCCTCCTTCGGCTGTTGTCAGGTTTTTAACTGCATGAAAGGAAAAAACGGTAAAATCTGCCATTGAACCCACTTTTTTACCCTTATAAATGGCTCCAAATGAATGAGCTGCATCCGACAAGATTAAAATTCTTCCCAATTTTTCTTGATTCTCCGTAGTTGGATTAAACAACTTTATAACCTCTATTTTTTGAATTAATCTATTTAATTCAAAATAATCTACAGGAAACCCCCCGACATCAACAGGAATGATGACTTTTGTTTTGGAAGTAATAAAAGGTTCGATTTTTGAAATGTCAATACCAAAATCAGTACTGACATCTACCATTATTACTTTGGCACCTCGATGCCTAACAATATTTGCGGTAGCACAATATGTATATACTGGAACTATTACTTCATCGCCCTCTTTAATTCCAAACCAATACAATAACAATTCAGCTCCAGCAGTCCACGAATTAACGGCTAATACATTTGAAACATCGCAATAGTTAGCTATTTTTTTTTCTAATAACTTTGTTTTAGGTCCCGTCGTAATCCAACCTGATTTTAAAGTATTTATTACTTCATCAATAATTTTATCATCAATTCGCGGTGGTGAAAATGGTATCATAATGTATTATTATCTTGAGAGTGTCTCGTTTTTAGTATTAGGCTGTTTGTTGGCTATTAAAAAATCTATTATTCCTTCCATATATCCTAAGCCATAGCTAAAATGAAGAATGAAGCATGTGTACATTTGCTTAAGTATATGAATGATATGAAATTTATTTGTTTTAAAAGCAAAAATAAAATTTAAAATAAAATAGCTGAATAGTTCTATTAAGAAAAGGTATCCGAATTTTGTATTTAATACTGCTAATAAAGGAAATGTCAATAATGAAATAACAAAAAACAAAGGAAACAATTGCCTTAATGTTGTTACTGTTTTGTGTTTCTTATTCACAAATACCTTCCAGTAACCATACTGTCGATATTGCTTAAATAACTTGCCGAAACTTGCCCTAACATAATACCTGAATGAAATATTTGATTTCAAAAGTATTTTATAACCACCTTTTAGTAATCTATAGCTAAAATCATCATCTTGATTTCTAGTCAAACGTTCATCAAAGTAGCCCAATTCTTTAAAAATTGATTTACGAAATGCCGGCGGGGTTACAGTATCCACATAAACATCCTCGTTTATTGTTCTGAAATTATTAAATCCAACTCCAAATTTAGAAGACATTGCTTTAGAAATAATTTCACTAGTTCTATTCTCGTATATATTTACAATTCTTCCTCCAACACAACCCACCTCTGGGCGATTATTTAAAATTTCAACGATTTCATTTATGTAATTTTTGGACAATAGAAATCTTGCTCCACATATCATTATAACATCACCCTTAGCTTGTTTGACTCCTAAATTAAATGCAAAAGGGGTTTTTTGTCTTGGATTGTCAATAATTTTGATTTGATTATATTTATAATGAATTTTAGATAATAATTCTCTAGTTCCATCATTGCTCATCCCGTCAACTATTAGCACCTCTATTAAATCTCTAGGGTAATTATTTTCATAAATACAATTTATTACTTCTTGAATATGTTCTATTTCATTCCTACAAGGAATCACAATAGAAACTAATGTTCCATTTATTTTAGGCATTTTAAAAAATTACATTTCATTTATGTCTTATTTCTAATTTTTAAAATATTTAAAAGTTTAGCCATTGACTGACAATCACTCCATTCTCCGGAGACTAATGACCGTAAATCTTTACACTTTTGTTTATAAATTGATGGTTCACTAATATAATATATCATTAATTTGGCCAATTTCAAATAATCCTTATCATCTGTTGTAACATTTAAAAAATCGGGAAGCAACTCGGGTATCGAACCTGTTTTTGTAGAAATTACTAATTTTCCATAAGCCATTGCTTCCATTAAAGAAACTGGAATACCCTCATGCAATCCATTTCCTAAGTCAAGGCTAGGCAGAACAACACAATGAATATTTTTGGCAGTATAATAATATAATAACTCATCATGACTAAGTTGACCCAAAAATGTAATGTCATTTTCTAATTTACTTACTATGACTTGCCTTGATAATGGTTCTCTTAATGGTCCTTCACCAGCAAAAAAGAGTTTAACGTTATAATTATTTTCTTTTAAATATTCTAAAGCTTTAATTAGATAAAAATGCCCTTTTACATCTATTAAGTTGGCCGGACAAATAATATTAAAAACATCACCTACAAGGTTATACTTTTCAATTTTTATATTTTGAGGAATTTGAACACCCATATGAATCGTTGTCGCTTTAGTTGCCGAAACACCCAAATTAATTGCATCTGTTTTCCCTCGATCAGAGATAAATCGAACAAAATCGGCTGATTCAGATTTTAATTTTAATAAATTATTTTCATATATATCCCATCTATGGCAAGTAAACGACCATTCTATATTTGAAATTTTTGCAGCAATCATACCGGCCGTCGCAGTGGTTGCACCCCAATGTACATGCAAATGAGTGATTTTATGTTCTTGAATTTTATTTGATATATACACCGCTTTTGGGAGAACAGCTAGGTTTTTTAAAAAATGAGAAAACTTGGACTTAAAAATGATATTTAAACTTGAAAATAAAAATCTTGGTTTGAAAATCATAAATAAAATAAAATTCAAGAACATCTTGAATGTTAGAATTCTACTTTCCAGTACAATCAGATTTGAATTTTTAAAAATTGGGGTGTTTTTTAATATACCTCTTGCCCATAGAGGAAATAAAACAAACTCTTCCCCTTCATTCAAATGAAACTCTACTTCTGTTGAAACAAAAGATTCTCCATCTCCATAAGGAAAAGATGCAGTTAAGTATGCTAATTTCATATTCTAGCAACCATTTTTAGACTTTTATCAACAATAAAAACTATTAAAATTGGAAAGGCATATCCCTTTATAAAAGCTACTAAAAAACCAAAAAAATCATTACTAATTAAGTTCATCAAACTCCCATAGAACAGGGAAATCAGTGTAACTATAAGTGTGTTTCTTGAGGCATTAATGTACAAGAAATTAAGTTTTGTAAGGAAAAATCCAAATATTATTGCAAAAATAATTACCCCAAAGGGACCAAAATCCATATAAGGCGCCGTTAATAAAAAAAATTGTCTGCCTTCGTTTAAATTTGTTTTTCCGTAAAATTCATTCATATACCAACTAGATAATGGAATAGGTCTAGCTTGCCAAAGAAAAATTGGAACAATATTTAAAAGTGAACTGAAAGAATAATATCCAAGTCCAAAATAATAATTGTCGCCAGAAGATGAAATAATTCTTGGAAATGTTTCCATAGGAACGGCAAAATTTCCTGTTTTTATGGTATACAACATATCAAAATCATCATCACCAGCCAGCAAATCACTCCTTTTTTGAATCGATTCAATTCCTGTAGAAATGTCATCAAATGACTGTCCCCTCAAAAACCCAACATAAGTCAAGAATAGAAATCCGAATGAAACAAAAAAAACTAAATAAATAATTTTGATTCTTGCATATAATAAGTTATAGCACATTATGGCTGACCCCAATAAAACAACAACGGCTGCCCTACGCCCCATAACAGAAAAGGCCATAATTAAAAACAAAAGAATACTTACGCTCAGACCTATGTAAAACTTGCTCTTCCTTAATAAAGAATTGGAAAAAAACAATAAAACTATGGTAGAAATCCATTCAAATGCTACGGCATATTGTCCTTTCCCTATAAACAACTCAGTAACGGAATATCCCTTAAGAATAAGCATTGCAACACCCCCAACACTTTTCCCTAATTCTATCAAAAGATAAATACAAATAACAAACAGTAGTGCTAATATGGATACATCTATCTTTGATAAAGGTTTCGATATCGAAGATCCAACATCGAAATTGTAATTCCATTTTTTAAATAAGATTGATAAAAGAACTATAAATATTGAAGCCAAGAAAAGAGAAAAGGGAATATATGTTCCAAAACCGTAAACATCAGGACTTATGTCACCAGAAACAACGTCTCCACTAAAATAAAATAAGGCCAATGGATATACGTAAACTGAAAAAATAAGCAAAAATGAAAGAATAAGTATGTTTTTGAATTCAAAAATATCGCCAATTCTTCTAGGAAAATTAATATAAATACTAAAAGACAAACTTAAAGTATAGAAGATTATTCCAATAAGAGTTAAAATTTGGAAACTATTCATTATTGGTGTTAATTATTCTTTTTATAGACTTTAAAGTAAATAAAAACATTGAAATTTCGGAAATACTCCAACAGATTGCTAAACTCGTTAGTATATCTAATTTTAATGCAATAAATAAAAATGACATCAATACAAACAGTAACAATCTAAAAAAACCAAATATTGTATTGTATTTAGGAAATCCTTTTGCGTGGATGTAGGGCAATAAAATCCTGTAGTGTATATTGAATGGTAATGAAAATAAAATAATTTGGGTTATCTTTATTGGAATCGCAAAATCACTATCAAAAAAAAATGAGCCAAAAACTCCTACCAAAAAAAATAGAACAATCCCCAGAACAAAATCAAAAAAATAAAATTTATTTTTTAAAAATGTCTTTAAAAGTTTGTCGTTGCTGTTTTTCGTTAAATATTCAAACAAATATGGAGCTAGCATTGTGATTGGAACCAAAAATCCTTGAAGTAAAAACAACCCTATGTTGAAGTATCCAACGTCTTTATAGTTTCCTCCTAGATATTTTATAGCCCAAAAAGCATATAATGGTTGAACAGAATAAAACAAAGCTTGTAAAAAAGAGTGAGAGCCATGATTTAAAAGTGCTATAAATGGTATCTTTTCTGCTGAAGATTTTTCCTTTGAATTGTTTATTTTAAATACAATAAAAAAAGAATAAAATAACACTAGCGCTGATGAAATCAATACTAATTCCTGCAAATTAGAATAATCAAAGAAAACCCCTAGACCAACACAAAAAAGCATATTTATTGCTGGTAAAACAGAGTAAAAAGCAAAACCAACTCCTTGATTTATTGTTAAATATATTCCCCTCAACAGTCCGTGAAATATTAAACTCACACTTGCAATTGAAAATAAGATTAAGTTATCGTCACTGACTAGTTTTTTGTCTAACCAGTTTAATTTGAAATAAAAATTAAAGTATAATACAAATAACATTAAAACAAAAAAAATAATGGAAAACCATATAGAAAATGAACACAATTTTATTGCGGAAATATGTAATTTATTAATTAGATAAATAAATCCTTGTGGAAAACCAAAAATTCCCAAAACAGCAATAAAACTAATTAATGCCATTAAATTTGCATATATACCTTGTTTCTCTACTCCGTAGATATGCAAAATAATATACAATACAACAAAAGAGGATAAAGACCCAAATGAATGAATTACTAAATTAAAACCTAACTTCTTTTTAAGACTCATAAATTTTCTCTATATCAATCCCTTTAGCTCCAACAAATTCTATCTCTTTATTTTGACCATAAATATTACAAAAAACAATGGAGTTAATATATGTTCTAAATAAAAAATTAATTATAAATTCGTTCTATAATATCAACCACTTTCATACCTTCTAAAGCATTAGTAGAGATACTGTCTTTACCAGCTATCACATTGGCAATATTTTCATAGACATAATGATGGTTAGCCGCAGAACCTTTGTATTGTCCATAATCATTTGGAGGATTACTTTCTGCAAGAACAGGCATTACATAATCTTTGATATGGCAATATTCTACCTCATTCATATATTGCCCTCCTACTTTTACAGAACCTTTCTCAGCTACAATCGTAATGGAACTTTCTAAATTTTTGTCCCAAACAGATGTAGAATAATTTAAACTTCCCATTCCCCCTTCTACAAAATCAAAAGTAACAAATCCTGAATCTTCAAAATCAGTACTATTTTCATGTGTAAAATCATTGAGTCTCGAATTAATATTGGTAACATCACCAAAATACCAATACATCAAATCAATGAAATGGGAGAATTGAGTGAATAAAGTTCCTCCATCCAAGTTTTTTGTACCATGCCAAGATGTAGGTTTACCCGTTTTAATATCTGGTTTATAATAACGGTCATCACGGTTCCAATAACAATTAATTTGAACCATAAAAATTTTACCCAAAATATTAGATTCTAAAACCTCTTTTAGCCAAACTGAAGGTGGAGAATACCTGTTTTGCATTACACAAAATACTTGTTTGTGTTTTTGTAACGCTTTAAAAATAATTTGTTCACAACCTGCTTTGGTTAATGCCATCGGTTTTTCTAAAACTACGTGCCAATTGTTTTCTAAAACTTGTAAGGCTTGTTGCTCATGATAACCATTAGGGGTTGCAATGGCAACAGCATCAATTTCGATTCCAGATTGAATCAAGGCTTCTAGAGAGTTGTAAAACTTTGCTTGTGAATAATTCTCTAAATCCAATTCCTCTCTTTTCTTAATATCACACAAAGCCACTAAATCGAAATATGAATTTCCAAGTATCATACTTGCATGTCTTTTTCCAATATGACCACAACCAATCACTGCAAATTTTATTTTTCCCATTATATATATTAAGATATTCTATTTACTAAATTTTTTTCTAATTTATATTTTTGTTTACTTTCAGGACATTCCGCTATTCCTTCTTCATTAAAAACCAATCGATGCCCATATTCGCCTACCCATCCAATTTGTTTTGCTGGATTGCCAACCACAAGTGCAAATGGAGCTACACTTTTGGTAACAACTGCACCAGCTCCTATAAATGCATATTCACCAATATTATGTCCGCAAACTATGGTGGCATTGGCTCCAATACTGGCGCCCTTACCAACATGTGTTTTAGCATATTGTTCTTTTCTGATTATGGCACTTCTTGGATTAATTACATTAGTAAATACCATTGATGGACCTAAAAAAACATCATCATCACAGATAACTCCGGTATAAATAGATACATTATTTTGTACTTTAACGTTTTTCCCCAATATTACCTCTGGAGATATCACTACATTTTGCCCAATATTACATCTTTCCCCAAGGATACAATTACTCATAATATGTGAAAAATGCCATATTTTAGTCCCATCTCCAATGACACATCCTGCATCTACAATTGCTGTTTCATGAGCAAAAAAATTTTCCATATTTTAGTTGTTAATAAAAGATTTAACTTGACTGCGAAGATATTTCTTTAAGTTCAATTTCATTTTTTTATATGATACTATTGTGTTTTAAATCTACAGTCTGAACAGCTTTCTGAACATTCATAACTGATGTTTTTGAAGAGCAAGCAATGCAATACTTTCACCAATTGCTAATGAGGATGTGGCAGCAGGAGAAGGAGCATTACAAACATTTATTATATTCTTATCTTCAAAAATCAAAAAATCGTCTGAAAGATTCCCTTTGCTGTCACAAGCTTGGGCTCGGACTCCAGCATTGCCTGCCTCCAAATCTTCTTTTTTAATTTCAGGAATAAGCCGCTGTAACGCTTTAGTAAAAGCTGTTTTGGAATAGGAACGATACATCTCATAAAGACCATCTTTCCAATGTTTCATCGCCACTTTTTGAAAACCAGAATGACCTAATGTTTCAAAAAGTTCTTTAAAATTAATTTCCTTATTAGTGTACCCTTCTCTAGCAAAAGCCAAAACCGCGTTGGGACCAGCTTCAACCCCACCGTGAACCATACGGGTAAAATGAACTCCTAAAAACGGAAAACTAGGATTAGGTACTGGGTAAATCAAATTATTGACTAGATATTCTTTTTCTTTTTTAATTGTGTAATATTCCCCTCTAAAAGGCAAAATTTGAACATCAGTTCCTTTTTGAGTCATTTTTGCTACTTTATCTGAATATAAACCAGCACAATTAATGATGTATTTCGTTTCAAATTTACTTTTTTGTGTCTGAATAATTGAAACCTTATCTTTGATGATAATTTCCTGAACTTTTTGCCCAAAGTGAATCTCACCTCCCAATGCTAAAAACAAGTCGGCATATTTTTGTGAAACATCATTATAATCTATGATTCCTGTCTGAGGAACCCAAATCCCCTCAATACCAATACAATGAGGTTCAATTTCTTTTATTTCATTAGAATTAAGTTTTTTGATACCCAAAAGCCCATTGGCAATACCCCTATCATAGATACCAGACATAATAGGCAGTTCCTTTTTTTCAGTGGCGACTATAATCTTTCCGCAAAGATCATATTTAATTTCATTTTCATTACAAAATTGAATTAATTGATTATATCCTTTTTTACAATTAATAGCTTTTAAACTTCCGGGTTTATAATAAATCCCTGAATGTATCACGCCGCTGTTATGCCCCGTTTGATGAAGTGCAATTTTAGCCTCTTTTTCTAAAACTACAACTTTTAATATTGGATTTTTTTTTATTAGTTGGTATGCTGTCGAAAGTCCTACAATACCACCTCCAACAATGATGAAATCTGTTTTCAAATTATTATTCTTAAATTATAAACTGAATCGCTCTATGTCTTTTACATATTTATTAGTAATTCTATTTGAATATAACAACCAAATTACTCTATAATTCTGTGATAAATTCTTCTAAAGACAAGTCCCAGCACGAAAAAAAAACCAGAAAAAAATCCTCCCATCACAATTCCCTTAGCCTTTCCAAATCTTTCCTTCTTCAAAGGTAATATAGGTCGGTCAATCACTTGAATTAAAGGGGTCTCCTTTCTTAAAGCTACCTTGGCTAATTCTGTCTGCTTGACTAATTCTGTCAAGATGGCCGTATTAGCCTGAACATCTACTTGTCGCTTTGCAGAGGGTGTCCTGCGTACATTAAGTGAAGGATTTAAATTAAAAGTATTGTCATTAGCCACTGCAACTCCAGTAATGGCAATATTCAATTCGCGACGAATAGAATCGGTTTGTCTTTCCAAAATAGCCATATTCATCCGAGACTTCTTGCTTTTGGTAGCAACATAAAAATCAGAAACTTGTTTAGCTAAGGCTTCTGTAAAATACTTGGCAAACAATTCGCTAGGAGAATTCATTTCAATACTAATAATGGATATTTTTTTGTCTTTTTGT
>Ga0066411_1000017_pt1 | contig 26031 bp, 23 predicted proteins | sample LakWasMet15_LOW5_2_FD_59498 | JGI IMG/M metagenome (GOLD analysis project Ga0066411, IMG submission 59498) | Freshwater sediment methanotrophic microbial communities from Lake Washington under simulated oxygen tension - Sediment Metagenome 15_LOW5 | ecosystem: Environmental > Aquatic >...
CTACAAAAGAATTGAGTGTTGAAGACAAATTAAGAGCAATTTACGATTTACAATTGATTGACTCTAGAATTGACGAAATTAGAAACGTGAGGGGCGAACTTCCTCTTGAAGTGGAAGATTTAGAAGATGAAGTTGCAGGATTAACCACTCGCTCAGAAAAATTGAAAAACGATCTTGATGTTATCGAAGATTTAATTAAAGTGAAGAAAAATGCAATTGATGAGCATAAAGAAACCATCAAAAGATACACTAAACAACAAGATACAGTTAGAAACAATAGAGAATTCAACTCATTGACTAAAGAAGTTGAGTTCCAAGAATTGGAAATCCAACTAGCCGAAAAGCAAATTAAGGAAATGAAAGCTTCTATCGAACACAAGAAAGAAGTAATCGCACAATCAAAAGAAAGATTAGAGGTTAAATCGAATCACTTGAAACACAAAAAATCAGAGTTGGACGCTATTATGTCTGAAACTGCCAAGGAAGAAGCTTATTTATCTGAGAAATCAGCTGAATACCAAAAATTAATCGAAGAAAGATTATTAGCGGCTTACAACAGAATTAGATCAAGTGTTCGCAACGGCTTAGCAGTTGTTTCAATCGAAAGAGGTGCATCTGCAGGTTCATTTTTTACCATTCCGCCACAAACACAAGTGGAGATTGCTGCCAGAAAGAAAATCATTACAGACGAACATTCCGGAAGAATTTTGGTCGACAGCGTTCTGGCTGAAGAAGAAAAAGAGAAAATGGAAAAGCTTTTCGCAAAATTCTAAATCATTTAAGTCCCGATGTTTATCGGGACTTTTTTTTATTATGAAAAATTTATCTTATTTTTTGTTTACAAAATCAATTGGATTATACATCAACTCTTTGAGTTTTGTTTTTCCAAAAAAAGCTACGCAACTTGCACATAAATTTTTCAGCGAACCAAGAACTGGAAAGTTATCAAAAGATAATCTTCCAAAAATCCTTCAAGAATCACATTCTGAAACTTTTCAATACGAAGAGGATTGCATTCAAACCTACACTTGGAAAGGAAATAAAACCATTATTTTATTAATTCACGGTTGGGAGAGCAATTCTTCACGCTGGGAAAACTTGTTGCCTTACCTCAAAAAATCAGGCAGCACTATAATTGCTGTTGATGGACCTGCGCAAGGATTGTCTAGTGGCAAAGAATTTAGCATTCCCAAATTTGCAGAATTTATTCATATTGTAGTCGGAAAATTTCAGCCTCAATATCTTATTGGCCATTCTATGGGCGGAAATACCTGTTTGTATTATCAATACAAATATCAAAATGATTCCATTCAAAAGATGGTGATTTTAGGATCGCCAAGTGATTTTAAAATTATATTTAATAATTTCATCACCTTAATGGGTTTAAATTCCAGAATTTCGAAAAAATTAGAAAAAAAATATGTCACTTTTCTAAATCTAAACCTTGAGCAGTTTTCAGGACAGCTATTTGCCTCTGAACTCGATGTAAAAGGATTAGTGGCGCACGATGTCGAAGATAAAGTAGTTTTATTCGAAGAAGGAAAAAAAATAGCAAGCGATTGGAAAGATGTGCAGTTCATCGAAACTAAAGGCTTAGGACATAGTTTGCACGACGACGAATTATATAAAAAAGTGACGCAGTTTTTATTTGATCCTCTCCCCGACCCTCTCCGAAGGTGAGGGAGCCAAAACGACTAATTGAAAACATTTAGTAAACATTATTGAATTTCCAAATATCCCATTTCCAATTTGATTACTTTTGTCTTATGGAAGAAAATTTAAAACGACTCAATAAGTTTATCGGAGAAACTGGATTTTGCTCCCGTCGTGAAGCCGATAAATTTATTGAAGAAGGTCGTGTAACCATCAACGGAATCGTCCCTGAATTAGGAACCAAAGTTTCGCCTAATGACGAAGTGCGCATTGATGGTAAATTAATTCGGGAGAAAAATGAAAAACCCGTTTATTTGGCTTTCAACAAACCTGTTGGCATTGAATGTACCACAAACTTGGAGGTTCGCAATAATATCGTGGATTATATTAATTATCCAAAACGTATTTTCCCTATTGGTAGATTGGACAAAGCCAGTGAAGGTTTGATTTTTATGACTAATGATGGAGATATTGTCAACAAAATTCTTCGCGCCCGAAACAATCACGAAAAAGAATATACCGTAACTGTCAACAAACTCATCACCGATCGCTTCATTGAAAAAATGGGCAATGGGGTACCAATTTTGGACACTGTTACCCGAAAATGTAAGGTAGAGAAAATCAGTTCGACCACTTTTAAAATTATTCTGACCCAAGGTTTAAACCGTCAAATTCGTAGAATGTGCGAATATCTAGGTTATGAAGTTACAGCTTTGAAAAGAATTCGAATTATCAATATTTCGCTGGATGTTCCTGTGGGAAGGTTTCGAGATTTGACCGAAGCCGAAATAAAAGAACTCAACTCGTTAATCGAACCTTCGAGCAAAACAGAAGAAGCCAGTTTGCCTAAAACTGAAGCTCCAAAACGCAGAACAGAATTTATAAAAAGAGATGATCCAAGGTTTAAGAAAAGAGGAGATTATTAACATTTAGTTACCTCTTCTTAAATATTACTGTGTTTTTTTCTGTATCAATATGGGGTACATATTCTCGTGAATCTAACATTTTTTTTATTTCTGATTCATTCAACACATTTCCGTTTTCATCTTTCCAAATCATTGTATCAGGAATACGGATTTTGGTAACGCTTCCTAGTTGTTCTACCTCCACTTTATGGTTTCCCGACATTATTTCAGTTAACTTTTTGTCTAAATCTTCACCTCTCAAATTGAGCCCTACAATTAAACCACTTTTATCAATCAGTATATTTTGAGGAATTGCAGTAACACGATACAACAAAGCCGCTTTGTTATTTCTTCCTTTCAAATCACTAACCTGTTCCCAATTCAATCCGTCTTTTTGAATGGCTTTGAGCCAGTTCTCTTTATTGTCATCCAATGAAACAGCAAAGATTTCAAATCCATTTATCTTAAATGTATTGTAGGTATTAACCAGGTTCGGATTCTCTTGACGACAAGGCATACACCACGAAGCCCAAAATTCAAGCAAGACAACTTTCCCGTTGAAATCAGAAAGTTTTTTCTCGATTCCATTTTGATTAAGCATTGCAAAATCCCTGTATTTTTCACCAATTTCGGCTGGTTTAAAATCATTCAAATCCAATAATAAACCTGCGATTTTTTTTCCATATTCAGACTGTTGATTTTCTTTAGACATTTTTGAAAACAGTTCAGTAGATTTTTCCTTTCCAAAAACGGAAGCCATAACAGATAAAGTATAAGCACTTGCCAAATTGTTAGGATTATTTTGGACAAATTTCATTTCATTATCCACCATTTCTTCATACGATTTAAGTTCCCTAACCTGTTTTCGAGAAATTGCAACTAAACTGTCTGTCTTTGAGCCCGTTATTATTGCTTCACCAAAACTTGTATTTGTTGAATTAAAAGTCATCTTATTATTCTCCAACCAAATTAATTTTCCTGTTGAACTATCTTTAAAAAGAACAGTTTGAATGGGAAAAGAACTCAAATTTGTTTGCAATAAAAAAGTATTGTTTTTAACAATTACTGAATCTATGAATTTATCTGTTAAGGTGTTTTTTAGTAACAACATTGTTCCATCAGCAATATCTTTGGTTTTTCCCTGCAAAGAAAATTTAGTTTTATTTTGACCAAAACAATAGACGGATAGAATTACGAAGAGGAACAATAATGTTTTTTTCATAGTTTTAATGGTTATTTATAAAGGAAATAGCTTACTCTTTGTAAGTTTTTTTAACCGTTCCAAACATAACGCTAAAACCAGAAAAAAATTACAATTAAATGATAAATATTGATTTGGTGTTAATTTTTTAAATAAACTCTAATTAACTTTTCCTGTGGGAAGATTTCGTGATTTGACCGATGCCGAAATCAAGGAACTCAACCAACTGATTGAACCTTCAAGCAAAACCGAAGAGGCGAGCTTACCAAAAACAGAACCCGCAAAACGCAGAACCGAATTCATCAAAAGAGATGATCCTCGATTTAAGAGAAGAGGGGATTATTAACTTTAAAAAAAAATGCACTAATTAAATAATTATTACTTAGCTTTACCATCTCCAAATCTTTGATTTTCAATACATTTTACTCAAAACTTAAATTTTGCGTTATGAAAAAGAAACAAAGATTATCTAATTTCACATTACTTCAATTTGTTCGAACTAAAAGTAAAGTTATTTCTATGATAACGTTATTTGCTTTTCTAAACTTATCCATAGGCTGTTCCTATTACAAGAGCAAACCATTACCCACAAATTCTGACAACTTTGCGAAACAGTACAATTCCATAAATAAGAAAGAACGCTATGTAATAATTCATTATGGCAATGATATTCGTCATTTGAACAATATAACAATAAATGAAGACAAAAAAGAAATAACGGCTACGCTTTTGCCAGTTAATCCAAGTCATTCTTTATATCCTCTAGAGAAAAATAGAAAGTCAAGAAGCTATAATAGGTCAAAATCGTCTGGCAAAACATTAGAAATTCACTTTTATACTAACGAAATTACAAACAATACTACAACTTCGGAAGTTGTTATTCCATTTTCGAATATTACCAAAATTGAAGTTTATGAGCCAGATACTGCAAAGGCAATCTTAAGCGTTTTGGGATTCACTGTTGCAACTTTGGCTGTTATTGCAATTATTATTGTTGCCACAAAAAGTTCTTGTCCTTTTGTTTACATAAAAAATGGCGATGTCTTTGCTTTCACAGGAGAATTATATCCTGGCGCAATTCTTCCAAACCTTGAACGTAGCGATTATATTCCGTTGCCAAATTTCGCAGCACAAAACGACGAATACGAACTTAAAATCACCAACGAATTATTGGAGATTCAACGAACTGATTTGGCACAACTCGTGGTTTTAAACCATCCCGAAGACATTGATGTATTATTAGACCAGAACGGAAAACCTCACACAATTTCTAAAAAGGAAAGTCCAAAGCAAATTTTGATTGATAATTATTCTACAGAAATTGAGCCTTCATTAAAAAAGGACGATATTTCGTTTCTTTTCAATGCAGGAAAAAATGGGGATAATGAGCCAAACAATCTTACACTGGCCTTTGATAATAGTACGAATTCCAAACAAGCAAAATTAGTTTTATCGGCCAAGAACTCTTTGTGGCTGGACCTTGTCTATGGAAGATTCAATGAACAATTTGGCAGTTATTTCAATCAATTTCAAAAAGACCAACACAAAGTTCCCGCAGAAAAAAACATACAATGGCGAGATGACCAAGGCATTCCACTGTCTGTTTATGTCAAGTCAAACAATGAATGGATTTTGGTTGAAAAAATTAATCCAGTTGGACCAATGGCGTTCCGGGATTTGATTATTCCAATAAATTTGGAAAAAATAAATACCAAAAAAATCGAAATAAAACTAGAATGTGGTTTTATGTTTTGGGAAGTAGATTATGCCGCCATTGATTTTAGCAAAGATGTCCCAATGGAACCACAATATATAAATCCATTTTCGGCAATTGACGAAAGCGGCAAAAATGTAACAAATTTACTTGACAAAGAGGACAAGAACTATTTGATTCAACCTAATATAGGGGACGAAGTTGTTATAAAATACCATGTTAACCCAGCAAAAAACGGCGAGAAACAAACTGTATTTCTAAAAAACAGAGGTTATTATGAATACATTCGAGATTATAAAGGGATTCCAAATTTTGCGAAGTTGAAAACTTTTAAAGAAAAAGGAGCATTGTCAAAATATTCGAAAGAAGAATATGCTCGATTTATGAAACCCGGAAATTTGACCGAAATAGTATTAAACAATGAGTAACGAAGTCCTTGCAAGTCAAACGGTGTCAATCCCATTTTTTACGGAAGAAAAATCCAAGTCAATTGATGGTCCAGAAATTCTCAAAAAACAGTCCCTTATTTCGGGTTGGAGAAAGGAATTTGTGGAGTTACAGTTTCGCCTTACAATCATTAGCGTAGCTATTAAAAGCTACAATAATCCTTGGAATTGGATTTATGTAACCGCAACTTTAGACAAATTAAGACGAAAAGCCATTGGCCAGCATCGTTTACATAAGTTGTCCAATGTTAACAACCGTTATTATTGGGGACTTTACACGCCAGGTTGGAACGGAACCGTCTTTCAGAAATTTATTGCTTCCGAGATGAATCGTGTTGTTCCGGTAAAACAAAAAGTAAACCAATTTAATAGTGTGTATGTCGCCATAACTAAAAAATGTTCTCTCCAATGTGAGCATTGCTATGAATGGGAAAACCTGAACAAAAAAGAAGTTCTCACTGCTGAACAACTGAAAACTATTGTTGCTAAAATTCAAGAACGAGGAGTTAGCCAAATTCTTTTTTCTGGAGGAGAACCACTTTTAAAAGTTGATTTACTAGTTGATCTTTTGAATGGAGCCAATAAAGAAACTGACTTTTGGGTATTGACTTCGGGATTTAAATTGACGCAAGAAAACGCAAAAAATCTAAAATCAGTGGGTTTAAATGGCGTTATGATTAGTCTAGACCATTTTGACCCAGAAACGCACAACAACTTTAGAGGTTTTAAGGATGCCTATTATTGGGTCGAAAAAGCGGTACAAAACGCAATAAACAATCAATTAGTTGTCGCTTTATCGATATGTGTCACGAAGGAATTCACGACTTTCGAGAACTTGATGACTTATTCCAATCTTGCCAAAAAAATGGGTGTTTCCTTCATTCAAATATTAGAACCAAGAGCTGTTGGACATTATTCCGGAAAAGAAGTTTCGCTATCAATGGAACAAATTAGTCTATTAGAAAATTTTTATCTAGAAATGAATTATAATTCAAAATACAATAATTATCCTCTTATTTGTTATCACGGTTACCACCAAAGGCGTCAAGGCTGCTTTGCTGCTGGAAATCGCAGTTTTTATGTTGATACAGATGGCGACATTAACGCCTGTCCGTTTTGCCAAAAAAAATCAGGTAGTGTCTTAGATTCCAATTTCGACGTATCAATAAAGAAATTACAAAATTCTGGATGTCATCAATTTGTATAACAATGACTAAAAAATTTACAAATGTTTTTCTTTAACGAAAATAGTTGGATGACGGGCGCCATTGTATTTATTTTGAGATATATTCTGGTTGCAGGTTTCGCCTACTTTTTATTCTATATTTGGAAAAAAAAGAAACTATCACATTTAAAAATTCAACAAAAACTGCCCGAAACAAAACAAGTGAGAAGCGAGATTATTTTTTCTATTCTCACTTTACTTATTTATAGTGGAAGCGTTAGTATAATGTTGTTTTGGCATAAAAAAGGGATAACAAAAATATATCTTGACATCAATGAGTATGGGTTTTTCTACTTGATAAGCAGTATTATAGTAATGATTTTTCTTCACGATACTTATTTCTACTGGACACATAAATTAATGCATAAGTCAAGGTGGCTTTATAAATTTCACAAAATTCATCATCAATCCAAAAATCCAACACCTTGGGCAGCTTTTTCGTTCCACCCGGTTGAAGCAATAATTTCCCTTGGAATAATTCCTTTGATTATTTTTGGTATTCCAACACATCCTTTGGCATTGATGGGATTCATCACTTATATGACTTTATATAATGTTTTGGCACATTTAGGCTATGAGGTTTTTTCCAAAAAATTCATCAACCATCCAATAGGAAAATGGCAAAATACGGCAACAAGTCATAATTTGCACCATCAAATTGGAGGAAACTTTAATTTAGGATTTTACTTCTCAATTTGGGATCGAGTAATGGGAACTTACAAAGAAAACGTCCGATAAAAAAACCCAAAATTTTCATTTCGGTTTTTTTTGCTTTTTTTTAAAATTCTTATTTCTTTGTTCTTATTTGTCTTGCCAAAAGCGTGTTTTTCAATAACATCGCAATTGTCATTGGTCCAACACCGCCAGGAACCGGGGTGATGAATGATGATTTCTTACTCACTTCATCAAAATCTACGTCTCCCGTAATTTTGTAGCCTTTTGGATTCGAAGCGTCTTCAACTCTAGTAATGCCAACGTCAATTACTACTACTCCATCTTTTACCATATCCGCTTTGAGATAATTTGGAACACCAAGAGCAGTAATGATAATATCGGCGTTTTTTGTAAATTCTTCGATATTTTTGGTTCTACTGTGCGTAAGTGTTACTGTAGAATCTCCAGGATAACCTTTGCGACTCATCAAGATACTCATTGGTCTACCCACAATGTGACTTCTACCAATAACCACAGTATGTTTACCTGCTGTTTCTACTTTGTAACGCTCCAATAATTCCATAATCCCAAACGGAGTCGCAGGCAAAAAAGTTTCCATTTCTAATGCCATTTTTCCAAAATTAGTGGGATGAAAACCATCCACATCTTTGTCTGGATCAATAGCCATCAGTATTTTTTGTTCGTCGATATGCTTTGGCAAAGGCAATTGAACGATGTATCCATCAAGATTATCATCTTCATTGAGTTCTTTTATTTTCTCAAGTAATTCGATTTCTGAAATAGTTTCTGGTAATGAAACCAATGTAGATTCAAAACCTATTTGCTGGCAAGACTTCACTTTGCTTCCTACGTAAGTTAGACTTGCTCCGTTCGTACCAACAATAACAGCCGCTAAATGAGGAACTTTTTGCCCGTCATTTTTCATTTTTTGCACTTCGGCAGCAATCTCGTTTTTAATATCTTCTGATGTTTTTTTCCCGTCCAGTAGTTGCATTTCTTGTTATTTAATCGTTAGCGCTGTGGCATTCCGCCTTTCATATTGCCCATCATTTTCATCATATTTTTCCCGCCGGGACCTTGCATCATCTTCATCATTTTGCTCATTTGCTCAAATTGTTTCATCAATTGATTGACTTGCTCAATTTTGGTTCCGGAACCTTTGGCGATTCTCGTTTTTCTTTTTACATCAATTATGGCAGGTTTTGATCTTTCTTTTGGCGTCATCGAATGAATGATTGCTTCAATATGTTTGAAAGCATCATCTTCAATTTCGACATCTTTCATTGCCTTTGTAGCTCCAGGAATCATTCCAACCAAGTCTTTCATATTCCCCATTTTCTTCACTTGCTGAATTTGGGACAAGAAATCATCAAAACCAAATTCGTTTTTGGCAATTTTCTTTTGGATTTTTCTGGCTTCCTCTTCGTCGAATTGTTCTTGAGCTCTTTCTACCAAGGACACGACATCACCCATTCCCAAGATTCGTTCTGCCATACGAACAGGATAGAAAACGTCAATGGCGTCCATTTTTTCACCCGTACCAACAAATTTGATGGGCTTATTCACAACCGATTTAATAGAAAGAGCAGCTCCACCACGGGTATCACCATCTAATTTGGTCAAGATTACACCATCAAAATTTAATCTATCGTTGAATGCTTTTGCTGTGTTCACTGCATCCTGTCCTGTCATCGAATCGACAACAAATAAGGTTTCGTGAGGCTGAATGGCTTTATGAACATTTGAAATTTCGGTCATCATCGCCTCGTCAACTGCTAAGCGTCCTGCTGTATCTACAATCACGACATTGAAACCATTCGCTTTGGCATATTTTATTGCATTTTGGGCAATTTCAACAGGATTCTTATTTTCTGGTTCAGAATAAACCTCAACGGCTATCGAATCTCCAACAACATATAATTGCTGGATTGCCGCCGGACGATAAATATCACAAGCAACCAAAAGCGGTTTTTTGTTCTTTTTGGTTTGAAGATAATTAGCTAATTTTCCAGAAAAAGTAGTTTTCCCTGAACCTTGCAATCCCGACATTAAAATAACGGTTGGATTTCCAGAAAGGTTGATTCCCGCTGCATCTCCGCCCATCAATTCGGTCAGTTCATCTTTAACAATTTTTACTAATAATTGTCCTGGTTGGAGAGTTGTCAATACATTTTGACCAATTGCTTTTTCTTTTACTTTGGTTGTAAAATCCTTGGCAATTTTAAAATTTACGTCGGCGTCAAGTAAAGCGCGGCGAACTTCTTTCAATGTTTCGGCAACGTTTACCTCGGTGATTTTTCCGTGACCTTTTAGTACATGAAAGGCTTTATCTAATTTATCGCTTAAATTATCGAACATAGTTGTAATTATCTTTTATTGAGGTGCAAATATAAGCTAAAGTTGTAAAGTCTCAAAGTTACAAACTTGTAAAATTTAGGGAGTATTCAATAAAAAAAACCAGTCGAATTGACTGGTTTTTTTGAGTATGCTGTTTTATTAGGATTAGTCTTTGTCATCTAAATGTGTTTCATTTTCAAGTAAATCTTTCAATTGATGTCCAATTTTAGAATGATTATCGTCAACTCCGGTTGTAATTTCGATAATTCCATCTCCATCAGTATCCAATAACATACCTTGATTAGCAAATTCTGTTATTTTTGCCATTAATGCATCAAGTTGTATTTTTATATTGAGAGCAACGCTATTGTCATTGACTGCAAAATCTTTAGTTGGGTCCAAAAAGTCCATTTCAAGTTCAATATCTTCAGCACTCCAAATAACAAAAGGTTTGTCGTTGATGGTTCCTTTAATTAAAAAAGTTTTACCTTCCAAGTCACCAGCTATAAGACTTTTTGTAAAATTAAATTTAATCTCTTCATATTTTGCATTTGGCGCATCAATAGATGTAATAAATTGACTCAAAGTTTTGTTTGTATCAAGTAAATCCAATAAAAAGGGTCCCATGAGTTTAACGTCTTCGTGCATAGGGTCTGTAGAATGCATTGCATCTTCAATATCAGTTTCTAATTTAATGTTTCCGATATTAACCTTAAAGTCAGTAACAACTACTGTGGATCCAGTTCCAGTAGTACGTGCAGTCATTGAAGTCTTGCCTGAAGCGGTTACGGCAGTGGCTTTTAATGAAACATTGCCACTGTTAGAAGAATTGTTTGAACAAGAACACATCAAAAACGTTACTAGGGCAAAAATTGAAAAATTTTTCATAATATTTAATATTTAAAGGGTTAGGTAAATTATTGTTTAGTTTTAATTAATTTTTTCAAAATAGAGGTAATCATTTTCATTTAAACCATCGTCAGATCTAAAACGCAATTGGGAACTATTAAATTCGAAAACTTCCCAACCTTCATCTAATTTACTCAAAGGATCAGAATCAATTTTCATTCTAAATTCCCTAACTCCATTATCAATCTTTGTAGACCAAGTTCCGTTATAAATTATCCCAGATTTTGTTGCAACAACTGTATAATCAGATTTAAAGGTAAAGACATATTGGTTATAATACGATGTTCGATCATTGTCATTATAATAATAAGAAATTTTCCAAGAATTGGAAGTTATTGTTTGCATAAAATCAAGCACTGTATTGATGTTTTCAGAACATGTATCTACCGCATTTTTTATAACATCTTCAAACTGTTTGTTGGTTGTAATAATTACATTTTGACCATTTTGATCAGTAATAGTAATAGGATAACTAATAGAGATAAATTTATTGTCGACTAAATTATCTATAAAATTAAAAAGGACTAAATTATCTGTAATTGAAATAGCGCTGGCAATTTGATTATTGCTATCATATATATTAATCAATATTGGATAATTAATAGATAGGCAATTTATCTTTCCAAAATCTATCGTGTTAGCTTTACATTCGGCTATTAAACTATTAAAATCGGCCTGATTTGCCAAGCTTTTTTCGGTGTAATCTTGAAAAATTACAGTAATAGGAAAATGAATATAAACAATATCATTATCGTTAGAATTTGCATTAATAGTGTTAAGAACAAATTGATAGTCACTTGAAGTATTTATCGAAATATTAACATTATTTACAGTGATTGAGTAAGGAAATTTTATCATAAAACAATTTGTTTTGTCAATGATATTATCTTGGGAAGTTTTTTGCATAGCTACCCTTTGAACTTCGGTAGTTAAAGGTGTAGTTTTCGAAATAGTTTCAAGGGTACTATGCACTTCCTCTATTGAACTTGTCTGACAAGCCATAAAGAAAACACTTAGTAGCAAAAAGCTAAAATAATATTTAAAATTCATCATAATTTATCCCACTTAAAATTTTTGCAATATAAGGAAAATAAAACCCAAAATATCCAAGCAATATTCAGGAGAATATTACTTGGAAATTGGTACTAATTAAAAAATATTTGATGCCTATCTACCCCAAACAGACATTAATATTATTGCAACAAATATTTATCAAAATAAAAATGAAAAAATAATGTTACTTATACTAAAACAATTATAATCTACTATACCCTACCTAAATTTAAAAAATTATATATTTGTAAGCTAGAAAAAAATTAAATTAATGACAACCAATTCATTTTCAGATATTTGCAACGAAGCTGTTTTTTCAAACTTTTTTAAAACCCATATAAAACCTCTTCGTAACTTTCTTTATTACAAATATGGAAACGAAGAACAGGCTGAAGACTTGAGTCAGGAGGCTTTTATAAAACTTTGGCAAAATTGTGCTTCGGTTCCCATCGATAAAGCGAAGTCCTATATTTACACGATTGCCAATAACAGTTCCCTCAACGAGATTAAACATAAAAAAGTGGTTCTCGAATATGAAAAAAATTTCTCCGGCCTTGATAAAACAAATGAAAATCCCGAGTACATTCTTGAGGAAAAACAATTCAAAAGCAAATTACTAAAAGCAATTGAAAATTTGAATGAAACACAACGTGTAGCATTTTTAATGCATCGAATAGACGGTAAAAAATACAGCGAAATTGCCGAGGAATTAAATATTAGTATAAAAGCAGTCGAAAAACGAATACACTTAGCTCTGGTTGAACTAAGAAAAACAATAAAACTATAAAGTAGGGTAAAGATATCTATACTTGTTCTATACTTATAAAAATAATGTGATGGAAAAAAATTACAATTTAGCAAAATGGCTTAATAACGATATGACTGATGAAGAATTATCCGAGTTCAAAGCCAGTCCTGATTTCGAGGAATATGAAAAAATTAAAAACTATACTTCCCATTTAAAAGTTACAGACTTTGATGAAGAGAAAGTTTTAAAAAATATTCTTAGCCACAAAAAAACAACACCTAAAGTAATTCCTTTATACAAAAATTGGATGTTTAGAGTCGCTGCGATGTTAGTTATCGCATTGGGAATAACATTCACTGTTCAGAATTTTTCAACAGAAACTCAATATGCCTCTAACGGCGAAAGAACGGCATTTTCACTGCCCGATAATTCCGAAGTGGTGTTAAACGCGGGTTCAAAAATTGAATATAAAAAATGGAATTGGAACAACCACAGAAACCTCGAATTAAAAGGAGAAGCCTACTTTAAAGTTGCCAAAGGCAAGAAATTTGAAGTAGAAACTAATCTAGGTAAAGTTGCAGTTCTTGGAACCCAGTTCAATGTAAAAGCAAGAAAAAATCGTTTTGACATTACCTGTTTCGAGGGAAGAGTAAAAGTAAATTACAAAGACAAAGAAATTATTTTAACACACGGACAAAGTGTTGCTTTTCAAAATGGAAGCCAAATAAATACAGCAGTCGATGTTCAAAAACCAGAATGGCTTGAAAATCAAATAGCCTTTAATAAAGAAAATTTACGCAACATCTTGGATGAAATTCAAAGACAATATAACGTTACAATTGACGTTGAAGAAGAGAGTCCTAATGAATTATTTACAGGAAAAATACCTACAGATAATCTTGATGTTGCTCTACAAATTGTCGCAACAACCTATCATTTAGAACCGAAAAAAATTAATTCAAACCAAATAATTTTTGAAGGAAAATAAATGCTGTTTAAAAGACATATTTATGTTTTATTTTTTTGCTTTGTTTTTATCCTGAGTAGTACCGCTCAAGATAGAAGCAAAGCAATTGCATTAAAAACCATTCTACAATCAATAGAAAAACAACATCATATTAATTTTAACTATATTGATGGTGATATAATTATATTCAAAATTGAGCCACCAAAAAAAACATTAAATCTGAGTGAAAAGTTAAATTATCTTCAAAAAAAGACCACCCTTTTATTTGAAAATATTGATAATAAGTTTGTTAATATTTCTAGCAAAAAAGAGTCTGAACTTATTTGTGGCTATCTATTTTCAAAAAATGATAATTCTCCTCAAGAGGATGTAAACATTCAGCTAAGCAATGGCGATTTTACCACAACTGATAAAAATGGTTATTTTGAAATACCCAAAAAAAAATCTACAAGTATATCTATTAGCCATATTGGTTTTGAATCAAAAAAAATTTCCATTCTCGATATTCAAGACAAAGATTGTATTAAAATTTTTCTTGAACTCGAAGTATTAAAATTAGATGATGTAATTACCAATCATTTTTTGGCGTCCGGAATTTCAAAAACAACTGAAGGAACATTTATAATAAAGCCTAAAAAACTAGGGATTTTGCCCGGTCTAATTGAACCCGACGTATTACAAACCATGTTGCAAATTCCCGGCATTTATAGTGCCGACGAAAGTCTTTCAAGCATAAATGTAAGAGGTGGAACACATGATCAAAACTTGTTTTTGTGGAATGGAATAAAAATGTACCAAACAGGACATTTTTTTGGTTTAATTTCAGCATTCAATCCCAATTTAGCGCATACCATATCAATTTCAAAAAACGGAAGTTCGGCCTTTTATGGCGAAAGTGTTTCGAGCGTTGTCGATATATCTTCGGATCCGAATAGATATGAAAAAAACAGTTTTGGTGCCGGGATAAATATGATAAATGCGGATATTTACTCGAAGTTCAATACCAATAAAAAGGGTTTCGTGGAAATTGCAGTTCGAAAATCTATCACTGATTTAATTGAAACACCAACTTATGAAAAATATTTTAACAAGGCATTTCAAAACACAACAATTACCAATTTTTCTAATAGTCAAAACATAGATTATTCCAGTATCGAGAAATTTAAGTTTTATGACATTACTTTCAAATACTCCCAAAAAATAGGACAAAAAGATCATCTTATACTAGATTTAATAACCATAAATGATCAAATCAAAGTCCTTCAAACGACAGAAATAGATAAAGCAATCCAGTCTGAAAACAATACTTTGTATCAAAAAAACCATGGTGGAAATCTTTCGTGGACAAGAAATTGGAATGCTAAAAACATCACCAAGATAAATATGTTTGTCTCTTCTTACGAACTGGATGCAGAAAAAAATAAAATACAAGACAATCAAATTGTCCGTCAAGAAAATTTAGTGCTAGATACCGGTTTTAAATTAGAAAACAATCATAAAATCAGTTCAAAATTCACACTTAATGATGGATATCAATTGAATGAAATTGGCGTCACAAATTTAGACGAAGTAAACAATCCAATATTCTACAGAAGAATTAAAGAGGTATTGCGTACTCATGCACTGATTTTTGAAGGAAAATACAATGACAGCATTTCTAATTTATATTTTAATATTGGAACACGATTGAACTATATAGAACAATTCAAAAAATATCTTATCGAACCACGATTGCAATTCAATCATAGTATTACATCAAACTTAATTGTAGAAATATTGGGGGAATTTAAAAGCCAAAACTGCTATCAGATTATTGACCTTCAAAAAGATTATTTTGGAATAGAAAAAAGGCGTTGGATTTTGTCAAACAACTCCACAATTCCCATTCAGAGAAGCAAACAAGCGTCAATTAATTTTTCTTATACCAAAAATAATTGGCTATTTACAATCGACAATTATTATAAAAAAGTAACAGGAATCAATAGCTCGAGTCAAGGATTTCAAAACCAATATGAATTTGTAAAAATTAATGGTTCTTATGAAGTATTTGGAACAGAATTGCTGATGCAAAAGAAAATAAATCATTTCATTACTTGGTTAAGTTACACATATAATGATAATAATTATCTCTTTTCGAACCCAGATATGGGCACAGAATCAAATCCTGGCCAACCCGATTTAGACATAGATCAAAGTCGATTTTCGAATAATTTTGAACTAAAGCACACTGTTTCTTGGGCGGGAACTTATGAAATAAAAAATCTAAAAATAGCATTGGGTTCTAAATGGTATTCTGGAAGACCCGAAACGACCCCTTCGAGTTACGATATAAATTACAGCAATCCTTCAAACCCAACAATCGATTATAATGCCCCGAACAACAAAAATCTGGACAACTTTTTTCAAATGAACCTATCGGCAACTTATAACTGGAAAAGTGATAAAGATGTTCAATATAAATTAGGCTTCTCTGTATTAAATATATTGAATCGAAGAAACGAAATCAGCGAGTATTACAGAATAAACACAACCACAAATTCCATCGAAGACGTAAAAACATTTTCGCTTGAACGAACACCTAATTTTAGTTTTAGAGTGATTTTTTAAAACTACATTCTCTCTGGAACTTCAATTCCTAGTAGTTGAAAAGCCAAAGCAATTATATCGGCAACCTTTTTAGAAAGTTGTACCCTGAATATTTTCTTATCCAAATCTTCTTCTCCTAAAATAGAAACTGTTTGATAGAACGAATTGTACTCACGAACCAAATCATAGGTGTAATTTGCAATCAAAGCTGGACTATGGTTTTGAGCCGCATTCTGGATTATTTCGGGAAACAATTCAATTTGTTTCAATAATTCTTTTTCTTTTTCGTGAAGTGAATCGACTTTTGAATTATTCGAAAAATCAAAATTGGCTTTGCGAATTATAGATTGTATTCTAGCGTAAGTATATTGAATAAACGGTCCAGTATTTCCTGCAAAATCAACTGATTCTTCGGGATTGAAAAGGATTCGCTTTTTTGGATCGACTTTCAAAATATAATATTTCAATGCGCCAAGACCAATAGTTTTGTACAATTTTGCTTTTTCTTCTGGTGAATAACTGTCGAGTTTTCCTAAATCCTCGGCAATCTTCTGGGCAGTTTCGGTCATTTCTTGCACCAAATCATCGGCATCTACAACAGTTCCTTCACGTGATTTCATTTTTCCGGAAGGCAAATCGACCATTCCGTAAGACAAGTGAAAGAGGTTTTTTGACCAATCAAAACCTAGTTTTTTCAAAATTAAAAACAAGACTTTGAAATGATAATCCTGCTCATTCCCAACGGTATAAACCATTCCTCCAACATCTGGAAAATCCTTCACGCGCTGGATTGCAGTTCCAATATCCTGGGTCATATAAACTGCAGTTCCATCAGAACGCAACACTATTTTTCTGTCTAAACCCTCATCAGTCAAGTCAATCCAGACTGAACCATCAGGGTCTTTTTCAAAAACTCCTTTTTCAAGACCTATTCGAACTACGTCTTTTCCCAACAAATACGTGTCGCTTTCGTAATAATATTTATCGAAATCGACTCCCAGATTTTTATATGTTGTTGCAAAACCATCATAAACCCATTGGTTCATTTTTTTCCAAAGAGAAATTACTTCGGCGTCACCAGCTTCCCATTTTAGGAGCATTTCTTGGGCTTCCACAATTATTGGAGCTTGTTTTTTGGCTTCGTCCTCCGTTTTTCCTTCGCTCATTAGTTGAGCTATTTCATTCTTGTACGCTTTATCAAAAGCCACGTAATAATTCCCAACTAATTTATCTCCTTTTAAACCTGTACTTTCTGGAGTTTCTCCATTTCCAAATTTTTGCCAAGCCAACATTGACTTGCAAATATGAATTCCCCTGTCGTTGATGATTTGGGTTTTATAGACTTTCTTTCCTGAAGCTTTAATAATTTCGGCAACGGAATACCCCAAAAGATTGTTGCGAACGTGCCCCAAATGCAAGGGTTTATTGGTGTTTGGCGAAGAATATTCCACCATTATTGCTTTTTCATCTGCTGAAGGTGTAATGAAACCAAAATTCTCAATATCTTTTATTTCATTGAAAAAATTCAAATAATATTCGTCAGAAATTACAATATTCAAGAACCCAGAAACAACATTAAAACGACCTACTTCAGGAACATTTTCGACCAAATAATTACCAATTTTGTTTCCTAATTCCACAGGATTACTTTTGATAACCTTCAATAACGGAAAAATCACCATTGTGATGTCGCCTTCAAATTCCTTGCGTGTGGTTTGAAATTCAACTTTATCTATGGCAACGTCAAATAAATCTTGGACTGCTTTTTCTATTGAAGGCGTAAGAATCTGGGATAATGTCATTTTGTTTATTTATTTTAAGGCTGCAAAGATAGTTGTTTCAGAGGAAAATCTAAACAGAAACAGCAAACTCAGGAGTATTTTGACAAAAAAAGGCCAAAGTTTTCATCAAACTTTGGCTTTTTATATAAATCTAATTTACCACTTTATAATAACGCTTCCCCAAGTGAATCCGCTACCAAAAGCCGCCAAAACTACGGTATCTCCCGATTTTATTTTTCCCTGTTCCCAAGCTTCCGTCAACGCAATTGGGATTGAAGCGGCGGTTGTGTTACCATATTTTTGAATATTATTAAAAACTTGGTCATCCCTTAATTCAAATTTCTTTTGGATGAATTGAGAAATTCTCAAATTTGCTTGATGCGGAATCAGCATATCAATATCTGAAACCTTCAAATTATTGGCTTCCAAACCCTCATTGATTACTTCGGCAAAACGAACCACGGCATTTTTAAACACAAATGTGCCATTCATATAAGGGAAATAGCTTTCGTCGTTTGGATCATTATCCGCAATAATATCGGTTACCCATCTTCCCCCCATTCCGGGTGCTTTCACGACAAGTTCTTCAGCGTGTTGTCCTTCTGAATGTAAATGAGTTGATAGAATTCCTTTAGACAGATCTTCTTCCCTACTCAAAATAGCCGCTCCTGCTCCGTCTCCAAAAATCACCGAAACACCACGCCCACGAGTGGTCATATCTAATCCTGTAGATTGCACTTCGGAACCGATTACCAAAACATTTTTATACATTCCGGTTTTTATATATTGGTCGGCAACAGACAATGCATAAACAAAACCAGAGCATTGGTTTCTGACATCTAATGCGCCAACGGTTTTTAAACCTAAATCACGCTGCACCAAAACTCCTGGTCCAGGAAAATAGTAATCGGGACTAAGTGTGGCAAAAATGACAAAATCAATATCTTCTTTGGCTACTCCAGAACGCTCTATTGCAATTTTTGCTGCCTTTACACCCATTGTCGTGGTGGTATCTTCACCCCGAATGATGTGTCTTCTTTCTTGAATTCCGGTTCGTTCCTGAATCCACTCATCACTGGTGTCAATAATTTTTGATAAATCGTCGTTGGTTACAACATTGGAAGGAACATAATATCCTAATCCTGTTATTTTTGAATGGTACATTGTATGGGTATTTTAATAAAATTCAGAGTGTAATTTAAAAATCAAGCACAATATAATAATAATTTTAATTTAACGGGTTATATGATAGGGGAAATAATTCTAAGTTAAATTTTGTTTCAGTATAAAAACAAGAAAAGAATTCAAAATGGTCGTTTTTAATAAAAAAAAGCTACTTCAAACGAAGTAGCTCACAGATATATTTGTCATTAATTTGCTTAATTTCCGGACGCTTTTTTTGCGTCTTCCACCATTTTGTCATTTGCAGTAATGGCAAATTCCACACGCCGGTTTTGACTTCTTCCTTCTGGAGTATCATTGGTCGCAATTGGATCAGCAACTCCTAAACCAGATGTTTTAAACCGAGAAGCATTAAGCCCCTTTGAAACCAAATAATTTTTAACAGATTCGGCTCTTTTTTGAGAAAGTGACAAATTATATTCTTCGGAACCCGTGATATCGGTATAACCAAAAATTTCGATATTGGTATCCGAATATTCATTAAATACGGGTATCAATTTGTCTAAATTAGCTTGGGCTGCAGCTGTCAAAGTAGATTTATTAGTGTCAAAACGAACAGAATTTTCGTTAAGTGTTAAATGAATTCCCTCACCAACACGTTCCACGGCAACCCCTGGCAATGCTTGATCAATTTCTCTGGCTTGTTTATCCATTTTGTTTCCAATAACTCCCCCAGCGACCCCTCCAATGACTCCTCCTAAAACAGCTCCCATTGCTCCTTTTCCTCCTTTTCCTAGATTGTTCCCAAGAATTCCACCTATTAATGCACCTCCAACCGCGCCTATTCCAGCGCCTTTTTGGGTGTTATTGGCATTTTTTACAGAATTACAACTTGTAAAAAAACCAGATAAAACGAATAAACTACTTAAACTTAAAATTGCTATTTTTTTCATAATCATTAATTTATACTTATATTTTTTCGAACTGATACGTCAACTCTTTGTTTTGACCTCCAACACTTATTACATCAATTAATTGGAAAGAAGTTTCTGTTTGATTTGCCAACCTGAAAACATAGCCATCTCTTACTTTTTTTGCTTTTTCGCCTGCATCAAGAATCTTCAATACAAATTGTCCTTCCTTATTTACAAACCAAGTAATTGGTGAACTAAATGCTGGACAATCTAATTTTGTCAAGGCCATTTCTCCTTTATTATTGTTCGAAATAAATTTCCAAGTACTTCCAACAAAACATTTTGAATCTGCAATTTGAAGGGAATTTACTGTAATATAATCTGAACCCGGATAAGTAACACTGGTAATTTTCCAATCTCCTTTAATTTCTACTTGCGAAGATCTATCTAACTTGGCGCTTGTCACTGACGTGGTTTTACACGCAAAGACTACAAGAGCCACTGCTATCAATGCAATACTTTTTTTCATATTTATAAACTTTTTAAGATTAAATTTGACGCAAAGTTACAATGACTCCGGCATATTTTGTTTCAAAATAAAAGTTTTTTGTATCAAAATTAACGTTTCCGACAATTTGTCACTTTGACTTCAATTGGTATCTTATTTGAGTAATAATATGAAATTAAAAACTTTAAAACTCAAAATATGGCAACTGGACAAATTAATGTTTCGGTAGAAAACATCTTTCCTTTAATCAAGAAATTCTTGTACAGCGATCACGAAATATTTTTGCGTGAATTGATTTCCAATGGAACAGATGCTACCCTAAAATTAAAACATTTAACAAGCATTGGCGAAGCCAAAACGGAATATGGCAACCCTATTATTGAAGTAAAAATCGACAAAGAAGGCAAGAAATTGCACATTATCGATCAAGGATTAGGAATGACTGCCGATGAAGTGGAGAAATACATCAACCAAATCGCTTTTTCCGGAGCCGAAGAATTCTTGGAAAAATACAAAGATTCTGCCAAAGATTCAGGAATTATTGGACATTTTGGTCTTGGATTTTACTCTGCATTTATGGTGGCTTCCAAGGTTGAAATCATCACCAAATCCTATAAAGATGAACCTGCAGCACACTGGATTTGCGACGGAAGTCCTGAATTCACGTTAGAACCTGCCGACAAAACCACTCGTGGAACCGAAGTTGTTTTGCATATTGCCGAAGATTCATTGGAATTCCTGGAAGAATTCAAAATCAAGGAATTGCTGAATCGTTACAACAAGTTTATGCCTATTCCAATTAAATTTGGAACCAAAAAAGAAACTTTACCAAAACCTGAAGACGCTCCCGAAGATTATAAAGCAGAAACCATTGAAGTTGACAATATCATCAACAACCCAAATCCGGCTTGGACTAAACAGCCAACAGAATTGACAGATGAAGATTATAAAAATTTCTACCACGAATTGTATCCTATGCAATTTGAAGAACCTTTATTTCACATTCATTTGAACGTGGATTATCCTTTCAACTTGACTGGGATTTTGTATTTTCCAAAACTGGGTTCTGACTTACAAATTCAAAAAGACAAGATTCAATTGTACCAAAATCAAGTTTACGTTACGGACAATGTCGAAGGAATCGTTCCTGAATTTTTGACGATGCTAAAAGGTGTGATTGATTCGCCGGATATTCCTTTAAACGTGTCTCGTTCTAGCTTGCAAGCTGACGCAGCGGTGAAGAAAATTTCGAATTACATCACTCGTAAAGTTGCCGATAAATTAAAATCCTTATTCTCTGAAAACCGTGAGGAGTTCGAGAAAAAATGGAACGACATCAAAATTGTTTTGGAATATGGAATGTTGTCTGAACCAAAATTCTACGAAAAAGCAGGTGCTTTTGTTTTGTATCCAACGGTAGATGACAAATTCTTTACATTGGATGAATTGAAAGAAAATCTAAAGGAAAAACAAACCGACAAAGACGGAAAACTGGTCGTTTTATACGCCGGAAATAAAGAAGCACAACATTCTTATATCGAAATCGCCAAAGACAAAGGCTATGAAGTTTTGCTTTTGGATTCGCCAATTATCTCGCATTTAATCCAAAAAATTGAAAGCGACAACAGCGAAATATCTTTCGTACGTGTCGATTCAGACCACATTGATAATTTAATCAAAAAAGAAGAAACCACGATTTCTAAACTGTCCGATGAAGAAAAAGAAAGCTTAAAAACGGTCTTGGAGGGATTTGTTCCGCAACAAACCTATTCAGTTCAACTGGAAGCTATGGATAGTCAAGCGGCACCTTTCATCATCACGCAACCAGAATTTATGCGTCGAATGAAAGAAATGAGCCAATCCGGTGGCGGAGGAATGTTCGGAATGGGGAATATGCCTGAAATGTATAATTTAGTGGTCAATACCAACTCTGACTTGGCACTAAACATTTTGAATACCCAAGATAAAACAGCTCAAGAAGGTTTGGTAAAACAAGCTTTAGACTTGGCTAAATTATCTCAAAATCTATTAAAAGGTGAAGAACTTACGGCTTTCGTGAAGAGAAGTTTCGATTTAATAAAATAAATAATTCGGTTAACTGATTATTTTTTAACCGATAAAATGCAAAGCCTGCGAGTGAAAACTTGCAGGTTTTTTTGTTTAAAAAAAATGAATTTTGACAAAGAATCACGAACTTTGGATGTTGAACTTTTAAAATCCTAAACAAAAATGATCTTACACATAGAAACTCCCGCCCTTCTTTTCTCGGCTACCTCATTGATTTTGTTGGCTTATACCAATAGGTTTCTTACTATTGCGAGCATCGTAAGGGAATTAAAAAAAACCTACGACAAAGACGAAAACAAAAGCATTTTGTTGGAAATAAAAAATCTGAATGTGCGCATAACACTCATTCGCTATATGCAACTTTTTGGGGTTTTTAGTTTGTTCCTTTCGGTTTTTGCAATGCTGTTGCTGTTTATGAATCAGCAATTATACAGTATTTATCTTTTTGGGTTGAGTTTACTTTCTTTGCTTATTTCACTGGGATTGTCCTTTTGGGAAATCAGCATTTCGGCAAATGCATTGCGTTTGCACTTGAGTGATTTAATGGAAAATGAAGAAAAGGAATAATCTACTTAAAAAATGAAATCAATGACTTTATCCGTAACCGACAAGCGACGTCTTTATAAATTGGCTTTGGGTCTTGCCATCTTTACGATTATCTACAACATTGCCGAAGGGCTTATTTCTGTTTATTTTGGTTATGAAGACGAAAGTCTGACCTTGTTTGGTTTTGGTGTTGACAGCTTTATCGAAGTGGTTTCAGGACTTGGAATCGCACATATGGTGCTTCGTACCCAGCAAAATCCGGAAAGCAGCCGCGACAATTTTGAAAAAACTGCTTTAAGGATAACCGGCTTTTCTTTTTATATATTAGTGGTGGGTCTTGTAACGACAAGTCTTTACAACATTTGGACAGGACACAAACCAGTAACGACTTTTTGGGGAGTCATCATTTCGACTGCTTCAATCCTAATTATGTGGGCTTTAATTATTGGCAAGAAGAAAGTGGGCAAACAACTCGATTCTGAAGCGATTCTTGCCGATGCACAATGCACAAAAGTCTGCATTTATATGTCCATAATATTGCTAATAAGCAGTGGAATATACCAATTGACAAATCTGCCTTACATTGACAGTATTGGAACATTGGGTCTGGCTTTCTTATCGTTTAGAGAAGGTCAAGAATGTTTCGAAAAGGCAAAAAGCAACAAATATTGTTCTTGTGATCATAAATAAATTTAAACTTTCAATTTCTAAAACCTTAAATCCTATCTTTGCTCGCTTTTTAAATTTGGAAAAATGCATAGAAATAGCGTATTAAAAGGAGTTTTGTTGGTTGGCATTGGAGCAACCAGCTACGGAATGCTGGCCACTTTTGTAAAAATGGCATATGGAGAAGGGTTTACAACTGCCGAAGTTACGGTTTCCCAATTTGTATATGGAATTGTTGGAATGCTGATCATCAATGCACTTCAAAAAATAAAAAAAGGAAATGACGTAATAAAACCATCACCAAAAAATATTCTCCAGTTGATGCTTGCGGGAACTTCTCTAGGATTGACAAGTGTTTTTTATTATCTAACCATCAAATATATACCGGTTTCCATTGCCATAATTTTATTGATGCAAACGGTCTGGATGGGAGTTTTATTCGAAATGTTTTTAGAAAAGAAAAGACCTTCAATCCAAAAAATAATATCCGTTATTACCGTTTTAACCGGAACGGCCTTGGCAACAGACCTTATTGAAAACTCGGCCCAACTAAACTGGAGCGGTATTTTTTGGGGACTTTTGTCAGCAGCCTCTTTTACCACGACAATGATTACCGCAAATAAAGTGGCTTTAGGAATTTCATCTACGCAACGCAGTTTACATATGCTTATTGGTGGAACAATCATTGTTTTTATATATACATTTGTGACCCAAACCACACCTTTTAATTATGATGTTTTCATAAAATGGGGAATTCTCTTGGCGTTGTTTGGTACCATTATTCCACCTCTTTTATTCAATATTGGATTTCCCTTCACGGGAATCGGACTAGGAAGCATCGTTTCTGCTTTAGAACTACCTGTTTCGGTTTTAATGGCTTATTTTATTTTAAATGAAAAAGTAAATGCAATTCAATGGTTTGGAATTGCACTCATCATTCTGGCCATCATGATAATGAATATTGATTATAAGCGTTTCAGAAAATTATAAATCGATGATTAGAAAGTCGAATTAAACAGCAAGAGAAAACGGATTTCAACCACAAGATTTTCTATTACTTTTACATTATGAATTCACTTTTTCAAAATGATCCCATAATTCTACAATTACCGGATGCCGAAATCATCTATTATCCCCATTTTTTTGATCAAGAAGAAGCTGACAAAATATTTGCCGAATTATTGACAAAAACACCTTGGCAACAAGATGAAATAACTGTTTACGGCAAAAGATATTTACAACCCCGATTGACTGCCTTGTATGGAAATGAAGGAAAGCCCTATTCTTATTCAAATATAAAAATGCAGCCTCATCACTGGAATCTGCTCTTGCAAAAGATAAAATTTTATGTCGAAAGTGTTTCCAACACGAATTTTACCACCGTTTTGCTTAATTATTATCGTGACGGAAATGACGGCAATGGCTGGCATTCCGATAACGAAAAGGAATTAGGCATAAATCCCGTGATTGCCTCAGTGAGTTTTGGTGCTGAACGTACTTTTCAATTGAAACATAATACCAATAAAGACCAGAAAAAAAGTATTATACTCGAACACGGAAGTTTGTTATTGATGAAAGGATCCACGCAGCATTTTTGGAAACACCAAATTCCGAAAACATCAAAACCAATTGGTCCCAGAATAAATCTAACATTTCGGGTAATTGAATAATTAGATTACCTAAAAAGCAATATATTTGAAACAAATATTTTGAATTATGAACGAAATCGTTTCTTATTTTTCAACCATTCCTTCTTCCCATAGAAGTCTGATTCTCGTAGGTGGTATTGCCCTGTTTTGGCTGATAGAAAATGCTTTTCCACTCTTCAAGTTTAGCTATAAAAAGTGGCATCACGCCAGCATAAATATTTTCTTGACAGTAACGACCATCATCATTAATTTTTCGTTGGCGTTTATTTTGTTAAAAACTTCCGATTGGACAATTGCCAATAATTTTGGTATTTTACAATGGCTTCCACAAATGCCTTTGTGGCTTTATGCAGTTGTAG
>Ga0066411_1000018_pt1 | contig 25795 bp, 22 predicted proteins | sample LakWasMet15_LOW5_2_FD_59498 | JGI IMG/M metagenome (GOLD analysis project Ga0066411, IMG submission 59498) | Freshwater sediment methanotrophic microbial communities from Lake Washington under simulated oxygen tension - Sediment Metagenome 15_LOW5 | ecosystem: Environmental > Aquatic >...
GTCATTGCTATTGCTATTGACATTGCTATTGTTTTGGTTACATTTGCAATCTTAAAAAAAGCAAAGTGAATTTTTCTCAATATACAAAAGAGTTCTCCTATAATTTGAGATTGGCTTATCCCGTAATTTTGGGAATGCTTGGTCATACTTTAATTGGAATCGTAGATAATTTTATGGTTGGAAACTTGGGTTCAACTGAATTGGCAGCGGTTTCACTGGGCAATAGCTTTATATTTATAGGGATGTCATTGGGGATAGGATTTTCAACAGCCATAACGCCTTTAATTGCCGAAGCCGATGCTGAAAAAAACAACAAAAAAATCCGAACTACTTTTCACCACGGATTATTATTGTGTTTTATTTTAGGAATTACAGTATTCATTTTAATCGTCTTGTCAAAACCATTAATGAACCTGATGGATCAGCCAGAAGCGGTTGTCAAACTGGCAGCTCCATATATAGATTGGGTTGCTTTTTCGTTGATTCCGGTAATTATTTTTCAAGGGTATAAACAATTTGCCGACGGCTTGTCCCAAACCAAATATTCGATGTATGCGATTTATTTAGCTAACGTAGTTCACATTTTCTTTAATTATGTTTTGATTTACGGGGTTTGGGGTTTTCCAAAATTAGGAATTCTAGGAGCAGCTTTGGGGACTGTAATTTCCAGAATTATGATGGTAGTTTTTATGCATTACATAATGAAATACAATGTTGTTTTTAAAATGCACTTCAAGAATTTTAGTTTCAAGGAAATCAGGAAATCGATTTTGATGAAAATCATCAATCTTGGTTTTCCTTCTGCGATGCAAATGTTGTTTGAGGTGACTCTCTTCACGGCTGCAATATGGCTTTCTGGTTCACTTGGAAAAAACAGTCAGGCTGCAAATCAAATTGCGCTTATTATGGCATCGACCACTTTTATGTTTGCGATGGGTTTTAGCGTTACGGCAATGATAAGATTGAGTTTCCTCAAAGGGTCTAAAGATTTTAAAGGCCTGATAATAACGGCAAGATCCATTTTCTTGCTAACCATTATTTTCGAAACATTTTTTGGGATTATTTTTGTGATTTTCCATAATTACCTACCTCATTTGTTTTTGAATATGTCTGATCCTACCCAGGTTTTAGATAATAAGGAAATCATCATCATTGCATCCAAATTACTTTTGGTGGCAGCTGTTTTTCAAATTTCCGATGGGATTCAAGTTGTTGTTCTTGGAGCTTTGCGTGGTTTGCAAGACGTGAAAGTCCCTATGTATATTACTTTCGTGGCATACTGGCTTGTGGGATTTCCCGTTTCGTATTATCTGGGAAGACATACTAATTTGGGAGCAACAGGAATTTGGATAGGACTTTTGGCAGGGCTAACATCGGCAGCTTTATTTTTGTACATTCGCTTTGCGGGATTGACAAAAAAGCTAGCATTGGAAAATGCTGAAATTTAAAGTTTTTTCTTAAAAAAGTGTAACTTCCAATCTAATTTCCCGTATAACAATCAAACAAATTAATTTTCTAAAAAATGGTACTATTAATTATTATTGGGGTTATTTTACTGATTATGAGTTTTGCATTGAAAAACAATCAAAGCCAACTTTCGCATTTTTCTAATATCTTTAGAAATATTGGTCTTCTGATTATTTTATTAGGAGTTTTTTCCTCAATGTTCAAACAAATCGATGCGGGAAAAGTGGGTGTAAAATCACTTTACGGAAGTGTACAACCTGATATTTTGGAGAGTGGTTTGCACATAATTAACCCACTTTTGGATGTTACTGATTTTGATATACAAACTCAAAATTACACAATGTCTGCTATTCACGGTGAGGGTGCACAAGAAGGCGACGATGCCATTCGAGTTTTGTCGAATGATGGATTAGAAGTTGTGATAGATTTGACGGTTTTGTACCGAATCACACCTGCTGATGCACCAAAAATATTCAAGCAAATTGGGGTAAATTATAATGATAAAATTGTTCGTCCAGTAACAAGAACAAGAATTCGGGATAATGCTGTTTATTACGATGCCGTTGCTTTGTACTCAACAAAAAGGAATGAGTTTCAAGATAGAATTTTCAAAAATATCGAAGCCGATTTTAAAGCGAGAGGTTTGGTTTTAGAACAATTATTGATTAGAAACATCAATCTTCCACCTTCAGTGAAAGCTTCAATCGAAAGTAAAATTAATGCCGAGCAAGATGCACAAAAAATGCAGTTTGTTTTGCAAAAAGAAAAACAAGAAGCCGAAAGAAAAAGAGTAGAAGCACAAGGTATTGCTGATTATCAAAGAATTATCTCGATGGGGTTAACAGATAAACAATTGCAATACGAACAAATAAAAGCACAAAAAGAAATTGCCACTTCGCCAAATACCAAAATCATTTTTATGGGAAAAGGAAGTGCGCCAGTTATTCTTTCGGATAAATAGAAACAAATAAACTTTGCAAACTTTGCGAATAACTTTGCGAACTTTGCGGTTAAATATATAAATATGGAATTACCAAAATTTTTACTTGGAGACAACACTGATTTTCCCGAAGATATTTTTATCATTCATCTTGATTATCCGAGGTTTATCATCAATCTAAAAGATGATGAAGTCGAATTTATGGAAGAAGCCGAAGACCTTGACGAAGCCGAATTAAATGCAGAAATGGAAGGATTAATTGTTCTTGCCAATGAATTTTATGACAGGGAAATGGAGCGTTACGAGAAGGAGTGAAATACTTTTCCAACAAAATTTAACTGGCTGCAAAATATGAAATTTCATCATTTGCAGCTTTTTTTATTTTATTTCCAAAGGTTTTTGGTTGATTGAAAAAAAAATACAACATTCAAATGAAAATAGTTGTAGTTTTAACAAATCAACTTTTAGAACATTTCAGTCTAAAAAGATATTTAATAAAACTTGAAAACAAGGGTAACAAAAACCTACCTCTATTGATATACTGTCATAACCATTAAATTTAAACAAGATGAAATATTTAAAAACAATTTTCAAAATTAGTATCGTTTTCCTTTTAGTAGCACAAAATAGTTTTGCAGGCAACCCGATTCCTGGAATAGGTATTGTAGTTAAAAAAAATCCAGGTGGTGGCGCTATCATTGTTAACACTGACAATAACGGCGGTTTCTCTACCCAACTTGAACAAGGGGAATATGAACTTTCTTTTCCGCAAGACCAATTACAAACTGTCATTGGTAGGCTAATAAAAATGAATTATCCAAAAAGCACCTATCAATATGATGGTTCGGGTGTTGAATTGACATTGGATAATTCGGAAATACGTGTAAAATCAAAACGTATAAAAGGAAATATTTATACCATTAATGAACAAAACAGCAGTGTTATTATTACGGTTCCTTCTGGCGGCGCAACACTTTCAGGAATACTGAGTTGGAATGATGCCGTTTTGAAGAATTCAATAAGTTGCCCTGATGGATTTGTGATGAAAAATGGCGAATGTATTCCAATGGTTAATTCTGCTTCGGAAAATAGAGGGATTGACAAAGCAGATATTAGAAGAACTGAAATTGAAACCACTTCTGATCAAACTCAACGAAAGGGTTGGGATGGCTCCATAAAAGGAGGTAAAATTGAAAGCACAGCTAATGAAGCAGATGTAAAAGCAATCGCAGAAACAATGGTAAACCGAAAAAGTATCAACAATATAAACGGCGGAATGCCAAACAGAATTTCGATGAATGTTACAGTTCCAAAACAGACTCAAGGAGCTACATTTGGCGAAAAAGTAAATTCCGGAAAAATAAATGTCACTCTAGTTGAAGGAGGTTGTGTTGTTTTATTTTCTTCTAATGGAGGTTACAGAGTGAATACAGCTGACAAAAGTATCAATGAATTATCTCCAAATGAGAGTCGCGATTTTAGCAAAAAAATAAATACTGGTCTACACGCCGCTGGCGGTGCATTATCTCAGGGCGCATCCTTATTGGGCGGAGCCTTGCCAGGCGGAGCAGTCATTTCGGCAGCAGTTTCTAGCGTTGGTAATTTAGCTGGTGGCACAGGTGGTGGAGCAGCTGCGGCTTCTTATGCGGCCACTGGAAAAATGGCAAAAACTGATTCAGGAAAAACGGTTATGAAAATTCAAGATGACGAAACTGATGCAATTTTGGAATTACAAGATGGGGAATATGAATTAACATTTATTATAGTCGAAAAAGCTACATCGGGATTAAAAGACACTTTAAAAACTCAAGTTCGCATAGGTTTTAGTGTGGAAAACGGAGTTTTAAAAACGAAACACGATACAGTAAAAAATTCTGTGAGTAATATTCGTTAAAGAGGAATTTTGACTAAGTTTTAAAATATTTTTCTAATAAAATTTGAGCGGCTGCAAAAGGAGAAATTTCGCCATTTTGCACCGCTTTTTTATTTTTTTTCAAAAGTTTCTGAATTTCAGGATGATTATAAAAATTGGTTTTCAATTGTTCGTTAATTGTTTCCAGCATCCAATATTGATTTTGGACTGCCCTTTTTTCAAAAAAAGAATTATTTCCTTTTGTAAGTTCCAGAAACTTTTCAATGGTTTTCCAAACTTCTGGGATTCCATCACCAGTAATTGCACTACAAGTTGTGGTTATAGGTGTCCAGCCTGATTTTTTGGCAGGGAATAAATGTAATGCTCTGTTGAATTCGGTTTTAGCCAAATTTGCCTTTTTAACATTATCACCATCGGCCTTGTTGATGACGATTGCATCGGCCATTTCCATAATTCCGCGTTTGATTCCCTGTAACTCGTCGCCGGCTCCAGTAATTTTTAAAAGTAAAAAGAAATCCACCATACTGTGAACGACGGTTTCGCTTTGGCCAACGCCAACGGTCTCTATAAGAATTGTATCAAACCCCGCAGCCTCACAAAGCGTAATTGCCTCACGAGTTTTTCGAGCCACGCCACCCAGAGTTTCTCCCGAAGCCGAGGGTCTGATGAATGCATTTGCATCTTTTACTAATTCTTCCATTCGGGTTTTATCACCAAGGATGCTTCCTTGAGAAATTGAACTGCTTGGATCAACGGCAAGGACTGCCACTTTTTTCCCCTGAGAAGTTAAATACTTTCCAAAGGCTTCAATAAAAGTACTTTTTCCAACGCCTGGAACACCGGTTATTCCTATTCTAATCGATTTATTGGCGTGTGGCAAACAGGTGTTAATCACTTCGTTTGCTTTCTTTAAATGGTTTGCATTAGTACTTTCGATCAAAGTAATTGCACGACTTAAAGCAGAAATATTTCCTGATAAAATACCATCAATCAATTCCTGGGAAGAAGGTTGTATTTTTCTAAATTGCTGAACTTGCTTGACAGCATTTGAACTGACAATTTCCGGCGGAAAAATTCCCGGTTTTTCGTGAAGAGTAGAATGTTTTATTTTGTTGTTTTTCAAAATTAAAATCGTTTAAGTAAATTTAGTAAAATTTTCGATTAAAATTTTGATTTAATTCAATCAAACTAAGTTGTTTAATTTGGCATATTGCAACAACATAATTGTTTTTGCGTCTTTGATTTCCAGCGTCGCAATCATTGAATAAGCTTCATCAAAAGGGAGCTCCAAAACTTCAATTTCTTCTTGTTCGTGTTCGATACCACCACCGTTGCTAACTTTCATGCTTTCGTTGTATTGTCCAACAAAACAATATAAAATTTCTGTAACAGCACCTGGCGACATATAACTTTCAAAAACTTTATGAACTTTTGTAAGGCGATAACCTGTTTCTTCTTCTGTTTCTCGAATAATGCATTGTTCAGGATGATCTTTGTCTAAAAGTCCAGCACAAACTTCAATCATCATACCGGTTTCATTGCCATTGAGGTATGATGGTAATCTAAACTGACGTGTTAAAATCACAGTTTTTTGAATCGTGTTATAAAGCAAAATTGCTGCTCCATTTCCACGGTCATAAACTTCTCGAATTTGTGTTTGAATGGTATTATCACTTCTCTGGTAGTCAAAAGTAACTCTATTCAATAAATACCAATTGTCTGAAAGTAAATCTGTTTGCTTGATTTTTATGTTTGGTTTTTTCATTTGTTGTGAAGTTATAAAAAAACGTCCCGATTTATCGGGACGTAAGGTTTTTATTTTAAAATCGTTTGCTTTCTGTCTGGTCCGACAGAAACAATTTTTATGGGAACTTCAACTTCTTTTTCTATAAATTCGATGTATTCTTTCAGCTCAATTGGCAATTGATCATAAGTGGTCATTCCGGTCAAATCAGCTTGCCAGCCTTTGAATTCTTTAAAAACAGGAGTCACATTTTCTGGTTCGATATTGTAAGGGAAATGAGAAATATTCGTGCCTTTATAATTATATTCTGTACATACTTTTAAGGTTGGAAATCCCGAAAGAATATCACCTTTCATCATCATCAATTGGGTTACTCCATTGATTTGTACAGCATATTTTAAGGCAACTAAATCTAACCAGCCACAGCGTCTTTGTCTTCCGGTAACGGAACCAAATTCATTTCCAACGCGTGCCATTGTTGCTCCATCTTCGTCAAAAAGTTCTGTTGGAAAAGGGCCACTTCCTACACGAGTTACGTAAGCTTTGAAAATTCCGTAAACCTCTTTTATTTTGTTTGGTGCAATTCCTAAACCAGTACAAGCACCAGCGGCAGTGGTATTTGATGAGGTTACGAATGGGTAAGTTCCAAAATCAACATCTAATAATGAACCTTGTGCACCTTCGCACAATATTGCTTTTCCGTCTTTTTGCGCTTGGAATAAATATTCTTCGCTGTCAATGAAATCTATCTTTTTTAATTCTTCTATGGCTTCGAAGAATTCCTTTTCCATTTCTTCCAAATTATATTGAATGGCAACATCGTAGAATGCAATCATTTCTTCGTGTTTGTTTGCCAAAGCTCGATATCTTTCGTTGAAATCTTCTAGTTCAATATCGCCAACACGGATTCCGTTTCTGCCGGTTTTGTCCATATAAGTTGGACCAATTCCTTTTAAAGTTGAGCCAATTTTTGCCTTACCTTTTGATGCTTCTGATGCTGCATCTAGTAAGCGATGCGTTGGTAAAATTAAATGTGCTTTTCTTGAAATTATTAATTTACTTTTTATGTCTAAATTAAATTTTGTCAATCCTTCTATTTCTTTTTGGAAAACTACAGGGTCAATTACGACTCCGTTGCCAATAATGTTTACGGCAGTTTTATGAAAAATTCCAGAAGGAATTGTTCTCAAAACGTGTTTTATTCCGTCAAATTCTAAAGTGTGTCCTGCATTTGGACCGCCTTGGAATCGTGCAATAATGTCATATTTTGATGTAAGAACGTCAACAATTTTTCCTTTTCCTTCGTCTCCCCATTGTAATCCTAGTAATAAATCTACGGTCATTCTGTGTGTTATTTGTAGTTAATTTGATATTTATTGTTATTTCAGTCGTGAGTTGTTTGTGCTATTTTTTCCTTTTTGTTCCGTATAAATACAAGGAGTGATTGGTGATTTCTACATCGAATATTTCTTCTATAGTTTTTTTGATACTTTGAATTCTTGGATCACAAAATTCGATTACTTCTCCGGTATCGGTTATGATTATATGATCGTGTTGTTTGTCGAAATAGGATTTTTCATAATAGGCTTGATTTTGCCCAAATTGGTGCTTACGAACCAATGCAGATTCCAATAAAAGCTCGATAGTGTTGTATAAAGTAGCTCTACTTACACGGTAGTTTTTATTTTTCATTTTGATGTACAGATTTTCTATATCAAAATGTTCTTCGCTATCGTAAATTTCTTGTAGTATGGCGTAGCGCTCAGGAGTTTTGCGATGTCCTTTTTTTTCAAGATACAATGTAAAAACGTTTTTTACAATTTCTTGATTTTTACTGTTATCGGTTGAAATTTGTGTCATATCAGGCAAAGATAAATTTTATTTTTCAGTTTAGAAGTTTAAGCGTTTAAAAGTTTATCAACTAATTTCAGAACCACTTAAAGCAATGATTTTTTCTTAATTTTTATATTCTCTCACCACTTTTTCAATACCATCAATTTTCTTGATATTGTCGATTAATTTTTTCAAAATGGTGTTATTTTGAACAATTACGGCTATTTGACCTTTAAAAATTCCCGCTTCACCACTCAAAGAAATACTTTGAATATTTACGTTCATATTGTCTGAAATCACCTTGGTAATTTTGTTTGTCAAGCCAATAGTGTCCATTCCTGTTATATGTAAAATTGCCTTGAATTCTTGTTGCGATGAATCAATCCATTTTGCCAAAATAATTCTATAAGCATAATTCGATTGTAAGCTTATAGCATTTGGACAATCTTTTTTATGGACTTTTATCCCTTCATTTATAGTGATAAAACCAAAAACTTCGTCACCAGGAATTGGATTGCAGCAAGTGGATAATTTATAATCTAATTTGTCTTGGTCTGCGCCAAAAACCAACATATCATAATTGCTGCTGATGATTTGTTTGTGAATATCTTCGTTTGCGGTGCTCGAAGAACGCTTGATTTTGCTCTTGAAAAAATTGATGAAAGTATTGCTTTTTTGTGTGGCATAATCTTTCAACTGCTGGTTTTCAATGGCTCCAACACCCACACGATAAAACAAATCCAAACTAGTTTTTAGCTTGAAAAAATTTACCAATTCATTTACAACTGATTCGCTCAGGGTAATTTTTAAGTGTTTCAGTTTTCGTGTGAGGATTTCTTTTCCTTCCTCGGCAATTTTCTTGGTATTTTCGTTAAGGACATTTTTAATCTTATTTTTTGCCCTTGAAGTCGTAACATAATCTAGCCAGTTGATAGTTGGTTTTTGATATTGCGAGGTAATAACTTCAATTTGGTCTCCACTTTTTAACTCGTGATTCAAAGGGACTAATTTTCCGTTGACACGTGTTCCCCGGGTGCGAATTCCCACTTCGGAGTGGATACTAAAAGCAAAATCGAGCGAAGTAGCTCCTTTTGGCAGTGATTTTATTTCGCCTTTTGGGGTAAAAACAAAGATTTCCTTAGAATATAAATTCATTTTAAAATCTTCCACAAAATCCACGGCGTTGGTTTCTGGGTTTTCTAGCGCTTCTTTCAATAGATTGAGCCAAATATCCAATCCGCTTTCTTCAGTGGCGCCTTGTTTATATTTGTAATGGGCAGCATAACCTTTTTCGGCGATTTCATCCATACGTTCGCTACGAATCTGGATCTCGACCCATCTTCCTTTTGGACCCATTACGGTTATGTGTAAGGCCTCGTAACCCGTAGTTTTTGGGGATGAAATCCAATCTCGCAAACGGCTTGGGCTTGGTCTATAATGGTCTGTTACGATGGAATATATTTTCCAGGCCAAGAATTTTTCGTCGTGTGGTTTTGATTTGTAAACGATGCGCAGTGCGAATTTATCATAAACTTCATCAAAACCTACTCCCTGAGCTTTCATTTTTCTATAAATGGAATAGATGGATTTTGGTCTTCCCTTTATAATATAATCGAGTTTTTCTTCGTCCAATGCAGTTTTAAGGACATCAGAAATGTCTTTTATATAGACATCTTGTTCTTCCTTGGTTTCTTTTAATTTACTTACAATGTCGTTATAAATTGCTGGTTCTGTATATTTTAAACCTAAATCTTCCAACTTGTTTTTTATCTTATACAGGCCTAAACGATGTGCAAGTGGCGCATAAATATATAAAGTTTCTGATGCGATTTTGACTTGTTTGTCGTCAGCCATTGTATCCAAAGTTTGCATATTATGCAATCTATCGGCTATTTTTATTAGGATTACACGAACGTCATCATTGAGTGTCAATAGCATTTTTCGAAAATTTTCAGCTTGCATAGACACATTCATTTCCTTTTGAACTAAGGAAATTTTAGTTAATCCTTCAACAAGTTGGGCTACTTTTGGACCAAACATTCGTTCGATGTCTTCGATGGTTATTGGAGTGTCTTCGACGACATCGTGTAGCAATGCAGCTGCAATTGCAGTTGCACCCAAACCTATTTCCTCGGCTACAATTTTTGCTACTGAGATAGGATGAAAAATATAGGCCTCACCCGATTTTCTTCGTTGGTCTTTATGGGCATCTACGGCAACGTCAAAAGCTTTACGAATGAGCTTTTTGTCCTCGGGAGTTAACGTTTGATAACTAATTCGAAGTAGCTCTTTGTATTCTTGTGCGATTGCTTTATTTTCTAATTCTATTTCTGGCATAAGTAATGGTTCAATTTCTAAAAATAGCAATAAGAAATGAGATAAACAAACAGTAATTGTGATTTATAATCGGCGAAAATTTATTCTTTAATTCTGACAAAATCCAAATCCTGAAAATCATAACTAAAATCAGTTAATTCAGAAATTGGTTTCATTTTTAGTGCAGCTGCTTTTCCTTTTTCGTCTAGTTCAAAACACAAAAAAGCATCGGCATTAAAGCTGCGATTATCCCATTTTACTACAAAATAATTGTCTTTATAAAAGAAAACTTCTCCAACCAATTTCGGAGAGCGAACCGATTTAAAAAATAATTTGCCTTTTTTCTCTGAAAGTTCAATTTGTCCAAACCAATTATCAACATAAAACCCTTCATAATTTTTCAGGTCAATTTTCAGATTGCTTTTTTGATTTTTTGAAACCAATGCCCAAACTTCATCTGTTGTTTTATCGGCATCTGAAATATGTTCTTTTTCTCTTTTTCCGTATAATTCGACATAATTTTTATAAGGAATGTTGAGGTAAGAATCTTTAATGGTATTTGTAATTGCTGTAAAAGCCGCCCCGGATTGTTGATTGGTCAATACAACTATTCCCAAATTCAACTCAGGAAATAAAGTGGTTTGTGTTACAATTCCTTCAAGACCGCCAGTATGGGTAACTTGTTTATAGCCTTTGATATCACTCAAAAACCAACCCAAACCATATCCGCTAAAATGAGTATTGTAAGGTGCTTTTGTTGAAGTTGGAATTATAGTTTGTAACTGCCACATTTCGTTTTGTTCCTTTTCAGAAAATAAAATATTTTGTTTTTCAGAACCATATTTTCCGTTTTGCAGTTGCATAATCATCCATTTGCTTAAATCGTTTACACTTGAATAAATTCCGGCAGCAGCATCAAAAGTTTGATTTTTATAACGAGAAATTACCTTGAGTTTTCCATCAGTAGGAACGTGTGGAGCGATAATATTCGTGGTGTCTTTTAGTCGAATATAAGAAGCAGCACTATTATTCATTTCTAGTGGTTTCATAATGTGTTCTTCTATAAAATCACACCAAGTTTCACCGCTTGCTTTCTCAATGACTACGCCTGCTACGATGTATAATAAGTTGTCGTAATCATATTTGGTTCTAAAAGCCGAAACGGGTTTTAAATACTGTAAATTTTGAATAATATCCTTTGATTTAAAATCGCTTCCGTCAGGCCAAATCATTAAATCACCGGCGCCAAGCCCAAGTCCGCTTCTATGAGTGACTAAATCTCGAATGGTAAATTCATTGGTGACATACTCGTTATACATCTTGAATTCTGGAATATATTGAGTCACTTTATCGTCCCATTTTAGTTTTTCTTCATCAATCAGCATTGCCAAAGCAGCTGTTGTAAAAGCCTTGCTGTTAGAAGCAATTCCAAACAATGTATTTGCATCCACCTTTTCATTGGTAAGGATTGATTTTACTCCGTAACCTTTTGAGATTGCCACTTTTCCATCTTTTACAATCGCCACTGCAATTCCAGGAACATTGAAAGTTTTTAATGTGTTTTCTACTAATGAATCTAGTCGTGGTTCGGTTATTTGGGCATTTGTATTTAAATAGACAAATAGCAGTAATGCGGTTATTAATTTATAATTCATATTTTTTTTAATTTGTATTTAATTTAAAATCCTCTTTGTCTTTTGGCTTCAAAAATCAAAATTGCCGCTGCCACTGAAACATTCATACTGTCAATTTCACCTTGCATTGGGATAATAATATTTTTTGTGGCTGCGTTTCTCCATTCTTCGGTCAAACCGCTAGCTTCAGTTCCCATTACCAAAGCAGTTGGAGTTGTGTAATCTTGTGTGTGATAGGAATTCGAATTTTGCAAAGTGGCGCAAAAAATATTGATTTTTCTTTCTTTCAAAAAAGCAATAATTTCATCTGTAGTTCCTGTGGCAATCTGGTTTGTGAATAAACAACCCACGCTGGATCGAACGATGTTCGGGTTGAATAAATCACTTTTTGGATTGGCAATAATTACGGCGTCGAGATTTGCGGCATCGGCAGTTCGTAGCAAAGCGCCAATATTTCCCGGTTTTTCAGGTGCTTCGGCAACGAGAATTAACGGGTTTTTAGATAATTTTAAATGGGATAATTGCAAAGATTTGGTTTTGGCTACAGCCAAAATTCCTTCGGTCGTATCACGATAGGCTAGTTTTTGATAGACTTCTTTCGAGATTTCGATTAATTCGGCAATATTGAATGTCTTTTTAACTTCAGTTTCCGAAATTAAATCAGGTTGAAATAAAATGGTTTCAACTTCATATCCGCCCTTGATTGCCAAAGAAATTTCGCGCTGTCCCTCAATTAAAAAAGTTCCCGATTGTTTTCGTGCTTTTGCTTTTTCCTGCAAAAGAACCAATGATTTTATGAATGGATTTTGAATTGAAGTAATTTGTTTCATTTTTGAAATAAAAAGTTGCAAGGTGTCAAAGTTACAAAGGATTTATTGTTTAATTTGCATTCGATTGTCGAATAAACGAATTTGTTTTTCCTGGTTTTAGTACATAAAAAATGCTTAATTTCACAAATTATAAATTAGAATAGTGAAAAAATATTCAGTCAAGCTATACCAACATAACGATTTTGAAAATTGGAATTCCTTTATTGGTAAGGCCAAAAATGCTACTTTTTTATTTCATCGTGATTTTATGGACTATCATTCGGATAGATTTCAGGATTATTCCTTGATTGTTTTAGATAAGGAAAAATGGGTTGCGGTTCTTCCTGCAAATGTAGTTGGGAATGAAGTTTTTTCGCATCAAGGATTGACTTATGGCGGATTAGTGTATAATGAAAGTTTGAAATTAGCCTCGGTTATTGAAATATTCAAAAGTGTTTTGTCTTTTTTGGATGAAAATAGAATTGAAAAATTGCAATTAAAATTAACACCGTCAATTTATCATCAAAAGCCTGCCGAAGAATTAAATTACGCCTTATTTTTGGCGGAAGCCCAATTAATAAGAAGAGATTCTTTGTCTGTTATCGATTTGTCACAACCTCATTCCTTGTCAAAAATTAGAAAAAGAGGAATAAAAAACGGAATAAATAATGGGTTGGTTATTAAGGAAGTTGAGAGTTTTGAGGAATTCTGGAATGAAATATTAGTTCCAAATTTAGTATCAAAATATCGGACAAATCCAGTTCACAGTTTGGAGGAAATAACCAAGTTGAAAGTATTATTCCCTCAAAAAATCAGACAATTTAATGTGTATCAAAATGAAGTTATCGTTGCTGGAACGACTATTTTTGAGAGTGAAAAAGTGGCACATAGCCAGTATATTTCTGGGAAAGAAGATAAAAATGAATTGGGCGGACTTGATTTTTTGTTTTACCAATTAATTTCAGAAGTTTTTAAAAATAAACGATTCTTCGATTTTGGAATTTCCAACGAAAATCAGGGTCGAAAGCTGAATGATGGTTTGTCGTATTGGAAAGAAAGTTTTGGAGCAAGTACTATTGTTCAAGATTTTTATGAAGTAAAAACGGCTAATCATAATTTATTAGAAACTGTTTTGATATGATAAAATTCCTTGATTTAAAAAAAATAAATGAGTCTTATGAAACCGATTTTCAAGAAAAATTGGATGCGGTTTTACAAAGGGGTTGGTATATTTTAGGCAATGAAGTAGCAGCATTTGAAGCTAACTTTGCCAGTTATTGCGGAGCAAAACATTGTGTTGGTGTAGGTAATGGACTGGACGCTTTGGTTTTGATTTTCAAAGCTTATATACAATTGGGAAAACTGCAAAAAGGGGACGAAGTAATTGTTCCGGCGAATACCTACATCGCCACTATTCTTGCCATTTTGCAAGCTGATTTAGTTCCGGTTTTGGTCGAGCCAAAGTTAGAAACCTACAACATCAACCCCGATTTGATTTCTCAAAGAATCACTTCAAAAACTAAGGCAATTCTTGCTGTCCACCTTTATGGACAATTAGCCGAAATGGATGTCATTAATGAAATAGCAAAAAAAAATAATTTATTAGTAGTCGAAGATTCAGCACAAGCCCACGGTGCAAATTCAGATTTCGGACAAGCAGGAAATTTATCTAATGCTGCCGCTTTTAGTTTTTATCCTGGAAAAAATTTAGGAGCTTTGGGAGATGGAGGAGCAGTTACCACAAACGACTATGAATTAGCAAGAACTATCCAATCCTTAAGAAATTATGGTTCTGAAACGAAATATTACAATGATTTTGTCGGTGTGAATTCGAGACTGGATGAATTGCAAGCCGCTTTTATGAGTGTAAAATTACCCCATTTAGACGTAGATAATAATAAAAGAAGAGCTATTGCTAAACGTTATATTTCGGAAATTAAAAACGACAAAATCATCTTACCTTTTTGGAATTTTTCAGAAAATCACGTTTTTCATTTGTTTGTAATTCGAACTAAAAACAGGGATAATTTGCAACAGTATTTATTGCAAAACGAAATTCAAACGATGATTCATTATCCTATTCCGCCGCATAAACAAAAAGCTTTTTCAACTTGGGATAATTTATCTTTTCCCATTACCGAAAAGATTCATAATGAAGTATTGAGTTTACCCATTAGTCCTGTATTGACAATGGATGAAGTGGATTTTGTTGTTTCAATTTTAAATAAATATTAGATTGGATTTCATAAAAAAAATAACGCAAAGCCAATTGTTTAAGATTTCTTCTTTAAACAGTTTTAGCGTTATTATTAAAATTGGAATTGGACTTGTTACTTCAAAATTATTGGCTGTTTTTGTTGGTCCTAGCGGAATGGCTTTAGTAGGCAATTTGCGAAATTTTATGACTTCTCTCGAAAGTATATCTACTTTAGGATTTCAAAACGGCATTGTGAAATATGTTGCAGAATATGAAAAAGATAAAACCGAACTCCAGAAAATATTTGGAACCGTTTTTATTAGTTTATTTTTTGTAGTTATCATTCTAAGTGGGATTTTGTTTTTCTTCGCATCCCATTGGAACAATCAAATATTTGGTAATACATTTGAATTTACTTTTGTTTTTAGGGTTCTAGCTTTGGCTATGCCTTGGTATGCCTTTTCTATATTTTTTATTTCGGTAATAAACGGTTTAGGGCAATTTAAGAAAGTTATTTGGATTACTATTTTGGGGAATATTTTAAGTTTATTGGTGTCACTTGTTTTAATTTTAAACTATCGAACTTTGGGAGCATTATTGGCAATTGTAATTACGCCAGCATTGTTATTTTTTGCGACTTTTTATTTTGTAAACAAGGAAATTTATTTTTTTAGCGGCATACGTTTGTGCTATTTTGATTCTAAAATATTCAAGAATCTGTCTTCTTATTCTCTTATGTCTTTAGTTTCATCAGTTTTGGGTCCTTTGGTTTTATTGGCAATTCGGAATAATATTATAGCGACAGTTGGGATTGATGAAGCTGGATACTGGGAAACTATAACCAGGATTTCGACTTATTATATGATGTTTGTAACAACAATTTTGACGGTTTATTTTTTTCCAAAATTGTCCACTGCAAAAAGTTGCCTAGAAACAAAGCCAATATTTTGGAACTATTATAAAAGTATATTGCCCCTTTTTATAGCTGGGGTGATTGTAATTTATTTTCTACGTTTTTTTATAATTGAATTACTTTTTACTAGAGAGTTTTTGCCAGTTGCATCTTTGTTCTTTTGGCAATTAATTGGAGATGTTTTAAAAGCGGCTTTTTTAATTTTAGGATTCCAATTTTTTGCCAAAAAAATGACACTGCCTTTTATCATTTTCGAAATAACTTCACTAGCTATTTTGTATTTTTCGAGTGTTTATTTGATTCGATTCTTTGGAATTCAAGGAGTTTTAATCGCCCAAGTATTTGATAATTTTATTTATTTATTGATATTGATGATTTATTTCAGGAAAAGTTTATTTTAATTTCCTGAAACTGCACATTTAACAAGTTGAAATACATGAAAATACTCTTAATAGGGGAATATAGTAATCTTCATTCTACTTTGGCAGAAGGTCTAAAATTATTAGGTCATGATGTTACTGTGGCATCTGATGGATGTAAATGGATGGAAAATGATAGAGATATTGACTTATCCCGACCAGGCTATGATTTTTATAACTCTATTAAATATCTTGGAGAGGTTCATAATAAATTCAGGAAATTTAAGGATTTTGATGTTGTTCAAATTAAAAATCCTTCGTTTATAGATTTAAATATTAAAAGAAATCTAAATTTATATAGATTTTTATTAAAAAATAATTCAAAAGTTTTTTTGGGTGCTTTTGGTACCGATTATTTTTGGGAGAAATCTTGTTTAGAAAATAAAACGCTTAGATATTCAGATTTGTTTATTGGAGACAAACCATTAAATATATATAAATGTGAATGGTTAGGTACACAATTTGAGGATGCAAATATTGAAATAGCAGAAACTTGTAATGGTATAATCTCTTGTTTATATGAATATTATAAAGCATATGAACCTTACCATAAAAACAAATTAGAATATATTCCATTACCCATTAATACTGATTTGCTTCAATTTAGACAAAAGGGAAAAGAACAAGAAGCAATTAAATTTTTTATTGGCATTCAAAAACTTAAATCTAAATTGAAAGGCACCGATTTAATGTTGGAAGTCTTGATAAAAATTCAATCAGAATATCCAAAAGAAGTATTGATAAATAAAGTAATCTCTTTGCCTTGGTCACAATATGTAAAAGCTATGTCTGAATCTGATGTTATATTGGACCAACTCTATTCTTATACTCCGGCAATGAACGGGTTAATTGCTATGTCGCAAGGCTTAGTTTTAGTGGGTGGTGGTGAACCAGAAATGTATGATTTGTTAAAAGAAAATGATAATCATCCAATAATTAATGTTTATCCCACGAAAGATGATATATATAATAAGTTGGAAAAATTGATACTAAACAAAGATAACATTCCTGAAATTTCAAGTAATAGTCGGAAATTTATAGAAAAGCATCACAATTATGTAAAAGTGGCACAACAGTATGTTGATTTTTGGAATAGCAAATAATTAATATTAATTGAAAACCATTTTAAATTCTCATATAATTAATGACAATAATTTTTTATGTTTTGTAATGAATTTTTTAAAAATCACATACAAGTATTTTTATTTTTCCCTGCAAAAAAATATTTATATTTGTGTAAACATAATGGAAAATGGGAAAGGTTTTTACGGAAAATGATGTTGAGATTTTGATTGCTACAATGAATCAAACAAGCCTTGACTTTTTAGCTACAATGTTCCCTTTTAAACATTTTTCTAATTATAATATTCTTATAGTCAATCAATCAAAAGGTACAGTATTATCGTCAGCATATCCTTCGGTTAGAGTAATCAATAGTACTGATATTGGTTTGTCAAAGAGTAGAAATTTGGCACTTAAGAATGCTTCTGGAAAAATTCTAATTATCGCTGATGATGACGTTGTTTATCAAAGTGATTTTGTTGCAAAAATAATTACTGTATATAACAAATATAAGAATGCTGCCGTAATAAATTTTTCTGCAGTTATTGAAGATGGAAGTTATTTAAAAAAATATCCAACTTATTCTAAAAAGCAATTGAATAGTTTTGATATTTTTAATGTCAGTTCTATTGAAATGACTATAAATAAAAAAATGCTTGATGCCGTTGGTGTTGAATTTGATGAAAATTTTGGATTGGGAGGCAAATTTGAAATGGGAGAAGAAGCAATTTTTTTGTTTGATTTAAAGCGAAAAAATGAACAACTGGTTTTTGAACCTCAGGTAATTGTTGAACACAATTCGCTGACATCTTCGACTAAAAAAAACATAATAGAAAAATACTATATTCAAGGAGCAGTATTAACCAGGATTTTTAAAAGATTTTTTTTTATTTGGTTAACCATTAAGTTGTTTTTTGATTTGAAACAGAATAATTTAAAATTAACCAACATTATATTGGTTCTAAAAAGTGCTGAAAAAGGACGAAAAAAAATGGAAAGCATAAGCTATGAAAAATAACACGAACAAAATTCAATTGATTTCACTTCCTAAAATTGAGGATCGAAGAGGCAATCTTTCCGTAATAGAAAACGACACAATACCTTTTGAAATTAAAAGAGTATATTATTTGTATGACATTCCGAGTGGTGCAGAAAGAGGGGGGCATTCCCATAAAGAGTTGCAAGAATTTCTAGTGGCTTTAAGCGGAAGTTTTGATGTGATTTTAAATAACGGTGAGCAAGAAAGAATTGAGACGCTAAATAATCCAAATGTTGGATTGCTAATAAAATCAGGTATTTGGAGGGAATTAAAAAACTTCTCTTCGGGTGCTGTATGTTTAGTGGTTGCTTCTGATGTTTATATTGAAGAAGATTATATAAGGGATTTTGACGAGTTTATGAGTTCAAAAAAAATCATTGATATATAGAAAAATCAATTCCTTTTTTTCTTAAAAGCCTTTTAAATTTCAATAGTAAAGTCAATATCCATTGAGGTAAATGATATATAATTTTAGATTTTAAAGGAATATTTTCTTTCAGGATTTCGTCATACAATTCTTTGGATTGTTTGTTTGCACCAGCTATCTTGTATTGTAATGCATACTCCATTCTATAAATATCAAGGTATTTTTTCAGACTCGGATTAGCTTCTTCTTCCAACTTATAATCAATGAAATCTTTTAATTTTTTTTCTAAAATGGGTTTTTTTGAGAGGCTGTTTTCTATATAATACAAATAGGATGCAGTAATTGTTGCACTAATTGCAACTGGGTATTTCGATGCAATCCTAATCCACATATCGACATCTTGCCCGCTTGATATTTTAGATTTGAAGTTACCTAATTTTTCAAAAACATATTTTGGCACTGCAATCGAAGAAGACGTAGCAACTGCATAATTTAAACTTGCTCCAAAATAATCCGGCACAATGCCGTAAAAATCGTCAGAAATGCCATAAAATTTTGGAATGGAAACTTTTCCTTCTTTAAAAATTAATTGGTAACGTGAGGCGAATATTCCGGAATTTGGAAAATCACGGATTAAAGTACTTAAGATTTCTAAATGATTTTCCATCCACAAATCATCAGCATCAAGAAAAGCAATATAGTTGTATTTTGCTTTTTCAATTCCAAGGTTTCTCGCCATTGATGTCCCTTGATTTTCTTGATTGTAAAGTTGAATTCGACTGTCTTTAAAAGTCATTACTTTTGACTCGCTTCCATCTATAGATCCATCATTAATTATGATGATTTCATAATTTGCATACGTTTGGTTTAATATGCTTTTTAAAGTGTTTTCAATATGATTTGCTTTATTGAATAAAGGAATTACGATAGAAAAATAGACCATTTTAGATTATTTTTTTATTTTACAATAGTATCCTAATTTATAGAAATCAAACAGCAACAATGATGGTTTTTGCGATAATAAATTACGTTCAATACTGCGCCGAGTATTTTTGAATACAAAGGAAATAAAATAATTCAGATAAAGTTTTTTTAATAAAACAGTAACCATCAAAAGTTTACTTTCAGAACTGTTTAGAGAAGTATTTTCTGTTATTGATTTCAGATTTTCTAGGGCAATTTTTGTCTTGTCTAAAAACTGTTGTGAAGTTTCGAGTCCTAGGTGAAAAGTAGGATTATCGATATGTTTTACCAGAATTTCTTTTTTTTTCAAATTTGATAAAAAAACTAAATCTTCGTAGCCATATTGGGTTATTGATTCATCAAATTTATTCGAAACAAATACATTTTTTTTAATTAGAAAGTTGGAGGTTAGAGCATTCCCATTGGGATTAGTAATTCGTTTTTGCACTGGAAGTGACTCCCGAGCATTGCCATAAATCCAACGTAATAATTGGTCATTATTAGGTTTTTTTTTATGGTATAGGATTCCGCCATAAACAACCTTTTCACTTTCATTTATTTGTGAAATATATTTTTCAATATAATTATTTTGGGTTGGGAAAGTATCACAATCCATAATTAGCAGCCATTCAAATTGGGCTTTTTCTGCCAGAAAATTGATGTTTTTTCCTCTACCTAAATTCGAATTATTTTTCGAGAAATTGCAATTCTCTATACTGTTAATCTTTTGATTTTCATCCAAAAATTGATTTGAAAAATCGTCTTGGCACAAAATCTCAAAATCTATTTTACATTCCAAACATTGCTTGTGTAAGTCCGAAACTAATGGAAATACATTGTAATTGTATGTTGGAATAAGGATGGAAAGCATTAGACCGTTTTTTGAACCACTTCAAAAAGTTTGGTGTCTTCACATTTCAGTGTTTTCGATGGAAATTTCATCAACAATGCATAATCGTGGGTTGCCATAATTACCGTTCTTCCGTTATCATTGATTTTTTTTAAAACCTCAAGAACTTCAACGCTAGTTTGAGGGTCAAGATTTCCTGTTGGTTCATCGGCAAGAATAAATTCGGGATTGTTGAGTAAAGCACGTGCAATGGCGATTCTTTGTTGTTCACCACCTGAAAGTTGATGAGGCATCTTATCTGCATATTCTTTCATTCCAACTTTTTCCAAAACTTCGTCGATTTTATTTTGAATTTGATTCTCGTCTTTCCAGCCAGTTGCTTTCAAAACAAACAACATATTGTCTTTTACACTGCGATCTGGAAGTAGTTTAAAATCCTGAAAAACAAAACCTATCTTTCTTCTCAGAAACGGAATATCGTCTTCTTTTAAAGTTGCCAAATCAAAATCAACGATTGTACCTTCTCCTTCTGCCAAAGGCAAATCAGCATAAAGTGCTTTCATAAAACTACTTTTTCCAGAACCTGTTTTCCCGATGATATAAATAAATTCACCGTGATTTACATCAAGATTTATATTTGATAAAATGGTTTTTCCTCCTTGGGCAATAGTTACATTTTTTAAAGACAATACTGGTTTCGACATAAGAAATTTTGTTTATTGTGTAAAAGTAACAAGATAACGGCTGCATTCAAAATAAATTTTGCCAATTGAAGTGAATTACGGTAAATTATGATTTTTTGGCGGATTTTGACGAATGAAATCCTAAATTGTTTAAAAAGATGTTCATAATAAAAACGATTTCCTATCCGTTATAGACTTTAGAAAATGATACATTTGAATTATTAAACAAAAACCACAATGCGTAAACTCTCCTGGCTTTTTTTTCTGTTAATTTTCATTCGAACCCTTTCCATTTCGGCCCAAAAATCAGCAATTTACACTCACGATTCAAAAGATTTTGACAAGGCACTTTCGTTGTATAATGACGAGCAATACGCTTCGGCACAGATTATTTTCGAAAAAGTGAAATCGGTTACGACCAATGAAGAACTGCTTTCAGATTGTTCCTATTATGTCGCCAATTGTGCCATTCGCAACAATCAACCTGGTGCCGATAATTTGATGGAACGTTTCGTTACCGATTATCCCACGAGCATAAAACAAAATCAGGCATATATTGAAGTGGCGCAATATTATTTCGTGCAAGGAGATTATCCGCGAGCCTTGCAATGGTTCAATAAAGTGGACGAAAGCAATTTGAGTTATGGTGATCGAGATAAATATAATTTTCAAAAAGGATACAGTTTTTTTAGTTCCAAAAACAAAAAAGAAGCTGTTAATTATTTAAATAAGGTAGTAAACTCGGCAGAATATGGTTCGCAAGCCAAGTATTACCTGGGTTTTATGGCTTACGAAGGTGATGATTACAAACAAGCAACCAAATATTTTGATGAAGTTTCCGGTGAAGAAAAATACAAGGAAAAACTTTCCTATTATCAAGCCGATATGAATTTTAAGTTGGGAAATTTCCAAAAAGCGATTGATTTGGGCTTGAAAGCAATGGATAAATCGAATGCTGTCGAAAAATCGGAATTGAATAAAATTATTGGCGAAAGCTATTTCAATTTGAAACAATATGATAAATCCATTCCGTATTTGGCTTTGTATAAAGGCAAAAAAGGTAAATGGAACAACACTGATTTTTACCAATTGGGTTATGCATACTACAAACAAAATGATTTTGAAAACGCCATTTCCCAGTTCAATAAAATCATTGGCGGAAAAGATTTTGTGGCACAAAATGCCTATTATCATTTGGGGGAAAGTTATCTGGAATTAGATAAAAAACAGGAAGCTTTGAATGCCTTCAAAAATGCTTCCGAAATGAATTTTGACGCTTCTATTCAAGAAGATGCCAATTTAAATTATGCCAAATTGAGCTACGAAATAGGGAATTCCTATCAAAATGTTCCTTCGGTTTTGATTGATTTTATGAAAAAATATCCGAATAATGCCAATAAGCCCGAAATTGAAAAACTGTTGATCGATTCCTATATTTCATCCAAAAACTACAAGGAGGCCTTAGTTTTATTGGAAAAGAATAAATCAACAGAAAATAAATTGGCCTACCAAAAAGTGACTTTTTATCGAGGGTTAGAATTATACACCGATGGAAAATATCAGGAAGCGGCAACACTATTCGAAAAATCTTTGGAGGAACAAAGAGATGCCAAATTCACTGCTCGAGCCACGTTCTGGAAAGGCGAAACGGAATATGTTTTGGAGGATTTTAAAAATGCCGTTTTAAGTTACAAACAATTTATAGGTTTTGCCCAAGCCAAAGAAACGCCGGAATATAAAAACAGCAATTACAATATCGCTTACGCTTATTTCAAGTTGAAAGAGTATGATCAAGCAGGGAATTATTTCGAAAATCAGATTGGAAAAGTGAAAGACGACAAAGTGCGTTTAAATGATTCCTACTTGCGTTTGGCAGATTGCAGGTTTGTGACTTCGAAATATACATCAGCTTTGGAAGCGTATAATAAGGTAATCGAATTGAAAAGTGTTGATGCCGATTATGCTTATTTTCAAAAAGCTATTTGCTACGGATTTGTGTCTAAAAACGATAGAAAAATAGAAGAACTCAATGCTTTTTTGCAATTGTATCCAAAATCAGATTACCGTGACGATGCCTTGTTCGAGCTTGGAAATACCTATGTTGCCGAAAAACAGCAAGACCTTGCCATAAAAACGTATGATAAATTAAATGCCGAATTTAAAAATGGGTCTTTCACCTCTAAAGCAATCTTGCGTCAAGGTTTAATCTATTATAATTCAGACAAAGATGAGCAGGCCTTAACAAAATTCAAAAAAGTAGCCGCCGATTTTCCTAAAACTCCCGAAGCACTCGAAGCGGTTTCCACGGCACGATTAATCTATGTTGACAACGGAAAAGTGGACGAATATGCCACTTGGGTTCGCACCCTGGATTTTGTTACTGTAACTGATGCTGAATTGGATAATGATACTTATGAAGCAGCCGAAAAACAATATTTACAGAATAATATCAGGCAGGCTATTTCAGGATTAAGCGTTTATGTTTCTAAATTCCCTAATGGAATTCATTCTTTAAAAGCTAATTTCTATCTCGCCCAATCCTATTTTTCGGATGGGCAGGAAAACAAATCTATTCCTAATTATGAATATGTGATTGCTGAATCAAGAAGCGAGTTTACGGAACAATCTTTGGCACGATTAGCTCAGATTTTCTTGAAAACGAATGATTATTCTAAAGCAATTCCGGTTTTGTCTCGATTAGAAAGCGAAGCCGATTTTCCTCAAAACAAGACCTTTGCCCAATCTAATTTGATGCGCTGTTATTACGACAGGAAGGATTATGACAATTCAGTCATTTATGCCGAGAAAGTTCTGGCAAATCCCAAAACGGATGATAATGTAAAAAGTGATGCGCAAATTATCATTGCTCGTGCTGCCATTCAAACGGGTGATGAGGCCAAAGCGCGTGCTGCTTACTCCAAATTACAAACCATTGCCAAAGGAGAACTGGCTGCCGAAGCCTTATACTATGACGCTTATTTTAAAAATAAAGACGGAAAATTTGAAGCTTCAAATACATCGGTTCAAAAATTAGCTAAGAATTATTCCGGTTATAAATATTTTGGGGCCAAAGGATTGGTCTTGATGGCGAAGAATTTCTATGGGTTGAAAGACAGTTTTCAGGCGACTTATATCTTGGACAACGTAATAAAAAATTTCACTGATTTCCCGGATGTCGTTTCAGAAGCACAAACGGAATTGGACAACATTAAAAATGAAGAATCTAAAACAAATTCATCAATAACTAATTAAAAGTCATTGCGAGGCACGAAGCAATCTCATAACGAGAGCAACAAATAGGATTGCTTCGTACCTCGCAATGACAAAATCGAATAAAAATTCAACCAACTTATGAAAATCAATTTCAAAAATATAATTGCACTAGTATTATTTATAACTTTCCAATTTTCTTTCGCCCAAAAAAAGGAAGAAAACATTGGGACAGAAGTTGTAAATGTCGTGAAACCGTACACGCCCACAATTTCTGATGCTTTCAAAATTAAGGAAACTCCTGTGCTTGACGACGAAGGAAATGCCAAAAAAGAAACCATAAAATACAATATTTTTTCCTTTCCGGTAGCCTCAACTTTCACGCCATCAAAAGGAAAAGCCGAAGGTGTCGAAAAAGAAGAACAAGCTCATTTGTTTAATAATTATGCCACTTTTGGAGGTGGAAATTATGGAATTGTAAATGCAGAATTGTTTGTAAACCAAGATTTGGATAACAACTCTTATGTGGGCGGAATGTTTCGCCATCTTTCGTCACAAGGTTCAATAAAAGGGGTCGAATTAGACGATAAATTTTATGACACTTCGGTTGATTTAACCTATGGAATTCACGAAAGAGATATGTCGTGGAATTTGGACCTCGGCTATCAAAACCAGATTTATAATTGGTATGGATTGCATGCAGGTTTTGGCAGTGGATTAACGCCAAATGACAGAGCTAATTTGATTGCAGGAATCAATCCGCAGCAAAGTTATAATACGATTTATTTAGGAAGTAAAATAGAATTTAGTGAGAGTTTTTTAAAAGAAGCAAGCCTGAAGTTCAATCATTTTTCGGATGCTTTTGGCTCTTCGGAAAATAGACTTTATGTGAAGCCTTCTTTCGAATTTGATATTAACGATAGAGCAATAAAAACGAATATTATTGTGGATTATCTTGGCGGAAGCTTCAAAAAAGATTATTGGAACACAAGCTCAAATCCAATGAAATACGGCTTTACTAATTTTGGAATTGCTTCAAGTTTTGTGATGAACGAAGAAGATTGGACGGTGCGTATTGGTGCTGGAGTTTTTTATAGTATGGACACCCAAAACAACAGCAATAAATTTTTCGTTTATCCACAAATTAATGCTTCCTACAAAGTGGTTGGGGATTTGATGATTTTTTATGCTGGAGCCGAGGGAAATTTAGAACAAAACACCTATTCAGATTTTGTTAGTGAAGACCCATTCGTATCTCCAACTTTAGACATCAAACCAACGGACAAACAATATGATATTTTTGCTGGATTGAAAGGGAAAATCGTCAATAATGTTAGTTACAATATTCGTGGTTCTTATGTAAACGAGAGGAATAAAGCCTTGTTCAAAAGCAATGATTATAGCGAAATTAGTGCTAGTGAAAATTATACTTTTGGGAATTCCTTTCAAGTGGTTTATGACGATATGAAAACCGTG
>Ga0066411_1000023_pt1 | contig 22979 bp, 26 predicted proteins | sample LakWasMet15_LOW5_2_FD_59498 | JGI IMG/M metagenome (GOLD analysis project Ga0066411, IMG submission 59498) | Freshwater sediment methanotrophic microbial communities from Lake Washington under simulated oxygen tension - Sediment Metagenome 15_LOW5 | ecosystem: Environmental > Aquatic >...
TAATCTTTGAGTTGTGTGCTATCATTGCAATTTGAAGTTGTAGTTAAATTGCGTGCAAATTTAGTGAATCTTAAGCAGAAAAACATCATAATTTACAATTTAAATAATTAAATTAGCAGTACTTAAAAATTTCTCGTTTTTAACCTTGTTGAATCATTTTTTAAAATGAAAAAACATCTATAATTTCCCGATGGAAAAATCAAGCCATTCATTAAGAGGACTTTCTAATGAAGAAGTGACTCTGTCAAGAGAAAAGCACGGTGCTAATTCACTGGAACATCAGGACAAGAATGGTTTTCTAATTTCTCTAATCGAAATGGTCAAGGAACCAATGTTTTTACTGTTAGTGACGGCAACCGGAGTTTATTTTGTGACGGGAAAATATGGTGACGGAATATTTATGTTGGCAGCAATCATTTTGGTCTCCACCATTTCGCTTTATCAAGAATCCCGAAGTCGAAATGCCATCGAAACTTTAAAAAAATTATTACAACCCAAAAGCAAGGTTATTCGAAATGGAGAAATCATCGAAATTCCAAGCGAGGAAATTGTTCTTGGCGATATAATCCAAACAGAGGAAGGCACTTTTATACCGGCAGATGCAATTATTCTTCAATCCAATGATTTTTCGGTAAATGAATCTATTTTAACCGGTGAATCGCTGGCCGTTTTCAAGAATAAAGACTCAGTAATTAACGAGGTTTTCCAGGGGACAATTGTAGCAAGTGGACTGGCTATTTGTGAAGTTACTGCCATTGGCGACCAAACCCAATTGGGAAAAATTGGCAAAAGCTTGGAAGCAATAGTCGAAGAAAAAACGCCATTGCAGGTTCAAATTGGAGATTTTGTTAAGAAAATGTCGATTATAGGTTTGGTAATTTTCGGAATTGTTTGGGCTATTAATTTTTACAATTCCAAATTAATTTTAGACAGTTTGCTGAAGGCTTTAACCTTGGCTATGAGCATCATTCCGGAGGAAATCCCGGTTGCTTTTACCACATTTATGGCTTTGGGCGCTTGGCGATTAATGAAAATGGGGATAATTGTAAAACAAACCAAAACCGTAGAAACCCTTGGAAGTGCCAATGTGATTTGTACCGATAAAACGGGAACAATTACTGAAAACAAAATGAGTTTGGCACAATTATACACGTTTTCAAACAATAAAATTAATGGCAATTTCAATGAAAAATTAAATAATGAAGAACTAGAATTACTCAGAATCTCAATGTGGGCAAGCGAACCGATTCCTTTCGACGGAATGGAAATCGCATTACACGATGCATATACAAAATGGGAAACGGATGATGAACGCCCCAATTTCAAATTGATTCACGAATATCCATTGGACGGAAATCCGCCAATGATGACCCATATTTTTGAAAGTAAAAACGGAGCACGAATTGTTGCGACCAAAGGAGCTGCAGAAGCAATAATGGCACTTTCAAACCTTTCGGAAATTGAAACACAACAAATCAACGAAGCTATTGAATCTATGTCAAAAGAAGGATTTCGGGTTTTGGGAGTTGGTATTTCTGAATTTAAAGGAAATAAATATCCAAAAACACAGCAAGAATTCTCTTTTCAATTCAAGGGATTGGTCGCTTTTTACGATCCTCCAAAGGAGAATATCAGAACTGTGTTTGACACTTTTTACAATGCAGGAATTCAAGTAAAAATAGTAACGGGAGACAATGCAACGACAACCTCGACAATTGCCAGACAAATAGGTTTCAAAAATCCCGAAAACGTACTCAATGGAGATGCATTGATGGAGATGGATGAAGTTTCCTTAAAAGAAAAAGTGATGAAAACCACCATTTTCACCAGAATGTTTCCCGAGGCCAAACTTAAAATCATTAAAGCCTTAAAAGCAAATAACCAAATTGTGGCGATGACTGGAGACGGCGTAAATGATGGTCCCGCTTTAAAATCAGCACACATAGGGATTGCGATGGGAAAAAAAGGAACCGAAATTGCGAAACAAGCGGCAAATCTCATCCTGATAGAAGATGATTTGGCAAAAATGGTTGACGCCATCGCTATGGGGAGAAAAATATATGTCAACTTAAAAAAAGCCATTCAATATATCATTTCCATTCACATTCCTATCGTTTTGATAGTCTTTATTCCGCTGGTTTTGGGTTGGACTTACCCCAATATTTTCTCACCGGTTCACATAATTTTTCTAGAAATAATTATGGGACCTACTTGCTCCATTATTTACGAAAATGAGCCTATGGAACCCAACCTGATGTTACAAAAACCGAGGCCATTTACCACCACATTTTTCAACCTGAAAGAGATAACAATTAGCATCATACAAGGACTCATCATCACTTTGGGACTTTTATTTGTCTATCAATATTGTATTCAAGCAAATTGTACCGAAAGTGTAACCCGAACAGCTGTATTTCTCACGTTAATAGCATCAAATATCTTTCTTACATTGGCCAATCGTTCCTTCTATTATTCGATAATTACGACTTTAAAATACAAAAATAATTTGGTTTTGATAATCATTGGAATAACCGTTTTAATCACCAGTTTACTTTTGTTTGTTCCTGCATTTTTGCATTTCTTTATGTTTGATAAAGTATCGACTTTTCAAATAATGCTGAGTATTTTGGTGGGGTTTGTTTCGGTGATTTGGATTGAAATTTATAAATGGATCAAGCGAAGGAGACAAAAATAATTGGTGTTTAATAAGGTGTATTTTTATTGGGGAAAATAATATTGAGTCCCAATTGAAAAGACAAACTATTGGCTTTGGAAACATCCTGATATTCCAGAAGATTGTCGGCGAGAATATAAAAATTAACTTTGCCAACAGTTGTTGACAATCCCAATCCAATGTTTTTGGCAGAAAATGAATCCAATGTATAAGTTGCCTTCATTTCCAGAGAATCGAAAATTTGTCTTCTATAATATGCAGTCAAAGCCATAAAGGGCATTCTTGGTGTAGACATCGCAAATAATTGAGCACCTACGGAATTCGTATATTTCATTTCATTTCCGGTGCAATTACACGTTGAACCTCTTCCATCTCCAAAAGAATATTGAATCGAAGAATTTAATTTTACCGGTCTCCAAGTCGTGTATTTTGTATGTAAAGTATCTAAGGGAATGGCATCCTGAAAATCTTGCAATAGATTATTATTTGAATTTCCGCCAATGAAATCAGGTGTCAGACCTACATATTTATAATATCCTTTATAGCTGTAACTTTCGACTTCCTTGCTGTGTTTTATGAATCCAATATCTGTAATACTTGCTGTAAACTGGACGTTTTTTTTGGGATAATAGGTTAGTCCGACATCAAATCCCAAACCTAGATTGCCTCCTAAAAGCATTTTTTTTGTAATATCGCTTTTGGCATTTCCAGAATAATTATTAGTATAATTTAAAAATCCAGAAGTATTTACTGTTATATTTGAAGAAATAATCTGATCATAAATAGAATTAGCACCTTGAATTGTATAAAAATATCCTGAATTTTGAGTTGAAGAAATATTAAAAATACTGGAATAAATCTTTCCGCGAACGCCTACAATCAATTTGTCACTTATGTTTTTGTGGTATCCAACGTGAAAAACTGAAAGCAATTCGCCTTTTGCATTCAAATCGCCCAAATCAAAAACTTTCCCTAGATAATCCCTGTTTCCATCCAATGCAAATATTGCAATATCTTTAGGCATATAAGCCAAAAAATCCATTTCTTGATACATCCCAAAAGAAATATAGGCATTACTTTGCCAATCACCAATTTTAAAACCTCCATTAAAAAACTCTATTTGCTCATTGATGGCAAGTTTGTCTTTTCGAGAAGTTGAAAACACAACATTCCTTAATTTAGTATTAAAATCCACTCCATTATCGGCAAATAAATCATAAGCCGAAAATCCGCTAGAGCCTACATTTGCAGAAATTCCCGAGAGTAATGGAACGCCAAAATACCATTGATATTTCACATCCGAACCCGGATTTGTCAACAAGGATTGGGGAACTGAGGTGAAGTTATATAAAATTTGCTTGTTTTGGGAGAAGCAACTAATTGACACCAATAAAACAATAATTAAAACCGCTTTTCTCATTGCAATACTAAGTAAACCGTGGCACTTGAAATTAATTTTAGACTTCCTGGACTACTTTCGGTCAATGCAGTCCCTGGCAACATTGTAACCTTAAAAGCAATTTTACGGCTATTTTTAAGCAAATCCAATTTTGCATTTTCAAATATTTCGGTCTTTGCAACAGGATTTTGTCCGATGGTATAAGCCGGAACATTAAAACTAATGGTATAGAGTTTTGAATTATTGCCATTAAGGAAATATACATCAATTATGTAAGCCCTATTTATGGTATTAGTAATTTCAAAAAAAAGATCTGTTCTTACCAAACTTTTATTAAAAAAAGAATCCCTAAACACATCGAAGGTTTGGGAATCAAAAAATACGTATTGTTCTATTCCATTAGTGACAAATTGATTTGCAGGGAGATCAAAAGTTGCTAAATTTGAAACGATAACAGGCTCCGACTTTAAGTCATTGACTTGATTAAAGTCTAAATTGCTGGAACAGGAAAACAAGAAAATGGAGAGGGAAAATATTCCTATAAATTTATTCATAACGGTAAAAGACTTGGGCGAGCAAAGTTACAACGAAAGTTTTGGAATTTTATTATTTTCTAATGAAAGTCTCCAAATAATTTTGAAGCTTCATTATAAGCGCTTTCAAAACTTAATGGCTTTAGATTCATATTTTCATTTTTTGCTGTAAAATAGGATAACAATTTTTCGGTAGGCATATTGCCCGTTAAAACATCTTTTGCCATTGGGCATCCGCCAAAACCCTGAATGGCGCCATCAAAACGACGACAACCTGAATTGTAGGCTGCATCAATTTTCTCAAACCATTTATCTGGAGTGGTGTGAAGATGAGCACCAAATTCAATCTTGGGATATTTTGGAATTAAATGCGAAAACAAATATTGAATCACATCTGGAGTAGAACTTCCAACAGTATCGGAAAGCGAAAGGATTTTCACACCCATATTGGATAATTTTTCTGTCCATTCGCCAACAATTCCCAAACTCCAAGGATCACCATATGGATTACCAAATCCCATCGAAAGATAGGCCACAACTTCTTTATTGCTTTTATCGGCAATTTCAAGGATTTCTCCCAAAGTTATCAATGATTCGGCAATAGTTTTGTGCGTATTCCGCATTTGGAAATTCTCCGAAATCGAAAAGGGAAATCCTAAATATTGTATGGATTGATGTTGAGAAGCAGCAATCGCACCTTGCGTATTTGCAATTATGGCGAGCAATTTACTTCGAGTTTGTGACAAATCTAGTTGTGCCAAAACTTCGGCAGTGTCCTGCATTTGCGGAATGGCTTTAGGCGAAACAAAACTCCCAAAATCTATGGTATCAAAACCTACACGCAACAAAGACTGAATGTAAGTCACTTTTCTTGCCGTAGGAATAAAAGCTTTTATTCCTTGCATAGCGTCTCGCGGACATTCTATAATTTTTATTGCTTCCATAGAAGCCCAAATATAAGAAAGTTTAAAGTCTTACCGTTTAAAGTCTTTTTAAAATTGCTTTATTAATTTTCTTTATCAAACCTGGTCCTTCATAAATAAAGCCAGTATAAAGCTGTATTAAACTGGCTCCAGCTTCGAGTTTTTCGATTGCGTCTTCAGGGGAATGAATTCCTCCTACTCCAATAATTGGGAAGGCTTTATTGCTTTTTTCAGAAAGAAAACGGATGACTTCGGTAGAGCGTTTACTTAATGGTTTTCCTGACATTCCACCTGTTTCAGTTTTATTTTTAGATTGCAATCCTTCACGTGACAAGGTAGTATTGGTCGCAATTACACCCGCAATTTTGGTTTGCTTTACAATATCTATAATATCCAGTAATTGAGAATCGGTCAAGTCGGGTGCGATTTTTAAGAGGATTGGTTTTTGTTTTGGCTTCGCCAAATTTTTATTTTGCAACACTTGGAGTAATTGTGTCAATGGCTCTTTTTCCTGAAGTTCGCGAAGATTTGGAGTGTTTGGGGAACTCACGTTGACCACAAAATAATCTACATAATCAAACAAGGTATCAAAACAAATCAAATAATCGGATGCAGCTTCTTCGTTTGGAGTCAGTTTGTTTTTTCCAATGTTCCCGCCAATAAGAACTCCGTTATTTTTCTTTAGTTTTTCTACAGCTTTTAGAACTCCTTTGTTATTGAAACCCATTCTATTAATGATGGCTTTATCTTCTTTCAGGCGAAATAAACGTTTTTTTGGGTTACCTTCCTGTCCTTTTGGAGTGATAGTTCCAATTTCGATAAAACCAAAACCAAGGTTTGACAATTCCTTATATAAAGTAGCGTCTTTATCAAATCCAGCAGCGAGTCCAACAGGATTTTTGAACTTCAAACCAAATACTTCTGTTTCCAATCGCTTGTCGTTGACCACGTATAGACTTCTAAAAAGCGATGAAATACCGGGAATTTTTGACACAATTCGAATGAGCGAAAAGGTAAAATAATGAACTTTTTCTGGATCAAACCAAAAAAGTATTGGGCGAATGATTTGTTTGTACATAATTACGAGAAGTTGGTATGCAAAAGTAGAATTATCCATTCGATTTGATAAATATTTGACCAAAAATATTCAAAAAACTATCAAAGTGTTCAAGAAAACGTTTTAGTAAAATTGCGAATATTAAGCCAAAATAACATTTTCATTGACAATATATCATTGCCATAAAAGCCTCAAAAAAAACGATTTTAAATTCTAAAAATATGCAACTCTTTAATAATTAGGCTTTCAAAAAACAAGACCAAAATGTCCCTTTTTTAAAATCATCAAAATTAAAAATTCAAAAAAAATCAATGATAATGCTAATTTAATAAATATATCACAATACTAACTGTCATTTATTAATAATATGATAAATATCAGGAAAACTATACAAAAGTCGAAATATCTTTGTTAAAGAAAAAAACATCAAATCGTATTACTGTGAAATCACAAATAAAATTTGAACAAAAAATTAAAAATCACCAATATTTAAATTCAAAAACAATGACTATTAAACAATTTTCAAAATATTACATGGGACTTTGTGTAAGTATTATGTTATTCATCACAAGTACCATAAATGCTCAAAATTTTGGCATTATTCCACTGGGCTCAATCATAAATGTACATGGAACTTCAAATGTTCATGATTGGGATATGAAACCAACTAAAATCACTGGCGATTTAGGACTAAACAGTTCAAAACAGATTAATGCTTTATTAATAAAATTAGATGTTAAATCATTAAAAAGTGGTAACGGAATTATGGATGGCAAAACTTATGACGCTTTTGAATACAAGAAAAACCCCAATATTACTTTCCAGTTAACAGAAGCATCACAAGTAAAACTTATTGACAGCGATGCCGAAATAACCCTAACCGGAAATCTGACAATGGCAGGCCAAACTAAAAAGATAAGTATTAAAACCATTGGAAAAATCACAAAAACAGGAGATTATCAGCTCAAAGGAAGTGTTCCCTTAAAAATGACTGATTATGGAATGAAACCTCCAACAGCTATGTTTGGCACTATGAAAACAGGAGATGCCGTTACCGTCAAATTTGATGTAACCTTTAAAGGATAATACTAAAAAGTAATCAATAAACTAAATATAATAAATAACTAATTTAAATTTCTAATTATGAAAACAATTTTTAAAACATCATTAATGATAGCAGCTTTTTGCCTAACTGGCAATATGATGGCGCAGGTCTCTTTTGGAAAAATGCAAAACCAAATTTCAAGAGACAAAGACGGTATCAACCAATTTGACGTAAAAAAAGACAGTGCAGAATTTAAAGGCATTAGCATTGACTTAGGAGGTGCATTCAATATGGATTACCAAGCAATAAATTCGTTCAATGACCAACCTGCAACTTTTGCTCTACCTTCAAAAATTGTTGGATATCGATTAATGAATCTTGAAAACAATTTTACCCTTCCTTCAGCTGATATGACCCTTGGAGCCCAATTGTTTGACGGTGTAAGAGTAAATCTAGATATCTATTTGGCTTCAAGACACCACAATAACACTTATGCAAGAGGTGGATATTTACAAATTGACAAGTTAGACTTCATCAAGAAAGACTTCCTTGCTGATGTTATGAAATACACTACAATTAAAATTGGACAAATGGAGAACAACTTTGGTGATGCTCACTTCAGAAGTTCTGATAATGGTAGTACGCTTAGAAATGCGTTTGTTGGAAACAATATTATGAACGCATTCATTACTGATATGGGTATGGAAATATATTACAACAGAAGCGGATTAGTAAGTATGATAGGTGCTACAAATGGAAACTTAAATCAAGGTGTTCAAGAAGTTTCCTTTACTGCTGGTCCAAATACAAATACAGTAGTTAGTCCTACAATCTTGGCTAAACTTGGTTATGACAAACAAATCGACAAAGATTTGAGAGTTAGACTTACAGGTTCTTACTACCATAGTGCAAACTTAGGTAACTCAAACTTATATTCTTCTTCTAGATCAGGATTTGGTTTCTGGGGTGTATTAAACAATAGTGCTTATACTAATAATGGTGCTGCTGTTGCTACTAATTACAATTCAACTTCTACACCAGAGGGAACATTCAACCCTGGTTTCAAAAACTGGGCTACTTCACTTATGTTTAACCCATTTGTAAAATACAAAGGTCTTGAATTCTTCGGAACTGTCGAATTGGCTTCAGGAGGAGATAAAGCTGGTTTTGACGCAAAACGTACTGCTAACCAATATGCTGGAGACGTTGTATACAGATTTGGAAAATCAGAACAATTCTATATAGCAGGAAAATACAATACTGTATCTGGAAAACTATCTAATGCTGATGCTAAAGAAGTTACTGTGAATAGAGTTGAATCAAGCATAGGTTGGTTTATGACTAAAAACATTTTGGCAAAATTAGACTATGTAAGTCAAAACTATAAAAATTATACACAATTTGCAGGAAACGTACCTACTGGAAATGCAAACAACTTTTACGGTGGTAATTTCAAAGGTTTAATATTTGAAGCAACAATAAGTTTCTAATTGATATATTTGTTTTTTAGTAGTTGTATAACCGGCGAGCGTAAATCTTGCCGGTTTACAATTTTAAAACATTAAAATTTTGTTATGAAAAAGATTATTGGTTTAATGGTATTATGTTTCATAATTTCTGAATCTACAACGGCCCAAAATTTGTTTTCTGCCGAACTACAAAAAAATAGTTCCCTAACAATTAGTGGTTCAACTAATCTTTTATCATTCAAAATTTTTCAAAAAGGAGAAAAACTTTCAAAAAACAAGCTAACAGTTGCAACAACACAATCCCAAAACAAAATATTTTTAAGCCAAAACCAACTTTCGGTAGCCGTCAAAAATTTTGATTCCAATAACGGAATGGCTTTAAGAGATTTTTTAAAAATGGTCAAATCGGATTCTTATCCGAATTTACAAGTCCAAATCAATTATTTGGATTTGCAACCCATATCAGAAAAAAGACAAGCTTACACTGGAAACGCTCTAGTAAGCATCACTATTACAGGAATAACAAAACATTACAACATTCCCATTTCTTTAAACAGCAACGGTGATTTATACACCGTAAATGGGAATAAAAAATTAAGCATTCGTGATTTTGGGCTCAGTCCGCAGAACAAAATGATGGGTTTAATAAAAGTAAGCGAATGGATTGATATTGATTTTCACATGATTTGTAAAATCGCAACAACAGGAGATGTGGCAAAACTATAATTTCCATTTTTAACAAAACTGCAAGTGTTTTAAAATTCATATAAAAGTGATTTTTAAATCTAAAGGTTCTTCATAGTAAAAAATGAAGAACTTTTTTTGTTTCAGGATATTTCTTTACCTAAAAATTTGCCATACGATTTTCTTATATTTGCAAAAAATTAAACTTATGTCAAATATATATTTGGGCTTTCATTTCACGGTTGAACCAAAAGAATTGGGTTCTGAAATCCTCATTGCTGAACTAGGGGAACTTCCTTTCGAAAGCTTTATCGATAGCGATTTGGGTATTATTGCTTATATTCAAAAAGACCTTTGGACACCAGCAATTTTAGATGATTTGTTCATTTTGAAATCTCCAGAATTTACCATTTCATACAAAATCGAAGAAATAGACCAAGTGAATTGGAACGAAGAATGGGAAAAGAATTTTGAACCCATCGATGTTGACGGAAATTGTCACGTTCGTGCTCCTTTCCATCCAAAAACGGATGCTGAATTTGACATTGTAATAGAGCCAAAAATGAGTTTTGGAACTGGTCATCACGAAACCACACATATGATGATTCAGCATTTACTCGAAATGGATGTAGAAGGAATGAAAACCCTGGATATGGGATGCGGAACAGCGATTTTGGCAATTTTGGCAGAAATGAAAGGTGCTCAACCTATTGATGCCATAGACATTGACAACTGGTGCTATTTGAATTCCATAGAAAATGCAGAACGCAATAATTGTCAGCACATTACCGTTTATGAAGGTGAAGCTGCTTTGTTGAAAGACAAAAAATACGACTTGGTAATTGCCAATATCAACCGTAATATTCTACTAAACGATATGCAAAGTTATGTGGATTGCTTAAATTCAAAAGGCACGTTGCTTTTAAGTGGATTTTATGAAGAAGACATTCCATTTATAGATGCTTCTTGCACCGAAAAAGGATTGACTTATGTTAAAAAGTTCGAAAGAAACAATTGGGTTTCATTAAAATATGTAAATTAATATTTGAAAATCACGAAAAATGGAAATCGACAGGAAAAATCATTGGGATGCCGTTTATGAAACTAAACAACCCAACGAAGTAAGTTGGACGCAAGAAAATCCAAAAACCTCGCTTGATTTCATTCGTGAAACCAAACTTAGTAAGTCCGCAAAAATCATTGATATTGGTGGAGGCGACAGCAAACTAGTCGATTATTTATTAGCCGAAGGTTATGAAAACATAACCGTTTTGGATATTTCTGCCAAAGCATTGGAAAGAGCCAAGAAAAGACTCGGGAAAAATGCCGAAAAAGTAAGCTGGATTATTTCTGACATCACTAAATTCAAGCCGGAAACCACTTATGATATTTGGCACGACCGAGCTGCATTTCATTTTTTGACCACAAAAAATCAGGTCGAAACTTATGTTGAAATTACAGAAAAATGGGTAACGGGTTTTCTGATAATAGGCACTTTTTCAGAAAAAGGCCCCACTAAATGTAGCGGATTAGAAATTAAACAATATTCAGAATTGGAACTCGAAAATCAATTTTCGAAACGTTTCGAAAAATTGAAATGCATTAAAGAAGATCACACAACTCCTTTTGAAACTACACAAAACTTTACATTTTGTGTTTTTGAAAAAATTAAATAGAATCAGCTGTATTTTTTCAAAAACCATAATAATCTAAAAAAATGAGTACTAAAGAAAAAATAAAAGAGAAGGTTAGCCTCAAAGAAGCGACGTCAATAAACAACGAAATTATAGTTTATAATGATGACGTAAACACTTTTGACCACGTAATTGACACCTTGATTCGGGTTTGTGATCACACACCGGAACAAGCAGAACAATGCTCGCTGATTGTGCATTACAACGGAAAATGTGTTGTAAAAACTGGTCCTTTTGACAAACTAAAACCACAATGCACTCAATTACTCGAAGCAGGTTTAAGCGCAGAAATAGTCTAAAAAATCCATATTTTAAACGGTGCCTAATTAATTATTTTTAGAAATTAATTAGGCATCGTTTTTTTATTATATATTCGTATAAAAATCAATAGCTTATGGAAGAATACGGTAAAATTTTGGTAATAGTAATGCCCGTTTTTTTATTACTTATCGTCATAGAAAAAATTTACGGCCATTATAAAGGGAATGATGCCGCACCATTAATGGATACCGTTTCGAGCGTGAGTTCGGGAATGACAAACTCTGTGAAAGATGTTTTGGGGATAAGCATTTCATTGATTTCCTACGGTTGGCTGGTTTCTAAAATAGCCGTTTTCCATCTAGAAGCGAATGTTTTGGCTTACTCAATTGGTTTCATTGCTATCGATTTTTATGGTTATTGGACACACCGATTGTCACATCAAGTTAATTTTTTATGGAACCAGCACGCTATTCACCACAGTAGTGAGGAATTCAATCTGGCTTGTGCCTTGCGCCAATCTGTTTCTAGTTTTGTGAAATTGTTTACCTTTTTATTAATCCCGGCAGCACTTCTGGGAGTTCCTGCAGTAGTGATTGCGGTGACACTTCCCATTCAATTATTTTTGCAATTTTGGTATCATACCCAGCATATAAAAAAGATGGGGATTTTAGAAAAAATTCTTGTGACTCCTTCCCATCATCGGGTGCATCACGCCATAAATCCTGAATATATGGACAAAAATCATTCGCAGATATTCATAATTTGGGATAAATTATTTGGCACTTTTCAGGAAGAGCTTGAGTCGGTTCCTGCTGTTTTTGGCATCACCAGACCAGCGCAAACTTGGAATCCCATTCGCATCAATTTCCAGCATCTTTGGCTAATGATTACCGATGCTTGGAGAAGCGAAAATTGGCAAGACAAATTCACGATTTGGTTTAAACCAACGGGCTGGCGACCAGAGAATTTCGAAGAAAAATATCCCGTAAACAAGATAAAAAATGTTTACGACTTCGAGAAATATGGGGTTCAATATTCAAAAAAAATGATGTTTTGGGCGGTTTCTCAAGCTTTAACAACCTTGCTTTTCATTACCTATTTGTTCAATTCCATTGCCAAAATTGGTTTGCCAAATATATTCGTTTACGGCGCCTTCATCTTCATTACAATCTATAGTTATACGGAATTGATGGATGCTCGAAAATTTTCCATTTATTGGGAATCGTTGCGATTTTCGATTGGAATAGCCATCATTTATTGGTTTGGCGATTGGTTTGGGCTGAATCGTATTTTCCCTTTTGCAAGCTATTTAATCATTGGTTATCTAGTTCTATCGTTACTAGTTACCCTCTGTTTTGTGAGTAGTAATTTCGAAAAAGATAAAATTGTCATACTAAATTCTTGATTTAAAATATGAAAAACAAATTGACCTCAAACAGTTTTATCGTATTCAGTTTAGTTTATCTCTTGATAATTCTTTCAGGAAGAGAGGATATTGCTTGGTATTTGAAGCCGTTTTTACTTCCGATTTTGTTGTTTTTGGTCTCTACTTTCGAAAATTTCAAGACAAAAAATATCCTTTTAATTGCATTGACTTTTTCTTGGATTGGAGATATTATCTTGATGTTTACTGACAAAGGGAAATTGTATTTTATCCTTGGATTAATAGCATTCCTTATGTCCCATATTACCTATATTGTGCTTTTTAACAAACAATTGAAAACCGAAAACCTCAAATCAAAATTCGTTCTTTTAATTGGAATTGGATTGATTTTGACTTATTTAGTGGCGTTGCTTTCTCTATTATTACCAAGTTTGGGCGATTTAAAAATCCCCGTAATAATCTATGCATTGGTAATATCCACAATGCTTTTGTTTGCCTTTAAAGGAAGTTTACATTGGAAAAATCCAGCAAATATTTATGTTCTATTGGGTGCAATTATTTTTGTTTGCTCGGATAGTATTTTGGCTATCAACAAGTTTTACATCGCTTTGCCAAACGCTTCATTCTGGATAATGTTTACTTATTTAACAGCGCAATTTTGTATTGTGTCCTGCATTCTGTGCTTAAACAAATCAAAAACAGCATCTCCATTTTCTGAAAATGCTGCTTAATATGACTATACAAAAAATGCTAGTGAGGCAATTTGTTTCGTAACAATCCGTATAAATAAGTTCCGAAAAGTGCCCCAAAAAGCACCAATATCATCGGTAAAAAACCTGCTCCGAGAAGTATAAATATAGGTCCAGGACAGGCGCCAACTAGAGCCCAACCCAACCCGAAGAAAATACCACCAATCCAAAACCGAGTGGAACCAGGTTCTTTCTCGATAATTTCTATTGGCAATCCCTTGATGTCTTTTATGTTTTTTCGTTTTATAATTTGGATACCAATAACTCCAGTTATGATAGCAACCATTATTATTCCGTACATATGAAAGGATTGAAACTCGAACATTTCATAGATTCTGTACCAAGAAACCGCTTCAGATTTTGTTAAAACAATCCCGAAAACAATGCCTACAAGTATATATTTTAATGCTTTCATAACTAAAAAATTAGAGGTAAAAGAAAGTGAGTCATTATCAATCCGCCAATAAAAAATCCAATAACAGCTTTTAAAGAAGGTAACTGAAAACTGCTTAAACCATATATGGCGTGACCCGAAGTGCAACCACTGGCATAACGTGTCCCAAAACCAATCAAAACTCCGCCAATAATCAATATAAAAATCATTTTTGGAGATTGGAAAACGTCATTCCCAAATAAAGCATTGGGCAATAATTTACCGTTTGGAGCATCAATGCCAAGTTGGGCAAGTTGGGCAATCGTTTTTGGGTTGATGGAAACATTCGAAGCATCACTCATAAAATGAACTGCAATAAAACCACCCAACATAGCGCCTAAAACTACCAATAAATTCCAACGCTGTAATTTCCAGTCAAAATCAAAAAAGCCTACCTTTTTTCCCAATCCAGTCATAGCACATAAAGAGCGCAAGTTTGACGACATCCCAAAAGTTTTTCCGAAATAAATCAGACAAAGCATCACCATTCCTATCAAAAACCCGGAAACATACCAAGGCCAGGTTTGAAAAATAATATCCATAACATTTGTTTTATTTGGCGAAAATAAGAATTCTAAATTTTATAAGCATAATAATTAAGTCATAATTGTTTGCTTATGGTAACAATACGGCTTAAATTTGTTATTTATTTTGGATTCCAAAAGCTAAAACTAAATCTTGCTGAATTATGAAAAAAATAGTGATTTATGCCGTCTTATTGATCTTTTCTACTTCCTGCATAAGTACCAAATCTACTTTAAAAAATGTCAATGATAATGCTCCTATTCCAACGCTTGCAAACAACAATACTTTCGTCATAACCGAATATAGCAAGGACAAAAAATACGGCTACGACCCCGATTATCCCATCAATATATTTTATGTCGATACTCGAAATGAAACCATAAACCCAGAACGTTTTTTGAATGCTTTGGCGGGTCCAAAAGGAGAAAAAATAACTTACACAAAATTAGAAAGTTGCTGTCCTTTTCCAACAAAAAGGAGCGAAATGGGAGCGGGTTTACTCGATGTGTACGAATTAAGGTGGGAAGGACAAAAAAATCCGGTTACATTATATTTGAATATTTATGAAAAAGGAGTGCTGATGGTTCCTGTTGGACTGACCTTGAAGAAAAATTAATCCCAAAACCTAAATCGTAAATCACAAAACCTGACTATCTTTGCGCTTTCAAAAACTACACTATGAACATAAACAATATCCCACAAATAAAACATACTGACAGTGGCAACTTCTTTCTTTTGGCCGGTCCTTGCGCCATCGAAGGCGAAGAAATGGCAATGCGAATCGCCGAAAAACTCGTTGGAATCACCAATAAATTAGAAATTCCTTTCGTCTTTAAAGGCTCATTCAAGAAAGCCAATCGCTCTAGAATTGACAGTTTTTCAGGAATTGGCGACGAAAAAGCATTGCGAATCCTTCGAAAAGTTTCAGAGACATTTGGAGTTCCCACCGTAACCGATATTCACACGAACGAAGATGCTGCAATGGCTGCCGAATATGTCGATGTGTTGCAAATTCCCGCTTTCTTGGTTCGCCAAACTGATTTGCTTGTAGCTGCCGCCAATACGGGAAAAGTAGTCAACCTGAAAAAAGGACAGTTTATGAGCCCGGAAAGTATGAAACACGCCGTTCAAAAAGTATTGGATTGCAACAACCCAAACGTGATGGTGACTGATCGCGGAACAATGTTTGGCTATCAGGATATGATTGTTGATTTTCGCGGAATTCCTACGATGCAACAATATGCCACCACGGTTCTGGACGTTACCCACTCTTTGCAACAACCCAACCAGACTGTTGGCGTAACCGGAGGAAGACCTGATATGATTGAGACTATTGCCAAAGCCGGAATCGCAGTTGGCGTTGACGGAATTTTTATAGAAACCCATTTTGATCCTGCCAATGCCAAAAGTGACGGGGCAAATATGCTGCATTTAGATTATTTTGAAGCCTTAATGACAAAACTCGTCGCCATCCGTAAAACGATAAACCAGTTTTAGATTTTATAAAAACAAAATTAAATTTAAAAATAGTTGTCAATTTTCTTGGTAACTATTTTTTTTATTATTTACTTTGTAATTCAAAGTACTTTAAAAATGAAAGAAAAATATTTGCAAGACATTAGTGAAATAAAAAATATGATGAATAAATCATCACAATTTATTTCCTTGAGTGGTTTGGCTGGGATTTTGGCCGGTGTTTATGCTTTGATTGGAGCCTTTGTCGCCAATCAATTAATCAGTAATCACGAGAGTTACTACATCACTTTAGAAAGTAAAACTTTCAGATTAATTGTGCTCACAGCCTTTTTGGTTCTTTTATTGTCAGTGGCAACAGCAACAATTTTGACTTTTGCCAAAGCTAAAAAAAGTGGAGAAAAGGTGTGGAATGCAACTTCCAAAAGAATGCTAATTAACTTCTTGATTCCGTTAGTGACGGGTGGAATTTTTGCCTTGCTCCTACTCAAAAATGGATTTTATGGTTTGATTGCGCCGGTTACGTTGCTATTTTATGGAATGTCCTGTGTCAACGCCAGCAAATTTACTTTCAGAGATGTGAGATACCTAGGAATTACAATCATCATCCTAGGACTTTTAGCAACCGAGTTTTCGGGCTATGCTTTACAATTTTGGGCTTTGGGTTTTGGAGTTTGCCATATTCTTTACGGTTCAATAATGTATTTTAGATACGATAGAAAATAATTTTGAAAAACATCATACAAAATATCAACAAAGCGTTCGATCATCGAATACGACTAGGAATTATGTCGGTTTTGATGGTCAATGAATCCGCCGATTTTAGTACCCTGAAAGAACTTTTGGGTGTTACTGACGGTAATCTTGCCAGTCATACTAAGGCATTGGAACTCGAAAACTATATCGCCGTAGAAAAGCAATTCATTGGCAAAAAACCAAACACCAGTTACAGAGCCACCAAAGAAGGCAGAGGCGCCTTTCAGGATCATATCGATGCTCTTGAAAAATTAATACAAAAAAAATAGAACTTTTTTTTATTCACTAACTTTGAATTTCAAAGTACTTTAAGATGCATACGCATTCATCAATAATATTCAAATAACTTTAAATCTTTCACTATGGAAACACCAGAAAATCAAAACTCAACCAGCTTCTTTCAGTCTAACACCGCCAAAATGATTATGGTAGGTTTGCTCACGCTATTTTTACTTATTCCACTCGAATTCGTAAAAAATTTAATCACCGAAAGGTCACAACGACAAGAGGAAGTCATCACCGAAATCAACGATAAATGGGGCGAAAGCGTGTTTTTTTATGGTCCAATATTAAAAGTTCCCTACAACTTTTATGAGGAAACCGTTTCGATGAACGAAAAAACAAAAGAAACCGTCAAACAAAGAAAACTCCATACTAAATATGCTTACTTTTTCCCAGAAGAACTAAAAGCCAAGTCAAATGTAACCACCAAAGTATTGAACAGAAACAATTATGAATCGGTGGTATTTAGCTCAAAAATGAACTTTGAAGGCCGTTATATTCATCCCGATTTTAGCAGTAAAAACATTGTAAACGAAGATATTCAATGGGATAAAGCCACAATTATAATTCGGACAACAAATTTAAAAAGTATCAAAGACGAGGTGAAAATAAATTTTGCAAACACAAATTTTACCTTCGAACCCGTTTATGATTCCGACTCAAAAGACAGCACCGAAGCTTTGGAAACAGCTTATATTGATTTGGGTAAAATCCTAAATCAAGGAAAAATGAATTTCCGTTTTGACATTACCTACAACGGAAGCCAACAAATAAAAATGGTTCCCATTGGCAAAACTACGCAGTTAAATATGCAATCTAATTGGGCTTCGCCAAGTTTCACCGGAAACTTTTTGCCAGATGACAAAACAAAACAAATTACGGCAACAGGATTTGTGTCCAACTGGAAAATCCTGCACATCAATAGGGCATTTTCTCAACAAACTTTCAATAATTTGCCGGACCTGAGCCAGTATGCTTTTGGAGTTGATTTTGTAATTCCAATAGATCAATACCAGCAAAATATACGCGCCTCGAAATACGGTTTCTTGGTTATTGGCTTGACCTTCCTGATTTTCTTCCTAATTCAATCCATAAGCAAAATCAAGATTCATATTTTCCAATATTCGATGATTGGACTGGCGTTGATTATGTTTTACACCCTGCTTATTTCGATTACGGAACACAGCAGTTTTATGAAAGCGTACATCATTGCGGGAATTGCCGTAATTACATTAACCACGCTTTACTCGGTTTCCATTTTAAAAAACAAGAAGTTTCCGTTATTTATTGCAGCTTCACTTGGTTCCTTATACACTTTTCTGTATGTAATTATCCAATTGGAAAACTACGCTTTGATAGTGGGAAGCATTGGATTGTTTGCCATTCTTGCCGCCGTGATGTATTTTTCGAGAAAAATTGATTGGAATAGCGGCAACTCTTAATTCTCTGGAATACTATAATAAAAAAAGAACTCTTGACTTGATTATTTAGAGTTCTTTTTTTATTTTTATTGTAATAATTTATCCTTACTTTAGTACAATAAAATAAAAGCTGCATTTATAGCGCAAAGCCAGCCTAATTTGGTTGGCTTGCCGCAATTGAGTTGCGGATATTTATGAGAAGTGCAGAAATGCGCGCGTACCGCCCACATCTCTTCACTTCGACCGCGCACTTCGCACTTCTAGCGTTTCGCAAAATGCGAACCACTTCGCGAAGCGCGCAGTCGTTATGCCTCACCCTACCGAACTGCCTGCAAACATTGAGCGGAAGACAAAACCGAAAACAAACTAAAGCCATCTCTAATAAATTTAGTATTTTAGCAACTTAATATTGAATGAAAATTACAATGAAACTAAAAGAGAAAATATCGTTAGAAAAAGTATTTGAAAAAGAATACAAAATAAAACTTTTTGAACCTGAAAACAACAAGGAAGCGGTTATCACTCACTTTTTACATAATAGCAAAAACGGAGTTTCACAATTTTTCAAAAAAGATGCTGTAAAATACACTAAAGAAATTTTGGAGTACAAATATCCCGAAGAAGAAATCACTAATATTGTAGCCGAAGAAGCTTTACAATATGGAATTTTTGACACTTTTGACATTCCATTTCCACCTTTAAAAAATCCAAAATTTAAGTTTATTGACTTATTTGCAGGAATTGGCGGCTTCCGTTTGGCAATGCAAAATTTAGGCGGAAAATGTGTTTTCACAAGTGAATGGGACAAAGAAGCCAAACGAACTTATAAAGCAAACTTTGGAGAACGACCATTTGGCGACATAACAAAAGAAGAAACAAAAGCATTTATTCCTGATAATTTCGACTTACTTTGTGCAGGTTTTCCTTGTCAAGCGTTTTCAATTGCTGGTAAACGTGGAGGTTTTGAAGATACAAGAGGAACTTTATTTTTTGACGTTGCAGAAATTATAAAACGCAAAAAACCTAAAGCAATATTTTTAGAAAACGTAAAAGGATTAAGAAATCATAATGGAGGAAAAACTTTAGCGACAATCTTAAATGTTTTAAGAAACGATTTAGGATATTTTGTTCCCGAACCGCAAATTATTAACGCTAAAGATTTTGGAGTTCCACAGAACAGAGAACGAATTTATATTGTAAGCTTTAGGAACGATTTGGGCGTTCCCTTCGGGCGGGCTTTCCGTTCCAATCTTTTTGTTCGTTCCTCACAAAAAGGATTTCCACTGCAATCCCTAACGCAAAAAGCCGCATAAAAATGGAAAATTATCAAAAAATATTAAGGGAAGATTTTATGAAATTTTTTCGTGATACCGAAAAATTAAACGAACTAACACCAGATGATAGAGTTGAAATATTTAGAACAATTCTATTAGGAAGTTGTGATTTTTCTAAAGATTTATTGAATGAAATTTTAGGTGATTATTGTGTTGATAATCTTGAAGTAATTGACAGAAAAAATGGCGAAAAGTAATAATTGGACAAAAGAAGAAACGATTGTTGCTTTTAATGTGTATTGTAAAGTACCTTTTAAAAATAGTAGTAAAACCAATCCTACAATTATAAAATATGCCAATATAATTGGTAGAAGTCCTTCTGCACTTAATATGAAAGTTGGAAATTTCGGAAGACTTGACCCAGAATTAAAAAAACAAGGAATTGTTGGATTAGGAAACGGAAGTAAACTTGATGAAATTGTTTGGAATGAATTTAATGGCAATTGGGAAAAATTAGCTTATGAAAGTGAGATGTTAATTGCTGAATTTCAGAACAAAAAAGTTGAAGAAATTTTTGATGAAGAAATTTTTGAATTTCCGATTGGTACAGAAAGAGAAACTATTATAAAACAAAGAGTAAATCAAAACTTTTTCCGTTCTACAATTCTTTCATCGTATAATTTAAAATGTTGCATTACAGGATTATCTATTTCTGATTTTTTGGTAGCAAGTCATATTATTCCTTGGAAAAAAGATGAAAATAATCGTTTAAATCCTCATAATGGTTTATGTCTAAATTCAATTCACGATAAAGCATTTGATAAAGGTTTTATAACCGTTACACCTGATTATAAAATTAAAGTTTCAAAATATTTCGATGATTTCAAAAAAGATGAAGCTGTTCCTGAATTCTTTTTAAAATATGAAAACCAATCTATTATTTTACCCGATAGATTTCTTCCTTCTAAAGAATTTTTAGACTGGCATTACACAAATCTTTTCAAAAAATAAATTAAAATATATAATTTAGTAAAAATAACAGAAAACGAAAATCCGCTAAACTTTGATACAACTAATAAGCATCTTTTTTACAGTTACAAAATCAAACGATTTCTTACAGACATTGCTTTAGGAATGATGCCGTCAAAAGTTTGGACAGGCGAATATGACGCAACAGGTGGTTACTTAATTGTAAAAGCTGACGGAGAAATTTTGTGTTACCACATTTATAACAAAAACGAGTTTGAAAATTATTTGCTCGCTAATACAAAACTTGACACAGCAAGTAGTTCACGACACGGATTTGGAGAAATTTACGAAGAAACTGAGCAACTATATTTTAAACTAAATCTACAAATTCGCTTTAAATAAAATGGACGAACAAAAGGGCGAAGGCATAACAGGCGTTTGGCTAGATTGTGGTTTTAGACTTAATTTAAAGTATGTTTTGTACTTGAAAAATCAGTGTCTAACCGAAAAGCAAGACTTCTTTAATTCACAATATATTTTTGGTCAATAATTTTGAGTACTCCTAAAAAAACTACTTTTGATAGTATCAAATGATAGCATAAATGAAACCAGCTTATGACATAAGTCCGAAAATTTTAAAATAAATAACTATTGTGGCTTGAGTTTCGTATTGTGCTCAGCAAGAACAATGAAACCCGTTTTTAACGAAATAAATTACTTCCTAAATACCTCAACAAAATGAAAAATAAAATCGGAATCCTATACTCCACCGTTGACGGACAAACGCTGAAAATTTGCAATGTCCTCAAAGAAATATTAGCTCAAAGAGGCAACAATGTCGAATTATTCTCGATTGAGGATTTTGACAAAAAAGTAACCGATTTTGACAAGTTCGTCATTGGAGCCAGCATTCGCTACGGAAAACACAATCCAAAAATAATCGAATTCATTAACGAGAATAAAACGGCACTCAACAATACAAAAAATGCCTTCTTTTCGGTGAATCTTGTGGCGAGAAAACCAGAAAAGGCAAGTCCGGAAACCAATCCTTATTTTATCAAATTCCTTCAAACTATTGATTGGATTCCTGGTGAATCAGGTGTTTTTGCAGGCAAACTCGATTATCAAAAATATCCTTTTACCGATAGATTGATGATTCAATTAATAATGTGGATGACAAAAGGACCAACGAATTCAAAAACCAAAATTGAATACACAGATTGGGACAAGGTCAGGGAATTTGGCGTCTTACTGGACAATATGTAAAGAATTCCACATAAACATTTTATTCTTTTTCTATTGATTATCAGGTTTTTATCAATTTATTTGTTACTTTAGTAAATCTTTTACAGATTAAATCCCCAAAATCAAGTATCGAGAATTGTTTTGCAGCTAATATAAAATATTGGCAAGTCATCTAAATCATCGAACAATGAGCAAATCTCTAAATTGGTATTTGAGGAGACATCCCGTGTTATATAAAATTAGATTTCGACTAGTTTCTAAAAATTCATCGATAGCTGCTATTGAAAATTTTTGCTATAATGACATCAACAAAAAAGAAAACATCCCCAATATTTTTTTTGAGCTAAACAACACAATCTTTCCCAACAAGGCTATTGAATTTAACGATTCCGAAAAAATTAATGAAATTGCCATCTGGCTTAGAAATAACGTTAAAGGAGGCCCCGGTTTAGGCAAATCGTCAGCAACAGCTTTACAGAAAATGATGAATGGTGAAGGCGGTGTTTGCAGTGATTTATCGCAAGTTTTCAATAATTTTTGTGTTATCAATGATTTAAAAGTAAAGGAATGGGGGATAAAAAATATGTCCAATAATTCCAATACTAAAGGAGGACATTCTTTCAATGAAGTTTATGATAAAGAACTTCAAAAATGGATTATGATTGATGTGGCCAAGTCGATCTATTTTTATGACAACACTTCAAAGATTCCGTTATCGGCATTGGAAAT
>Ga0066411_1000034_pt1 | contig 20175 bp, 16 predicted proteins | sample LakWasMet15_LOW5_2_FD_59498 | JGI IMG/M metagenome (GOLD analysis project Ga0066411, IMG submission 59498) | Freshwater sediment methanotrophic microbial communities from Lake Washington under simulated oxygen tension - Sediment Metagenome 15_LOW5 | ecosystem: Environmental > Aquatic >...
GTCTTTGAAGAAAAATAAACTCATTACGGACAGCGAACCCAGATAACAAAAAAACTGCATAAATCGCTTTTTATTTCCCGTGTAATCTGCAATTCCGGATAATATTGGCGACAAAAAAGCAACAATTAAAAACGAAAATGATAGAGAATACGACAGCAATGTGGTGTTGTGAAACGATGTTCCCAGAAAATTTACCATTCCATCATTCGAATTTGTCACAGACTCATAAAAGATGGGGAAAACTGCAGTCGATATTACTAACGAATAAACTGAATTTGCCCAATCATAAAACGCCCAGGCATTGATTAATTTAGGACTTCCTTTTTCTAAAGTTTTCATCTTTACTTATTTTATTGTTTTCAAATATAGTCAAAAACCATCCACTAAAACTAAATTTGCTTTCAATCATAAAAAAAAAATGCCAAAAAAACCATTTGGATTTTTTGGCAAATCAATTATTTTAAACTGAAAAAATTTTATGCTTCTTTCAAATTCAATTTACTGTTTTTTCGGCTGAAACCGAAATAAATCGAAAGCCCGATGAGCAACCAGATAGTGAAATACAACCAGTTCCAAACGCTTAATTCTGCCATCATATACAAACAGCAAATCAAGCCCAATAATGGAATTAGGGATAAATTTTCTTTGTAAGACCAAATCGTTAATCCAATCAAAACTAACAAGAAAATCCACATCGGAATTTTATGTTTAAAAAGACCAAAACCACTTTCGTATTTTAATGAATTATCAATAGGCAATGAATCTACGACTGTTTTATATTGGGTTTCATCAGCTTGAAACCCGCTCAAAACTTCTTCTAAATCGTCCGAAGCTACTTTTTTATCAGCATACGTATTCGAAATAAAATCAAACACTTCTTTTGATTTTTCTTTATTTAATGATGTAACAATAGTTTCAGGCGTGTTGATTTGTTTTTCGTTTGTCAAGAAATCCATTGTTGCCGTTTTGTTGTAACCAAAAGAAAAAACAAGCGCAATAACAATCAGAAGTGGCATAATAAATTTAGAATTTACATAAGGAGTTTTGAATTTTCCACGAGGAATATTAGGTTTATTTTGTAATACCAAAACTCCTGCACAAACCAAAACAAAAGCAAATAAAGTTCCAATACTGCATAAATCAGTAACCATCGTTAAATTCATAAATAAAGCTGGAACAGCAACCACAAAACCAGTTACAATTGTGGCATAAGAAGGCGTTTTATATTTTGGGTGTATTGTCGAAAACTTTTTTGGCAACAAGCCGTCACGACTCATACTCATCCAAATTCTAGGCTGACCCATTTGAAAAACCAACAAAACACTCGCCATCGCCACAACCGCACTCACAGCTATAATTCCAGACATCCATTTTAGGTTTAGTTCATTGAAAACAAAAGCTAATGGATCACCCACATTTAAGTCAGCATAATTAACCATTCCGGTAAGTACAAGCGCAATTGCAATGTATAAAATGGTACAAATGATAATCGCCCACATCATTCCTCGTGGCAAATCACGTTGAGGATCTTTACATTCTTCGGCGGTGGTAGAAATAGCATCAAAACCAATATAAGCAAAGAAAACCGCCGAAACTCCTTTCAAAACTCCTCCAACTCCGTTTGGTGCAAAAGGATGCCAGTTTGCCGTATCTACATAAAAAATACCAACTGCTATTACCAAAAGAACGATGCATAATTTAATTACAACCATCATATTGCTGGCGTTTCTGGATTCTTTCATACCGCGATATACTAATGCAGTTATCAATATAATGATTAGTAATGCAGGTAAATCTGCAACAAAATGAAACCCTGCCAAAGTTGGAGAGGTTGTCCAAGCCTCATAAGAAGCCTGCAAATTAGAACTTAAATTTTCGAACGATTTTCCGCCGTGCATCAAAGCCGTGGCGTCATTATAACCATTCGAGGCAGTTAAATAATCCATTTGAATCCACTGTGGTAAATGAATTCCTCCACTTTCGAGCAAACCTGTAAAATAATCACTCCACGAAATGGCGACAGTTATATTACCAATGGCGTACTCCATAATCAAGGCCCAACCAATAATCCAAGCGATGATTTCGCCAAATGCAACATAAGAATACGTATATGCACTTCCCGAAACAGGAACCATCGAAGCAAATTCGGCATAAGCAAAAGCGGCAAAACTACAAGCGATTGCCGTAAACAAGAAAAGAAAGATAACGGCTGGACCTCCATCTGCACTGGCTTTACCAATTGTGCTGAAAATTCCGGCTCCCACAATTGCAGCTATACCAAAGGCTGTCAAATCACGAGCGGTTAGGTGTTTTCCTAATGCGTTATGTCCATCGGATTCATTTTTCGCAACTTGTTTTAAAATGTCTTGAACGGTCTTTTTTCTAAATAAACTTGAAAATGCCATATTGTAAATTTTAGCGTTAAAAATTGATAATCTGTAAATTTTACAAAATTATTTTATGAATTATGTAAAATTTATTCTAAAATTCAAATATATAAAACAATTTCAATTTATGAAATTTTAGCTTACTATTTTTGTTTTAAAGTTTTAAACTCTCAATTTATATTGCAAAAAATCATAATTTCTATTTCAAACAAGATCTTAAAATAGTCACGGGATGCAAGGCTTTTCTATTGGTTCCGTCAAAAATTTGATGACGACAACTTGTTCCTGCTGCAGCAATTGTTGTTTCGGCATCGGTTGAACGGATTTTTGGAAACAACGTATCTTCTCCCATTTGCATACTAATGTCGTAATGTTCTTTTTCGTAACCAAAACTTCCCGCCATTCCGCAACAACCCGAATTGTAAATCGTAACGGAACTGTTTTTTGGCAAATTCAACATCGCAAAAGTGGCTTCTATAGAACTCAAGGATTTTTGATGACAATGTCCGTGGATTTTAATAGATTTTTTAACATTGGAAAATTGGTCGGAATTAATTCTACCAGAAATGATTTCATTTTTGAAAAACTCTTCGATGGTGAACACATTTTTGGATAGTTTTTCGGCACTTTCTTTGTCTTTTGCGAGTCGGATATATTCATCTCTAAACGTCAATATCGCCGATGGTTCAATACCAATTAAAGGTGTACTTTCAGAAATTAAGTCCTTAAAAATAGCCACGTTTTTATTGGCAATAGCCTGCGCTTCTTCCAGAAAACCTTTCGAAATATAAGCTCTTCCGCTTTCTTCATGATTAATTATTTCTACTTTATATCCTAATTCCGTCAACAATTCAAAGGCGTCGATTCCGACAGAAACATCGTAATAATTGGTAAACTCATCACAAAATAAATAGACTTTCCCATTACGATTGACATTGCTATTGCCATTGATTTTATTGTTATACCATTTTCTAAAAGTGGTTTTGGCCAAAAGTGGCACTTCTCTTTTAGGAGCCACTCCCATACTTTTCTTTACCAAAGGCAGGTTTACCACAAAATTTGTAAAGCTCGGCAAGAGACTACCCAATTGATTTAATTTGGAATTATTGGCAAATATTCTATTACGGATTGAATAACCATTTGACTTTTGATATTGGTACAAGAATTCCGCTTTCAACGCTGCAACGTCAACATTGCTGGGACATTCGCTGGCACAAGCCTTGCAACTCACGCACAATTCGAAAACCTGATATAATTCTTTATGATTGAATTTGTTTTCTTTTTCAGAATTCGTAAGGTATTCTCTAAGTGCATTGGCTCTGGCACGAGTGGTATCTTTTTCGTTTCGGGTAGCGCGATAGCTGGGACACAGCGTTCCGCCAGCCGAAGGTAATTTTCTGCAGTCGCCAGATCCATTACATTTTTCTGCAGCGCGCAAAACTCCTAAACTATCCGAAAAATCCTGAATCGTCTGAATATCCGGTTCCACTCTACCCGCTTCCACCCGAAGGTTTTCATCCATTTTTGAAGTATTGACGATTTTTCCAATATTTAAAATCGCATAAGGATCAAAAGCAGATTTTATTCTTTTAAGCAATTCGTAATTTTTGTCGCCAATCATAAAAGGCAAAAACTCTCCACGAACAATTCCGTCGCCGTGTTCTCCGCTCAATGAACCTCGATATTTTTTCACCAAATGTGCCACTTCGGTAGCAATGGTTCTAAAAAGTACAACGTCCTCTTTTTTCTTTAAATTCAACTCAGGACGTAAATGCAATTCGCCTGCTCCAGCGTGAGCATAATAAATTGCGTCTTGATTATAATTTTTCATCATCGCAGCAAATTCGGCAATATAATTGGGTAAATCACTCAATTCTACCGCTGTGTCTTCGATAGAATCGGCCGCTTTATTGTCGCCAACAATACTTCCTAAAAGTCCAAGACCAGCTTTTCTAAGTTCGATGATTTTATCAATATCATCTCCATATAATTTTATTATCGCATAGCCAAAATTGTTCTTTTGCAAGTCTTCGACCAAAGCATTAGCCTGGTTTTCGGCATCTTCCATTGAATCCGAAGCTACTTCAAACATCATAATCGCTTTAGGATTTCCTTCTATAAAAAGTCTGTTTTTGGCCTGTTCTCTATTGTTTTTGGTGCAATCCAAAATCGTGTCATCCATCATTTCACAAGTGTACAAATGATGTTTCATCGCCACGACAACGGCTTCGAGGCTTTCTTGGATGGTATGAAAATGCCCCACAACCATAATGTTGTTTGCTGGAGGCAAATCATCTACTTTCAAAGTAATTTCGGTGGTAAGGGCTAAAGTTCCTTCGCTTCCGCAAAGTAATTTTCCGAGATTTATGGTTTTTTCATTACCTGAAAACAATTCCGATTTCAACAATAAATCGACCGCATAACCCGTATTTCGCCTGTGAATTTCAGGTTTTGGAAATTCCTTGACAATTTCTTTTTGATTTTCTACATTCGAAAGTTCCTCATAAATTGTCTTATAGATTTTGCTTTCGAGCGAATTGCCTTTTGTTTTTTCGATGAAATCAGTTGAAGAAAGTTCATTGAAAACTGCCATTGAACCATCACTCAAAATGGCTTTGATCTCCACAATTTTATCACGTGTCACTCCGTATCGAATCGAAGTCGTTCCCGATGAATTATTCCCGACCATTCCTCCCATCATACACCGATTTGAGGTGGAAGTATTGGGTCCAAAAAATAAACCGTGCGGTTTTAAATAGATATTCAGCTCATCCCGAATGATTCCCGGTTGCACAGTTACCGTTTTTTTATTGACATCGAAAGAAATAATCTTGGTAAAATGCTTCGAAACATCAACAATTATTCCGTTCCCGACGGTTTGTCCTGCCAATGAAGTTCCGGCAGTTCTTGGTGTTAGGGAAATTTTATTTTCTGTTGCAAAACGAATCAATTTAACAATGTCTTCATTGTTTTTGGGGAGAGCGACAGCTATTGGCTTCATTCTATAAGCAGAAGCATCTGTAGAATAAATGGTTTTGTGAAGGTCGTCAAATAGAAGTTTTCCTTCTAACGATTCGGATAATTGCTGTAACTGAAATGGGCTTGGCATAGACTAAAATAATATTATTGACAAATATAAAAATATAGCGGTTCAAAACTTTATAAATCAAACAAGAAAAAAGGAAATCTTTTGAAGTATGCAGCAAATGAGAGGACTTTATTTCAAAAATGTTCTAAAAAGAATTGGCAAAGAAATTGCTGCAATAAACAAAGTTGAATTTTATGAATAATTTATATGATAAATTTCACCAAAAAAACTACTTTTGATTTTTACATAATTTAGAATACAATGAATCAATACAAGTCCCTGATATTACTGATTTCCCTATTTACGCTTTCGTTTTCGAACGGAAATGCACAAGAACAAACTACTAATCCAAAAAATGAATTTAGGGCGGTTTGGATAGCAACGGTTGCTAATATTGACTGGCCAAAAAGCAATGTTGACACCGTCGAAAAAGAAAAAGCCGACTTTATCGAAATTTTGGACACCTACAAAAAACTGAATTACAATGCCGTAATTGTCCAAATCCGTAGTGTTGGCGATGCCTTTTACCCTACTGAATTAGCACCTTGGTCCCGATATTTGACTGGAAAAGAAGGTAAAGCTCCAAGTCCTTATTTTGACCCGCTGGAATGGATGATTACGGAAGCTCATGCAAGAGGTTTCGAGTTCCACGCTTGGCTCAATCCGTATCGTGCCACGATGGATTTGAAAACAGAAACCTTAAGTCCAACCCACGATTTCTACAAACATCCCGAATGGATGATTAAGTATGGCGGCAAATATTATTATAATCCTGCTTTGCCTGAAGTTCAAACGCATTTGGTTTCCATCGTGAATGAAGTCGTGAGAAATTATGACATCGATGCCATCCATTTCGACGATTATTTTTATCCTTACAAAGTAACTGGTGAAGTATTTAATGATGCTGAATCTTTTACAAAATATGGTGGCGGACTTAATCTGGATGATTGGAGACGCTCAAACGTGAATAACTTGGTAAAATATGTTTCCCTTTCCATAAAAAACATCAAACCTTGGGTGCAATTTGGCATCAGTCCGTTTGGAGTTTGGAGAAACAAATCAGTTGATCCAAAAGGTTCTGACACAGAATCTGGACAAACTAATTATGATGATTTATATGCGGATCCATTGGCTTGGATGGAAAATAGTTGGATTGATTACCTTGTTCCACAACTGTATTGGAGTATCGATCACCCAAAAGCTTCCTACTCAAAACTGCTGAAATGGTGGTCTGAAAATTCGAAAAATACCGCCATTTACATCGGTAACGGTACTTATAAAATCAACACCGATTCAGACAAAAAATGGAACAATCCAAACGAAATTCCAAATCAAATAAATGTAACCAGAACCTACAAGAATATTCAGGGAAATGTTTTTTTTAGCGCCAAGGCATTCGTAAATAAAAATCGAAATGTTACCCAATTACTGCTAGAAAAACAGTATAAATATCCTGCACTTCCGCCTGCCGTTCCCAATTCTAAAAAAATAGTTATTGATGTTCCAACAGTAAATTCGATTTCGAAAGACACCACTAATTCTAGTTTTACCATCAAATATCCAATAAACAGCAAAGTGAGATATATTATGGTTTATAGAGCGAAAAACGATTCCAAAATTGACGTGAATAATCCAAGTCAAATCATTGAAAAAATATGTTTGACTGAAAAAAGCGGGAGTATTAAAGTATGTGTACCATCAAAAAAACCAGACGAAAATAGTAGCTGTGCTGTTACATTCATTGATTTTTACGGCAATGAAAGTGCCGCCACAATATTAAATTAACCAATCAAAACCAAAACTAACTAAATGGAAAATGACTCAAAACCTTGGTATTGGATACCCGTTTTAAACTTTGCCTCTGGCTTGCCTTATGCAATTATTATTTCAGTTTCGGTGATTCTGTACAAAAATCTAGGAATCAGCAATGAAGATATTGGAATTTACACCAGTTTATTATATTTACCTTGGGTAATCAAACCTTTATGGAGCCCTTTTATTGATTTATATTCTACTAAAAGAAAGTGGTTTTTAGCGATGCAATTGTTAATTTCCATTGCCTTTCTAATTGTAGGATTAACGATTCCTTTGAGTAATTTTTTCGTGTTGAGTTTGGCTGTTTTTTGGGTTGCCGCTTTTGCTTCGGCTTCGAATGATGTGGCAAGCGACGGATTTTATTTATTGGTATTAAAAAAAGAACAGCAATCTTTTTTTCTGGGAATTCGTAGTACCTTTTATAGACTGGCAATGCTTTCTGGAAACGGACTGATTGTAATTCTTGGAGGTTATCTCGAACAAAAATATGGAGACAAAACCAAGGCTTGGTCATATACAATGATTTTTGTGGGCTTATTAATGACAATTATAACCATTTATAATTATTTTTTTACTCCAAAAAAAGAAACAAAGCCCATCGAAAAAGAATTAGAATCAACCCCAAAAGTGAGTTTTGGGACAGTCTTTGTTTCTTTTTTCCAAAAAAAGCAAATTGGTTTGGCATTATCTTTCATTTTACTGTTTAGATTGGGTGAATCCCAATTATTAAAAATGCTGACGCCTTTTTTGATTGATGAAAAAGCAGTTGGCGGAATGGGTTTAACCACCCAAGATGTTGGAATAATTTACGGGACATTCGGAGTGATTTCACTAACAATAGGCGGGATTCTAGGTGGAATTGTCCTGTCGAAAGGCGGACTTAAAAAATGGATGTTACCAATGATTTTGACAATGCATTTACCCATAATTGGGTTTATTTTACTGTCCCATTTTCATCCAACATCAATCTATTACGTTTATGTCACGGTAATTTGCGAACAATTTGGCTACGGTTTTGGCTTTGCCGCTTTTATGATGTTTTTAATTTATGTTGCCGAAGGCGAATCGAAAACTTCCCATTACTCCATTGCTACAGGATTTATGGCATTGGGAATGATGCTTCCGGGGATGTTAAGCGGTTATATACAGGAATATTTGGGTTATGGAAATTTCTTTATTTGGGTACTTTGCGCCACAATTCCAGGATTAATTTTATCTCAATATTTAGATTATCCAAAGGATTTTGGAAAGAAATCAGAATAGCACTTTTGTTTAAAAAATTGCATACGGATGACACGGATTTACTTCATAAAGACACGGATAAAAACTGATTTTTAAAGATTAATATTTAAATAAATCACTATGATCAAAACGATAAAAACAATTTTGAAAATCCGTTTTTATCTGCGTTTTCGCGATAGCGAATCCGTTTTATCTGTGTGCCATTAGGCATAAAATTCTATACAATGACTTTAGAACAAAAATTAGGACAATTCTTTTTTCCTGCCGTTTTCATCAACGACACCGAAGAAAACATTCAGGAAACTGAACGATTAATACGAGAGTACAACATTGGCGGACTTACTTTTTTTCATAGTCGAGCCAGTGCCGCTACCAATTATGAGAGTAAGAAAAAAGTCGAATTCAACGATAATAGTTTTGAACGTTTAAAAGAATTGATAGTGCGTTTTCAAAAGTGTGCCTCCACTCCACTTTTGATGAGTATTGACGCAGAATGGGGATTGGCAATGCGGGTCGAAAAAACGCCACAATATCCATACGCAATAACTCTTGGTGCTTTACCGGAAAGCGAAATTCATCTGGTTTATGAAGTGGGAAAACAAATTGGCTTGGACTTAAAATCGGCGGGAATCCATTATAATTTGGCCCCTTTGGCAGACATTAACAACAACCCCAATAATCCCGTAATTGGTTATCGTTCCTTTGGTCAAAACAAAGAAAAAGTGGCACGTTTTGCAATAGAATATTTGCGTGGAATGAATGATGTTGGAGTTTTAGGCTGCTTAAAACATTTTCCGGGACACGGCAATACAAGTGTAGATTCTCATTTGGGATTGCCAATTCTAGAAGAAACTTTGGAACAATTAATGGAGAATGAATTAGTTCCTTTTATCAAAGGAATCGAGAATAATGTAGATTCGATTATGATTGGGCATTTGGCAGTTCCAGCTTTGAATGAAGGGAAAAACACTTCGGCGACATTGTCAAAATCCGTGATTGAAGGACTTTTGCGAAAACAATTGGGTTATGATGGTTTGGTAATTTCGGATGCTTTGAATATGCACAGCGTTTCAAAATTATATGATACAAAAGGTCAACTGGAATGGGAAGCTTTCAATGCCGGAAATGATGTTTTGTGTTTTGCAGAAAACATAGCCGAGGGAATTCAGGAAATCCTAAAAAATGCAGCGCCAGAAAGGATTGAAGCTAGTTTTAACCGTATTTTGAAATGCAAACAAAAAGCTGGGATTCTTGATGGGAATATTGCGCCACAAGGCAATTTTGATTTCGAAATCACTTCAATTTTAAACCGAAAAATAGCTGATAATTGCATAACGAAAGTAAAAGATAACCACAATAGCTTGACGGTTTTCGAAGCTAAAAATAAAAATAGACTCGCAAAAGTAAGTGTTTATAAAAATACCGATAACCTCTTTTTTGAAACTTTGTCATCTTCACTTCCATCTCCAGAATTTGCATTGGAAACGGGAGACAAAAACTCAATTAAAGAACTAGAAAAAAACCTGACTGATTATAACACGATAATTGTCTCCCTTTTTATTCCAAAAGCCAAACCTTTAAATAATTTTGACATTGAAGATTCAATTTTGATGTTTTTAGACAATTTATTTACAACCAAAAGATGTATTTTGTACGTATTTGGAAATCCTTATTCTTTACAAGTAATTCCAAATTTGGAATCAACTTTAGGAATTATTCAAATGTACCAGGATTTCCCAGAATTTCAGGAGAGTGCTGCGCATCAATTGCTCGAAAACAAAGAATGTAAAGGAACTTTACCTGTCATTATCAGCAATATCTAAATTATTTTGAAAATTATAATTCGAATTGCATAGTTAATACTTATTGCTATATAAAAATATATAATTAAAATTTATGAATTCGGAAATTTCTTTTGAATTATCTTTGCACTAAATAAAAAAATAACAACTTAAAATCATAAAAAATGTCATTAGTAGGAAAAAAATTCCCAAGTATTGCAGTAGACGCCATCTCAGAAATGGGCGATAATTTGAAAATAAACATTTTCGAAGAAGCAACAAAAAACAACAAAAAAGTGCTATTGTTTTGGTATCCAAAAGATTTTACTTTCGTTTGTCCAACTGAATTACACGCGTTTCAAGCGGCGCTACCAGAATTCGAAAAAAGAAACACAATTGTAATTGGAGCTTCTTGCGATACCAATGAAGTGCATTTTGCTTGGTTAAACACTCCAAAAAACAACGGAGGAATTGAAGGTGTTACGTATCCGATCCTTGCTGATACAAATCGCAATTTATCTAATATATTGGGTATTCTTGATATTGATTCAACGGAATACAGCGAAGAAACTGATTCTGTGATAATCGAAGGATCTAACGTAACTTACAGAGCCACTTATTTAATTGATGAAGACGGGAAAATTTTCCACGAAAGTGTAAATGATATGCCATTAGGTCGTAATGTAAACGAATATTTGCGTTTGGTTGATGCTTATACACACGTTCAAACCAAAGGTGAAGTTTGTCCAGCCAACTGGGAAGAAGGAAAAGATGCAATGCACGCCGACAGAAACAGTACTGCTGCCTATTTAGGTTCACACTAACTTTCAATAGCAATAACAATGGCAATTTCAATATTCAAAATTGATATTGCCATTGAATTTTGATATTGACATTAAATCAAACGCTATGTTAATCGAATTAAACGAAGATACCTTACAAGATTTAGTTTCCAAAAACGAAAAAGTGGTCGTTCAATTTTCAGCATCTTGGTGTGGAAATTGCCGAATTATGAAACCAAAATTCAAAAAATTGGCTTCGGAAAACGAAAACCTGACTTTTGTCTTGGTTGATGCCGAAAATTCTCCGGAATCCAGAAAGTTGGCTAATGTGAGTAACTTGCCAACCTTTGCTACTTTTGTAAATGGCAAATTGGTCAACGAAACCCAAACGAACAAAGCCGAAGTATTGGCTGATTTGGTCAACGAAATTAAATAAATGTTTATGGTTTAGTGTTTGCTTCGCCTGTTCGAGCGTAGCTCTCGGGTGTGGTTTATTGTTGAATCATAAAAAAACATCCATTAAACCTCAAACCCTAAACAACAAACTATAAACTATAAACAACCAAAATGAAGCTACCAATAATCAAACATTTATCTCAATTTATTGAAGAAAATGACCAAGATTATCTTATTGAAGCCATCGAAGTTCTCGAAGCTTTGACTGAAGTTTCTTCTTTGAAAGAGGAGGAATTAGATGTGATTGGCGAATTAATTTCGAATATGTATGGAGCACTTGAAGTCCAAAAATTGATTAAAGGCGGAATGGATAAAAAAGAAGCCTTGAATACTTTTATGAAAAGGGTTCTAGGCTCAATTGATAAATAATATTACCCTATCAAAAAATAAAAACGTCCCGAAATTCATCGGGACGTTTTTTGCATTTATAACAGCATTTGCTTAGCAACAAGAAGTCCCAGGAGTACAACATTCGTCCTTTTTTTCAGCATAAACGGTAATACTGTAAATAATATTTGGACTCGAAGTATATAAATTTATTTCCTCTTCGTTCAGATAATTCACAAGAATATCGTTAGGGACGATAATTGGTTTTTCTTTCTGCAACACGATATTTTTGAATCCAATTTCCTTGATATATCCCAAATATTCGTCTTTTTTGATGGCACTTGCCACACATCCAGCATACATTTCGGCGGCATTTTTAATTTTTTCAGGCAAATCTCCTGTTACAACAATATCGGATATGCTGAAATGTCCTCCATTTTTAAGAATTCGGTACATTTCGCTAAATGCTTTTTGTTTGTTTGGAACCAAATTCAACACACAATTACTAATTACAACATCGGCTGAATTTCCTCCAATAGGTAAGTTTTCGATATCTCCCAATCGAAATTCTACATTATTAAACCCTAATTTGTCGGCATTCAAACGCGCTTTTGCAATCATTGCCTCAGTAAAATCAACTCCAATCACTTTTCCGGTTTCACCAGTTTCAGCACGAGCGACAAAACAATCATTTCCTGCTCCACTTCCCAAATCTACTACGACATCGCCCTTGCTAATTTTGGCAAATTGTGTTGGCAAACCGCAGCCCAAACCCAAGTCGGCACCAGATTCATAACCTTTCAACTGATTATAATCTTCAGACATAATGTTATAAACTTCTGTACTGCAACCACCTGAACCACAACAAGAAGATTCATTCGATTCTTTATCCTGCAAAGCAATTTCACTGTATTTTTGCCTTACCATTTCTTTAATTTCCTCTGAATTTTTCATTTTTATATTTTAAAATTTAACAACATTTTCCTTTTAGTTTTTTTGTAATCGAGAAAAAATAACTTTCAATTTCATCAAAAGTTTCGGTATTTAAACAATAACAAATGGCCGTGCCTTCGATATTTCCCTTGATAATTCCTGCGTTTTTCAGTGCCGATAAATGCTGGGAAACCGTTGGCTGTGCCAATGGCAACTCGTTAACAATATCTCCGCAAATACAAGTGTCGACCGATAATAAATACTCGATTATGGCGATTCTCGCCGGGTGTGACAATGCCTTGAAGAGTGTCGCTAATTGGTTGTGATCTTCCGAAAAACTATCTGATTTAGATGCTCCCATAAAAATAATTTATTTATATATTGCAATATTACGATAAAACAATTAAACGAAAAAGTGTTTTTTGAAAAAATTAACTAAATAAATTTTCATACTTTTGAAGCACATAAAAAAAATTATACATTATGGCTTCAATTACATTAGGAGGAAATCCAATACACACCTCAGGTGAATTACCAAAAGTTGGCACAAAACTAGCCGATTTTAAATTAGTAAAAAATGATCTTTCCATTGCAACACTTGGTGATTTTGCAGGAAAGAAATTGGTTTTAAATATTTTTCCAAGCATCGACACTGGAACTTGCGCCACCTCTGTTCGAAAATTCAACGAGAGTGCTGCTCAATTAGAAAACACTCAAGTATTGTGTATTTCTAGAGATTTACCTTTTGCCCAAAAACGTTTTTGTGGCGCCGAAGGAATCGAAAATGTGGTCAATTTATCTGATTTTCAAGACGGAAGTTTTGGTAAAACCAATGGTTTAGAAATTGTTGATGGCAAATTGGCTGGCTTACATTCAAGGGCAATCATTGTTGTTGACGAAAACGGAAGCATTGTTCACACGGAACAAGTTCCCGAAATCGCTAACGAACCCAATTACGAAGCTGCATTAGCAGCGCTTTAAAAGCCTATTAATGGAATTTCAGAAAGACAATACTTTCTTTAGCGGAAGACTAAAGAGTGTTTCATTTGCTGTCAAAGGAGCGATAAAATTGATAACTACCGAACATAGTGTGATGGTGCAATTTTCGATTGCTGTTTTGATGACAATCGCCGGTTTTTATTTTAATATTAGCCAAACTGAATGGCTTTTTCAAATCCTGTCCATTGGTCTGGTTATGAGCATTGAAGGATTGAATACGGCAGTCGAGAAAGTGGCCGATTTTATCCATCCTAATTATCACGAACGAATAGGATTCATAAAAGATATTGCCGCTGGAGCTGTGTTATTTGCTGCTTTCACAGCAATCGCAATTGGATTAATTATTTATTTACCAAAATTTTTATAAGAATTAGTACAATCAAGAATGGCAAAAACAGTTAAAAAAGACACTCCAGAAAAGAAGAATGATTCAAAATCGGAGGTAAAAAAACCTTGGAAAATATCCAAGCAATATAAAATTGTTTATGGCTCTCTTTTGGTCTTATTTTCAATTGCTTTATTGCTTGCCTTCATTTCCTTTTATATCTACGGGCAAGAAGATCAAAGTGCTGTAAACCAGTTGACCAATCGTACGGAAACCGTTCAAAATTGGTTGGGAAAATTCGGCGCTTTCCTTGCGAATTTAATTGTTTACAAAGGTTTTGGTATTGCTTCATTCTTGTTTGTTCGATTGTTTTTCCTGACTGGTTTATTTTTAATATTGGACATTTCCTTAAAAAAGTTAAAAAATATTTGGTTTTGGGATTTGTTCGTAATGATTATCATATCGGTTTTGTTTGGATTTTTTGCCACTTCCCTACCCGAGTTGGGCGGAACTATTGGCTACGAACTAAATTTATTTTCGCAGGATTACATCGGAAAAACAGGTACATTGTTAGTTTTGATTTTTGGACTTATCATTTACTTAATTTTCAAAATCAAAATTTCTCCCGAAAAGATAAAGTCCTTTTTTGAAAACACAAAAAAAGAAATTAAATCTGATTTAGGGTCGAGTGCTTCGACTATTAATTCAAGTGCGTATAATTTGGAAGAATATGCTGTTGAAGATGAAGAAGATGTGACAGAAGGAATTCATTTGAAAACAATTGGTTCTCAATTCGAACTGAATAAAGAAGCTTTAAAACCAACTATAAACAATCCTTCGGAAATTAGTTTAAAAACTATGCCGATGGAAGTAACGCCATCACACGAGCCCGAAATTATCCATACGAACGACGACCATTTTGTCATCGAAAAAGCTCCCGAGGAAGATATTATAGAAGAAAACTTGGCTTCAAAACTTGTGGCTGATTTTGGATTATTTGATCCAACTTTGGATTTATCCAATTACAAGTATCCAACAATTGATTTGCTAAAAGAATATTCGACTGGCGGAATCACCATCAATCAGGAAGAATTAGAAGAAAATAAAAACAGGATTGTAGAAACACTCCGTAATTATAAAATTGAAATTGCCCAGATTAAAGCCACCGTCGGACCATCGGTTACCTTGTATGAAATTGTGCCGGAAGCTGGAATCCGAATTTCGAAAATCAAGAGTTTAGAAGACGATATTGCCTTGTCACTTTCGGCATTGGGAATTCGTATCATTGCCCCCATACCGGGAAAAGGAACGATCGGGATTGAAGTTCCCAACAAGAATCCTACGATGGTTTCAATGAAAAGTGTCATTGGTTCAGCCAAATTTCAGGAAGCCGAAATGGAACTACCCATAGCTTTGGGAAAAACTATTTCGAACGAAACTTTCGTAGTCGATTTGGCAAAAATGCCGCATTTATTAATGGCTGGAGCAACAGGACAAGGAAAATCCGTTGGTTTAAACGCCGTAATAACTTCATTGCTTTACAAAAAACATCCAGCCGAAATCAAGTTTGTCCTAGTCGATCCCAAAAAAGTGGAATTAACCCTTTTTAATAAGATTGAAAGACATTATCTAGCCAAACTTCCCGATACTGAAGATGCTATTATCACTGATAATGCCAAAGTGATCAACACTTTAAACTCTCTTTGTGTCGAAATGGACAATCGTTATTCATTGCTTAAAGACGCAATGGTGCGAAATATCAAAGAATACAACGAGAAATTCAAGTCCAGAAAGTTAAATCCTGAAAACGGACATCGCTTTCTACCTTATATTGTATTGATTGTTGATGAATTTGCCGATTTGATTATGACTGCCGGGAAAGAAGTAGAAGTTCCCATTGCGAGATTGGCACAACTTGCCCGAGCCATAGGAATACACTTGATTATTGCCACACAAAGACCTTCTGTAAATGTAATTACGGGATTAATCAAGGCTAATTTCCCTGCGAGAATTGCTTTCAGGGTAACTTCCAAAATAGACTCACGAACCATTTTAGACAGTCAAGGTGCTGATCAATTAATTGGTCGTGGTGATATGCTTTATCACAACGGAAATGATGTCGTGAGAGTGCAATGTGCTTTTATAGACACTCCCGAAGTGGAAAAAATAACTGAATTCATTGGTGCACAAAAAGCCTACGCTACCGCTTATTTACTTCCAGAATTTATTGGTGAAGAAAGTGGCATTAATCTTGATATGGATATTTCCGAAAGAGATACTTTGTTTAGAGAAGCTGCCGAAATTATTGTAAATGCACAACAAGGTTCGGCTTCACTTTTGCAAAGAAAACTGAAACTGGGTTACAATAGAGCCGGCAGGCTGATTGATCAACTGGAAGCCGCTGGAATTGTCGGTCCTTTTGAAGGCAGCAAAGCCAGGAGTGTAAACATCCTCGATATGAGTTCTCTTGACCAATTTTTCAATAATGAACAATCTTAGTAATCAATTCCGAGAACTATTAAAATAAGTGGTTCGTCTTAGCCAACTTAAATAAACAAACTATATTAAATGATACCTCAAAAACAAAAAAATATCCGATTCAAATTTATCGTTATAGCTTTTTTACTTCTTTTTAGTTTTTCGATTCAAGCACAGGATAAAAAAGCAAAAGACCTTTTAGACCAAGTAACATCGAAGGTAAGAAGTTACGATAATATTCTAATTGATTTTAAATATACCTTGAATAATGCCAAAGAGAACATCAATCAAGACAGTAAAGGAAACGTGACGATGAAGGGCAACCAGTATATTTTAAATTTTATGGGAGTGACCAAGATTTTTGACGGAAAAAAAAGCTACACCATAAATCCTGAAGACGAAGAAGTAACCGTTTCTACAGTCGACGAAAAAGACGACAATGCCATTACACCTTCAAAGATGTTGACTTTTTTTAATTCTGGTTACACCTACAAAATGGATATTTTACAAGATATTAAAGGCAGAAAAATTCAATACATAAAACTAGTTCCAACCAATGCCAAAGACCAAAGAAAAGAAATTTTACTTGGAATCGACGTGCAAACCAAGCATATCTATAACTTAATAGAAACAGGCAAGAAAGGAACAAAAACAACATTGACCGTTAATTCTTTTAAAACCAACCAACCTTTGTCAAAAAATCAATTTACCTTTGTTGCCAGTAAATATCCAAATTACTACATCAATAAATTAGATTAATCCATAGGTGAAAATTCTCGACAAATACTTACTAAAGACTTTTCTGACTACATTTACAATGGTATTTGTAATCCTTTTTTTTATTTTTATCCTCCAAACGGTTTGGTTATTTATAGCGGAATTAGCAGGGAAAGATTTGGATTTAATAATGGTTATCAAATTTTTATTGTTTGCAATGCCCCGAATAATCCCGTTAGTATTACCTCTATCGGTTTTGCTGGCCTCGATAATGACTTTTGGAAACTTGGCCGAAAACTATGAATTTGCCGCAATGAAATCGGCGGGAATTTCTCTTCAAAGAGCGATGAAAAGCTTGATTGTTTTTATATCCATATTAAGTGTCGTGGCTTTCTTTTTTGCCAATAATGTCATTCCCTATGCCGAATATAAGTTCATCAATTTCAGGAAAAACATTGCCCAATTAAAACCAGCGTTGGCTATTGCCGAAGGTCAGTTTAGTGATGTGGGTTTATATAATATTAAAGTCAACAAAAAATCAGGTGTAAACGGAAACACACTGACAGGAATAACCATTCATAAAAAATCTCCAATTGGTGGCGGGAGTAAAACGGTCATCAAGGCCAAAAATGGAGAGTTAATAAGCAGCGAAAAATCAAACACGCTTCAATTAGTCTTGAATGACGGTTATTATTATGAAGACATTCTTCCCAAAAAATATGAAGACTGGAATAAAATGCCTTTTGCCAAAAGCTCCTTCAAGAAATACATTATTAACATTGACCTTTCAAAATTGAATGCCGTAGACGTGAACGATGCAAGTATTACCAATACCAATACGATGCTGAACATCAACGAATTATCCTATACGTTAGATTCTTTACACAAGACTATGAATACTGATATTTTATCTTTTTCGGAAAATATCAATCAACGAATTAGAATTAGTAGAGATGATAAAATTATAAGTCCGGTAAAAAAACAGCCTATTATTAATGACTTATTGTCTTTATATACCAATCAGCAAAAATTAGAAATCTTAAAAGCTGCAAACAGCAATGTTGAGAGTTCCTTATACTCCATCAATGGAACCAATACTGAACTGGAATTCAAGCAGAAGAACATTAACAATCATATATTAGCTTTTTATGACAAGTTTGTTATTGCTTTTGCCTGTTTCTTGATGTTTTTTATAGGAGCCCCGTTAGGCGCCATCATTCGAAAAGGAGGACTTGGATTGCCAATTGTTTTTGCCGTTCTAATCTTTATATCCTTCCATTTTATAAATACTTTTGGTAAACGAATAGCACAAGAAGACGAGCTTTCTCCATTTATGGGTGCTTGGCTTTCTTCTCTCATTTTGTCGCCATTAGCCATTTTATTGACATATAGAGCCACAAATGATATTGGGTTAATAAATATGGATGTCCTTTTGGCACCCTTTCAAAAAGTATTTCAAAAAATATTTCCATCTCCAAAATAAATACAACTTATGGTTACTAACAAAATACAACTCAATACCATTGAAGAAGCCATCGAGGACATTCGTCAGGGTAAAATAATAATCGTTGTTGATGATGAAGGACGTGAAAACGAAGGCGATTTTCTTGCTGCTGCCGAAAAGGTAACACCCGAAATGATAAATTTTATGGCTACTCACGGCCGCGGATTGATTTGTGCTCCTTTGACCGAAAACCGATGTAAAGAGTTGGGATTACATACAATGGTCAACAACAATACCGATCCAATGGAAACTGCATTCACGGTTTCAGTGGATTTGAGAGGAAATGGAGTGACAACAGGAATCTCCGCTTCAGATAGGGCTGCCACTATTTTAGCCTTGGTAAACCAAGACACCAAACCACACGAACTAGCCAGACCAGGACATATATTTCCATTAATTGCCAAGCAAGGCGGAGTTTTAAGACGCACCGGACACACAGAAGCTGCGATAGATTTTGCTAGATTGGCAGGTTTTAAATCGGCGGGAGTAATTGTCGAAATTATGAATGAGGACGGAACGATGGCGCGATTACCCCAATTAATCAAAGTTGCCAAGAAGTTTGATTTAAAAATTGTTTCCATAGAGGATTTGGTTGCTTATAGAATGCAACACGACAGCCTAATCGTGAAGAAAGAAGATTTCGAGATAGAAACCCGTTTTGGTACCTTTCGATTGAGAGCGTATCTGCAAACCACCAATAATCGCGTTCATATTGCCTTGACAAAAGGAACCTGGAATATTGGCGAGGCTGTTTTGACCCGTATTAATGCCACATTAATCAACAATGATATTTTGGGCACGCTTACCAATGATGCCAACAAGAAGTTATGCGACCTTTTCGAATTGATCAATGCTGACGGGAAAGGCGCCGTGCTTTTCATCAATCAAGAATCGCAATCCGGCGATTTATTGAACCGCATAGTTGAATTAAAAGATTTACAGGCCAAAGGTGTTTTCAAGGCACCCCAAATCAAGATGGACAATAGGGATTTTGGAATTGGTGCACAAATCCTCCACGATATCGATATTTCGAAGATTCGTTTGCTATCCAATACCGAGCAAACCAAGCGTGTGGGAATGATAGGATATGGGCTTGAAATAGAAGAATACGTTAAATATTAAGCCAATTTACTTGTTTTGTGAAGGTCGTATTTATATTAAAGTAAAGGAAATGAAACGATTAAAAAACAGACCGTAAAATAGCCTCTATTTTTATAAAAATAGTTTTTGTAAAACAAAAAAAGGTTCTTATATTTGCAACCGCATTCAGAAAACGAATGTGACTTATTGGAGAAATGGCAGAGCGGTCGAATGCGGCAGTCTTGAAAACTGTTGACTGTA
>Ga0066411_1000042_pt1 | contig 18934 bp, 14 predicted proteins | sample LakWasMet15_LOW5_2_FD_59498 | JGI IMG/M metagenome (GOLD analysis project Ga0066411, IMG submission 59498) | Freshwater sediment methanotrophic microbial communities from Lake Washington under simulated oxygen tension - Sediment Metagenome 15_LOW5 | ecosystem: Environmental > Aquatic >...
CCCCAACGCCGCACCCGACAACGGCATTGCGGCCAAGCTGGGCATCAAGACGGTGCCCGCCCTGGTGCTGGCTCAGCCTAGTACCGGCCAGTTTCAGATTGTCAGCTTCGGCATGGTCAACGAGAGCGAAATCGTCAACCGGATTTACACCCTGATGCAAACCTCAGGCGGGCGCACCAGCCAGGTAGTGATGAATGCGGGCAATTGATTTGGAATGTGTAAACGAAGGGGCGTGGCATGAATAGACTTCTTTGCAAGGCAGTGGTCCTTGCTCTGATAGCTGGGCAGGTGAGCTTGGCGCACGCCGGCCTTGAGGCCGACATGGAAAAGATGTTTTCGCGCTTTGGCATCCACGCCAATTACACCGAGCCCTCGATTTTCAGGGCGCAGGGGCGCGGCTACGTGGTGGGTGGCAGCTTCAGCCTGCGGCATCCACCGGTTCCAGCGCCCATCCCGATTGCCTTTGACCGACCCAGCTTCTCGGCCGGCTGCGGCGGCATTGACCTCCACTTTGGGGGCTTCAGCTTTGCCGGTTTGGATCAATACGAGGCGTTTTTCAAGCAGATCCCCAAGGCCTTGTTTGCCTTTGCCGTGAAGGTGGGGCTGGATGCCATCTCACCCACGCTGCGCCGCGCTTTTGACAGCGTGGAGGGTGTCATCAATGAAATCAACAAGTACGGCATGAATTCGTGCCAGGCCGCGCAGATGATGGTTGATGGCACGGCCGGTCGCCTGTCGGAAGCCAACCACCGGTCCTGCTTGCGCCGACTCATGTATCCCGGCAAATGGGGTGAGGGTGGTCTGGACTTCGTGACGGCAGAGAAGCAGTGCAAGAAGGAAGGCGATACGTCTGGCTCCAATCCCGACGATGAGGGTCTTAAAACCATCACTGGGAATGTGACCTGGCAGGCCTTGAACAAGATTGCGGGCTTGAAAAAGGATGACAAGGAATTGATGCAGAGCATCTTTGGCACCGTGGTGCTTCCCGAGTTGGAAAAAGACGTGGAAAAGAAGCGTTCCAAACCTATTCCGATTGGCCCTTCCATTCGCACCTTTGGTGAGTTTTACAAAGGTGAAGTCGACCCGGCCTTTCCTCCATCCTCTGACTTGCCGGACGTGGTGGGCGAAACGGCCGCCATGGGCCTGTCCTATCTCAAGTGCGACACCGAGGAGCATTGTTTGAACCCGACGCCGACCCACGTCAAGGTGGAAACCTTCGTGGTGCGGGTGGAAAAGCGGCTGCGCTCGGTGGCCGAAAAGCTGCTGGCAGGCGACAAGAAGCAGGACGACGCGGACATTTCCTTCATCAATGGCACGCGTTTTCCGGTCTACCGCATGCTGACCCTGGCCACGGCAACGGGAGAAAAATCCATCTCCGACAGCTACATCGACAACTACAAGGAAGTCATCGCCATTGAACTGGCCATGGCTTACGTGCAGCGCCTGATTCAGCAAACCAAGAGCATCATCAACGGGCAAAAGACCAACCTGAGCGAGGCCGAGCGCGAATTCCTGACCGACATTGAAAAGATGGGCGATGACTTCATGACCTCGGCCAGGGATGAAGAGAACAAGCTGCACGCGCGGGCGAATCAGCGTCTGGAGCTTGCCAAAAGCATGGAGGCCCTGGATCAGCGCTTGCACGCCGAGATTCCCCAAAGCGTGCGCCGCCTGCTCAGCGCCGGCAGGTAGTGGCCACCAGCAAGGAGCCTAGACATGGCGATTTTTGACGTACCGCTGCCGATTTACGTGTATGGCAACACCGCCATGGTGCACAGCGTATTGCAGGCGGTGTCGCAAATCATGTCTATCGGCGGCGGCATGGCCGGCATGGTCAAGGCTATAGCCTACATAGGCGTCATCGTGGCCGTGGTGTCGTATGCGGCCAACCCTGGCCGAATGGTGCCCTTGGGGCACTTGGTGGCCTTGGTATTGGTCTACACCTTTTTGTTTTTGCCCGTGACCAAGGTTGGGATATATGACAAGAGCAACAGGTTGACAACGGTCAAAACGCTGGACAACGTACCAGCGGCCCTGGCCATGGTGGCCAGTTTGACCAGCTCGGTTGGCTTTGCCATCACCGTCAAATTTGAGTCTTCGTTGCAAGCCTTGCCCGAATTGATTGGCGTCGATGATGGGGGCAAGAGCGTCTGGTTTCATCCGAACTGTGCCGATGCGAGCGACTGCTTCTTCAACTACAGCCAAGGTGGCTTGAACTTTGGCGGCAAGTTGATGGCGCGTTTTCGCCAAGTCAGCGAGCGCGTGGTGCCCGCCATGGACGAGCTGCTGGAAGAGGATACCTTGAACTTTGTGCAGAATTGCACCGCGTTTGACTTGTCGCAGCACCGCATCGAGTATGCCGATCTGGCCGCGTCCACCGACACCTGGGCGACGATGAAAACGACCTCCGAAGCACATTATGTGATGGAAGGGCCGAAGGCGTCGCGTGCATTCAAGGCGTGCACCGAGGCCTACGCGAGTTTGACCGGCCGACGCGACGCCGTGGCCGAAGCAGGGTCCAAGTACATGGCTGCGTCCTTGTTTCCAAGCATGAATGAGGCCGACGGGCGAGCCGCCCTGTCGCAGGCATTTGGGGACGTGGCCAACGCCACCAAGCTCGGGGACGCGGCGGCCAACGTCAAGAGCTATCTGCTGCAGAACATGGCCATCAACCAGGTTAAACGCGGCCTGGGCCGGGCGGGATTGGAGGCGGGCAGTCCGTCCGCCGTCATGCTGGCGCAGGCCGAGGCCGCCACCATGGCCGCCACCAACGCCAGTTTCATTAGCCAGGCACGCCTGGCCGAAGAGGCCCTGCCACTGATTCGCAATGGTGTGGAGGCCATTCTGTACGGCATTTTCCCGATTGCGGCCTTGATGTTCATGGCGCTGAGCGGCGCCTCCCTGGCGGCAGCCATCAAGGGCTACGTGTTGGCCTTTGTCTGGATACAGTTGTGGCCACCCTTGTACACGCTGGTCAATTTCATTGGCCAATCCATGGCCATCAACAGCATGCGCGTGATGGCCAAGGTCAATGCAGCGGGCGCGGGCGTTAGTTTTGCCAACTACTCCGACATCTACAACGGCCAATTGTCCGATCAGGCGGTCATTGGCTACTTGGTGGTGGCCATACCCGTGGTTGCCTCGGGCATCATTTATGGCATGAACTCCGCAGCCGGGGTATTGGGCGGCGGCAGCTTCATGAGCGGCACGCAGCGCGCCGCCGAGGCAGCGGGTTCGGGCAATGTGCTGATGGGCAATGTGAAGCTCCAACAGCAGTTGCTGGGGCCAAGCCGAGTGGATGCCGACCACTATACCTACCACACTGCGCAGGGTGTGGAGACTGGGCAATTGACGGCGCAGGGCCTGCAGACCCACGGCTACCAAATGAGTTCTGTGAGTTTGGGTATTTCGGCGCAGGTTGGGCATCAGTATGCGCAGAGTCTGGGCAAGTCGTCGCAAGCCCATTTCAGCAATTCGCAGTCAGAGGCCAAGGAATACGCAGCCAGCATCCAATCCGCGGCGCAGCAAGTCAAGAGCAGCGAGCATGCTCATACCTCCTTGCAGACCTTTATGCAAACCGACGCGGGCCAACTGGCTTTGGCCAAGGGAAGGCAAGCCGGCGAAGGTGCCAACGTTGGCAAAGCAAGCGAACACGGGACCGGCACGCAAGACGGCCAGAACTTCAGCGGCGCAAGAACGACATACGGAAACATGCAGCTTGGCCTTTCTGGGTTCGGCAGTTCATTGGCGACTGGGATCAAAGGCGAACGCACCGATGCCGACCAAATCGGCGCTTCCGAGACCACGAGCATCAAGGATGCTTCGGGCCGCAGCTTGACGGTGGGCGAGACCGCAGCCGTGATGCAGGCGTGGGCTGCTACCGAACAGTATTCGAAGTCTGACAGTGACAGCTGGCAGGGCAAGGACTCGTTCCAAGCCAGCCTCAGCGAAGGCCTGTCGCACAGTCAGACGGCCCGTGCCGAATTTGCGCAGGGTCAGCAGGAAAGCGCCATGGCGCAGAACGTGCAATCGATTGCCTCCGGCACTACCCAAGACTGGAACCGCGCCGTTGGCCGGGAACTGGAGTCGATGTATGGGGTGCAGGCTCGGCAGGCCGGTTATAGCAACGCCTACGAGTGGGTGGCGTCCATGAATGAGACAGATCCGGCGGCGCAAGGAAGAATGGTGACCTCGGCACTGGAGAGCATGGCATCTCGGGGGCTTGATGTCGGTGGCTTGGTCAATGTTCCCCATGCTGGCTTGCAGCCCACTACCGCCGCCGACCTTGCCGCTGGCCTGGACCCGAGCGGAGCTCGAACTGCCTTCAACAGTGCGCCAGTACCGGTGCCCACGCTGTCTGCGGAGGATAAGGCGCCAGTGAAGCAGGACCACCGGGCTGGCGCGGGCACTGTCGCGGGTAAGAATGCCGAGCATGGCGTTACGCCGGGCGCGCCGGTTCAGACGGTAGTTACCGTGCAGGATAAGCTTGCCGAGAATGGCATTGCCGTGCCTGCCGATTCAAACTCCAGTCAGCCTACCAGTCCGACCGGTGCAGACGGCAATCCAACCGTCGAAGGCGCCTTGGCCAACCCCGAGCTGGTGAAGGACAAGGCGGCTCAAGTGGAAGCTGAAGCGGCCGAAAAGGCCAAGGCTGCCAAGGCGAAGCGAGCGGATGAGGCTGCACACCCGGTCACGCCGGGAACTCCAGAAGGGAGGGAGGACCAGCACCCTGAGGCTGGCCCTCAAGGCGCTTGAAGACAAGGGATTCCATGGGTGGGTGCGGGCTTCTTAAGCCCCATCCCTTATGCGCGGAGTCCGAGCACTGCGCATAAGGGATGGCTTCAACCATCCAGAAAGTAGTATGGACGAGCACAACAATGGTTCATTCACCGGAACGGGATCTCATGTCGACACCTCCCACTTGGACGCGACGGTGCTGCCACACGGGCAAGCCGATGGCGGACTTCCACTCCAGTGGCTGTTTCCGCCACTGGGGCGGCCCGTGGCCGTGGTCGCGCTTGAAGGCGCGTCTGCGGCAGTGCCGCCAGTCGGGGGTGAGGCAGCGATCATGCCGGTGAGTGTTGAGGGCTCGCAGGCAGAGCCAGCGCCAGCGAAGAAGGGATTCTTCGCCTGGTTGCTTGGATGGTGATGGTGAGTTGACGCTGGCGTCTTGGACTTTTCAGGGCACCAGATCGTTCAAGTAGTGCAGACCCAACGAGCCTTGCATCGTTGCTGACGATGCGGTTCGTTGGGTCTTTTTTCCAAGGCAGGCAAACGAGGTAAGCAGGGCCAACAGGGCCAAGAACATGGCAGCATTGGACAACCTTCTCTATAGTTTCTTTCTCCCCCAGTACCACCTGGCGGCGAGCCTGTTTGGCACGCCTTACTTCAACGCCATTACCTTGGTCTTGATGGTGCTGGTGTTCATTGACCCCTTGCCCCTGACGCCCGGTGAAAAGGACGACTCCACGCACGCGGCCACCTTGATCCTGGTGCGCCGCATCCTCGTCTACGGCCTGCCGGTGGCGCTGCTGTTGTTGCCGGCCTACGTCTACCTGGTGATCGACCTCACGCGCAGCGCCGACCTGGGGCCGAAATCGAGTTCGATCGCCTGGCAGTGGATGTGGGGCTTGACCATCAGCAACGTGTGGCGCTTTGGCGCCGGGCTGGCGGTGGCGATCACCATCAAGCTGGTGTACCAGCGCTTTGTGGCGCCGCAGCTTTCGCATTGGTATCACCATGGGCGCACCACGCTGGGCCTGGAGGTCAAGTCGGACATTCGCAGCACGGCGGGGGTGTTGCAGGCCAAGGACTTTTCACCCGCGCGGCACTACCGCGAGGGCCAGGTGTTCATTGGCCTGGGCAAGAGCGACGCGCCGGTGTACCTTGACCTGGAGACCTTTCGCATGACCAATATGCAAGTGGTGGGCCCCACGCGCTTTGGCAAGGGGGTGTTGCTGGGCGCCTTGCTGGACCAGGCCGTTCGCGCGGGCCATGGCGTGATTTACGTGGACCCCAAGGACGACGAGTGGTTGCCCTGGGTGATGTACCACGCCGCCGGCGCCCGCCAGCGTTTTGTGGCGCTGGATCTCAATGCCGACGGCAAGCAGCGCTGGCACCCGTTCATGGGGGGTACCTTGCGCGAGCGCCGGGCGCGCATCATCGTGGCCTGTGGCCTGGCCGATACCGGCACCGATGGCGACTTTTACAAACGCGCCGAGCGTGGCGTGCTCGACGAGATTTTGCCGCGTTGCGGCGCGGGCTCGATTGCTTCCCTGTTGTCGGCCCTGCAGGCCAAGACGCCGGCGGGCGAACCCCTGAGCGCCAAGGCGCCCCGGCTGTACGAAAGCCTGCGTGAGTGGTCGCGGGTGCCGGCGCTCAACCCCGACAAGAAGGGCTTGCAGGTGGAGGAGGCCATCAAGAGCGGATGGGTCTTCTACTTTCGCGGCGCCATGGATGACCGCCTGCTGCTGGCCGCCACGCGCCTGTTTGTGATGGAGGTGATCCAGCAGGCCAAGCGGCTCAAGGCCGAGCGCGGCGGGCGCCAGCTCACGCTGGCGGTCGATGAGCTGAAGTTTCTGGTCAGCCAGGAGTTGTCGGACGCGCTGGCCACCTCGCTGGGTGCGGGCGTGAACATCATCGTGTGCCACCAGTCGATTGGCGATCTGCGCAACCCCGAAGACACCACGCTCGATGGCAAGTCGCTGGAGCAGGGCGTGGTCACCAACTGCCAGGTGAAGGTGTTGTACCGCAGCGACCCCGACACCGCGGAGTGGGGTGCCCTACTTAGCGGCACGCGCCAGATCACCACCATCGGTACGGAAAAGGTGCACACCAACCTGGGCGGCGGACAGGTCTACAACGATGACCACACGCTCAAGGTAGACGAAGAGGCCTTGATCCCCGAGAACGTGTTGCTCAGCCTACCCCCGCGCGTGGGGGTGCTGTACAGCCCGCGCAAATTGGCGAGCGTGGTGTTTACTGCGCCGGTGCGGGTGGAGAAAGGGGCCGACATTTTTGAGGAGCACCCGGAGTTCGCCATGCGCCGCAAGCTTGAGCGCGAGGCCTTGGCGGCCAAGGATGCGCCTACAAACAGCAACGTGCGCAAGCCGAGCACGCAGGTCAAAGACGCGCAGAAGCCGGATACGCCGAGCGCGGATGTGCCAATGTTGGACCAGCCTTCTCCGGGGCAGGTGTAGCGGTGGGCCAGCGTCTGGCTTGCGGGTTTGGCGTGGCGAGCCGGGGGCTGGTCGCTGGCTGCGCCATGTGGTGCGCGCTTTTTTGGCTTGGGGCCGGCGCGCGCGCGGCTGAGGGCGGCAACTGCTGGGAGCAGGCGGGCCAGCGCTTTGGAGTGGACCCCTGGCTGCTGTATGCCATTGCCAAGCAAGAGAGCGGTGGCAACCCCCTGGCGCGCGGCGACAACGCCAATGGCAGCCGGGATATTGGGCTCATGCAGATCAACTCCGCGCACCTTCCCATGCTGGCGCGCTTTGGCATTGCCGAGCACCATTTGTACGACCCATGTACCTCGATCCACGTGGGCGCCTGGATATTGGGGCAAAACTTTCGTCGCCAGGGCTATACCTGGGAGGCGGTGGGGGCCTACAACGCGGCCTCGCGCGACAAGCGCATGCGCTATGCGTGGATGATTCACCGGCAGTTGGCGGGTCTGCAAACCCAGTCCTTGGCAGCACCGAGCGCGCGTGCCAGAAAGTCTGCGCGGGCGGTGCGCCGGGCTGCGTCAGTCGCGGTACTTTCGGTGGCGGTGGCGCCAGGGGCGGTGATGCCGGCTGGCAGCACGCGTGCCAAGGAAGCTGATGCATCCATGATGGCTACAAGCGTTGATTGACCGGTGGCCTGGCGGCGCGGACACTGAGGCGCCTAATTCTTCTTGGTTCTAACGCATAACAATGGTGGTGACGATGCAAGTTGTACGCAAATGGTTCGAGGTCGTTGGTAGTTTTCTGCACGGGGCGTGCCGCGCCAGGATGTACTTGGTGCTGGCCTGTCTGGGCGTGTTGCCGGGCATGGGTTACGGCGCCGAGGAAATCGTCTTTGGGCAGGTGGCTTCGCCCACCAACCCGGCCTCCAGCGCCAACGCCAAGGGGCTGACCCTGGGCATTCAGGTGTACTTTGACAAGGTCAACGCCAAGAGCGGGGGGGTCCATGGGGCCAAGCTCAAGCTGCGTTCGCTGGACGACGGGCTGCAAAACCAGAAGATGCTTGAACTGACCGAGGAGCTGATTGCCGACAAGTCGGTGCTGGGTCTGCTGGGCTTTCTCAACAGCGGAGGCCTGGCGGAAATCGCCAAGCGCGAACTGCCGGCCAAGCACAAGATTGCCTTGATCGCGCCCTTGCAGGGCGACAAGCAAGTGGTGGAGGCACAAAACGTGTTTCCCCTGCGCAGCGGCTATGCCGATGAAGTGCGAGCCTTGCTGGGCGAGGCCAAGACTTGGGGAAAGACCTCGGTGGCCGTGGTGAGCATCAACATCGCCTTTGGCCCCGCCCTGGCGCGCGTGGCGCAGGAGTCCAGTGCCGCGCTGGGCCTGCAGCTTGTCGCCAATCCGGTGGTGGATGTGTCGCCCGATAAGATCAAGGACAGCGTTCAGGCGGCGGTGGCGGCCGTGATTAAGGCGCAGCCCAAGGCTGTCTTGCTATTGGCCACCGGCGGGCCGGCCATTGAGTTCATTCAAGCGTACAAGGGCAGCGCGGACAGTTCGGCGCAAGTTTATGGCATCTCGGTGTTGCTGCACGATGTGCTGGTCAAGGGGGTGGGGCTGGATCGGGCGCGCGGCATTGTGCTGAGTCAGGCGGTGCCGTTTCCCTTCGTGCCCAGTTTGCCCATCATCACCCAGTATCAGGCGGACATGAAGAAGTACGCGCCGGGCGAAGCGTTTTCGTTTTCCACGCTGGAGGGCTATCTTGGCGCGGCCATTGCAGTGGATGCGGCGCGCCGCGCGGGTCCGCGGCCGACCCGCACTAGCTTGCTGGACGCCTTGAACAACATGGGCGAGCTTGACCTTGGCGGTGTGTTCGTGCACTACAAGCCGGCGCAGCGCCGTGGCTGGGGCCGAGTTGACTTGTCCATCATCAACGCCAGTGGCAACCTTCAAAAATAGTTGCCTGGCCACGGCGCGGTATCAGTGCGGTGGGCTTTCCTCGCCTTGAATCGGCGGAGCTTGGCAGGGCAGGTGCATCACAAAGGTAGCGCCCCGATCCGGCTCGCTGAGTACCTCGATGTGCCCGCCCAGCAGGCCGTTGACGATGTTGTGCACGATGTGCAGGCCCAGCCCGGAGCCGCCGCTTCCCAGGCGGGTGGTGAAGAAGGGGTCGAACACCCGCTTGAGATGGCTGGCCTCTATGCCTTGGCCGTGGTCGCTCACGCGCAGTTCCAGCCATTGGGTTGATGACGCTTGATTCGCCTCGATGGTGATAGGCCCTGCGCGCTGGGGTCCGTAGCCGTGGATGATGGCGTTGTTGATCAGGTTGGTGAGCGCCTGGCCCAAGGGTCCGGGAAAACTGTTCAGCCACATTTCGACGGGAACGTCGTGCCGAATCTGGCAGCCCGAGGCGCGGATGCTGGGCTGCAAGGTGATAACGATCTCGCTGATGATCTCCCGCAGGTTGAAGCGTCTGCGCTGCGAGCTGGCCTGGTCCAGCGACACTTGCTTGAAACTTGTCACCAAGGCGCCGGCGCGAGTGAGGTTGCGCACGATGATCTCCGAGGCCGTACCCGCGTCGAGGACGAACTGCTCCAGTTCCGAACGGCGTAGCCGCCCGCCTTGCATGGCTTTGGAAAAGTCGCGCACATGGTCCTCCATCGTGCTGGCAACGGTCAGGCCGTTGCCGATGGGCGTGTTGAGTTCGTGCGCGATGCCTGCCACCAACGCGCCCAAGGCCGCGAGTTTTTCCGAGTGCACCAACTGGTCCTTGGCGTGCTTGAGCGTCACCAAGGCGGCGTTCAACTCGGCGTTGCTTTGCTGCAGTTGTTGGGTGCGCTCCTGCACGCGCTCCTCCAGATGCAAGTTGAGCCTCTCGATATCCTCCTGGGCCTTGCGTTGGGATGTGACGTCGTCTTGCACCAGAATCAACAGCTTGGACGATCCCACGCGGACCGTGCGCGCCGAGACACGGCACCACAGTTCCCCGCCATCGCGCCGCACCATTGGCACGTCCATCGCCCGCAGTCTTCCCACGCGTTCAATTTCCTCGAACGCCTGGGCGCGTTGGGTCTCGTGCCGCCAGATACCCAGTTGCGCGCTGCTGCGTCCCAGGCACTCCGACTCGGCGTAGCCAAACTGGTTTTCCCAGGCGCCGTTGGTGGTCAGGATCGCCTCGCCGCCGTCAGAGATATCGGCCACTACCATGGCCGATGGGGAGGCCTGGAACACGGCCGCGAGCTTGGCTTCGCTGTCGAGCAGGCGCTGCTCGATTTTCATTTGCTCCGTTACATCGCGAAAGGTGGTGATGATGAGCGTGCGTTCGGGCGAGCGCACCATGCGGCCATAGATGGCGATGGAGCGCCGCACGCCATCGGCCCTGAGCATCTCACACACCATGTTGTCCACGCGCTGGCCCTGGGCCACCATTTCGATGTAGCGCGCTCTATCGCTTGGGTTGACCCACAGGCCAAAGTCGGTGCCGGCCTTGCCTTGACAGGCCGCGGCGGGGTAGCCAAACGTACTCAGCCAGGCTTGGTTCCACTGGGTGGTGCCGAAGTTGTCTCGGTCGGTGGTGTAACACATGGGCAATGGGGCGAGTTCGAACACGCTGGCAAAGCGGGCCTCGCTTTGTCGCAGGGCCTGCTCGGCGCGGTGTGCTTGCGTTACATCATGCAGCAGCACGACCAGGTAGCGCTCGCCCCTTGCGATGGTGACCGCCCCGGTGACCCTCACCTGGTGGATGGCACGGTGCTGGTCGCGCAATTCGGTAAGCACGCTGTCGCCCCTGTGCGGGGTGGTCGCCAAGGCCTGGAGCACCGACTCATAGTGTTCAATGTTGGGCCATATGGCCAGTTCACGGGGCGTCCTGCCAACGATTTGATCGCGCCGCAGGCCGGTGAGTTGTTCGAACGCGGCGTTGACTTCGAGATAGCGCCCATCGCTTGCGCGGGAGATGGACATCAGGTCGGGCACCATGCGGAACACGGCGACAAAGTGTTTGCGCACGGCGTCGACGCCGGCCTGGTGGGGCATCTCAACCTTGGCTAGCTGGGACTGGCTGGCTGGTCTGGTTTGGATCCAGCTCCACGCCAACACCCAGGATGCCAAGGTGCCCACAAGGATCCACCACAGCACGGCAACGGAAATGGCCCCCGCAGCCACCCCCGAAGCAGCTACGGCAACCGGTGTGATCGTGATCAGAACAGCGCGCGTCAACATACCCAACGACAGGTGTATCGCAAGTGGTGTAAGAATCGCATGGTAGCGGGATTTGCGCCTGCGCGCTGAGTGCCGGTGGCGCGCCGCGATGACCCTTGCTCGCCGTCGAAAAAAACCGGACCACGCTCGGTTGGAGCGTGGTCCGGCATTGTCAGGTCTCACACAAGCGCAAGAATACGCCCTTGAGCGTAGTGTGACCATCCGGGTCCCAGCCTGCCGTCTTGCCGGTCCTGAGGCGACAGAGCGCCCAGTTCCAGCCAGCCGGTGGCCGATACCATCACCATGCCCTGGATCACTTCCCCGTTGGGCAGCGTGACCGCCATGGCGACAGCGCTGCGGCTTGCGTAGCCCTTGCCCGCTTGCTTGCGGGCATGGGCCACCAAGGCCGTGGCGACCCGCGTGGGCACCGCGGCAACCCGCAGCCTCGCGGCTTCGCAACTAGGCGGGACGAAGGGCCCCGCCGTGATGGTTCCATCGGGGCATCGAAACAGGCCGCAGCCTGTGGCGATGCCATCGAGATCTTCATCCTTCGTGACCCCTCCGGGGGAGTGTTCCAGAAACAACCGAACGGAGTCACCGCCCGGCACCCATGCGACTAGTGTGTATGCCATGTCTTCTTTCCCAGGCTTTGTGCGCCTGCCGTTTGGCTCGGAGGGGAAGCAAACGGCAGGCGCACGAAACGCGGTCAAGAGGGCCATGCCAAACCTGGCAAATCCGCGCGGTGCGCCAACCCATGTGGGCAACACATCGCGCGAACGCCTGGAGCATAGGTGATTGCGCGCGACAAGGCAATACCATGCTGCGCTCTTTTTTTTAATAGTTATCGTCAATCACTATTGTTCAGTCATGCGTCGAGCGTCGGCGAAGAGCTTGCACGCTGCAAGGGCCGGCACGGCGCGCTCGATCCTGGGCCTTGCCACCCAGCCTTGCTGAACACGGGCAAACCCTCTGTGTGGCGGCACTGGGTGGCGCTAAACTGGTGGCGGATCATGTGTGCTTGGGCGGTGCATGGTTTGTTGGCGGCGGCTAGACGTTCTTCGATGGATTCGCCTGGGGTGTGCAAATGGGGGTCGGTGCGTCTCTGCGTGCTCGGGTCAGTCCGGGCAGGCAGAGGCGCATCGCCTCAGGAGCCTTCCCTGGGAGGGATTCATGAACAACGACAAAGACAACGACAACGATCATCAGTCGGCAATGCTTTTCGTGGCGGTCTACGGGCCGCACCTGCAGCCCAGAGGTCAGCTCAAGGGGGCAGCCCTCAACAAGCTGTTCAAGGCTGCGGGCGAGCCGCAGGGCTTGCCCTTCGGTGCGGTACGCATCGTGCGGCACGGCTTGTTTGCTCACGCCGAGTCCGGTCGCTTCACCGTGGCCCGGGCTCTGGCGGCGGGTGCCGCGGAGGCGCTGGTTGAATTGCACCTCGTCGAGGCCTGCGTTTTGCAGTTTCTCGATGAGTTCAGCGAGGAGGCGAATTCCTCGCTGCCACTGTGCCGCAGACGGATGGATGTGAGGTCGCGGGATGATGATCCCGAGGTACCGTCGCATAGGTCCGTCATGGTCTACTACGACCCGGTTGCCTCCCGCATGATCGAGGCGCGCACCGAGGCGCAACGTGCGGCGGGTGACTGGGGCGAAGGCTGGCGGCCCGTGTTGAGCGGGTTTTGGGCGGATTTCTATCCACCCCATGTCCGTGATGCACGCCGCTGAAGCGGGCCGAGTTTTCATCATGAAAACTCGGCCTCTTTTTTTGTCTGCGCCAAGGCCTGGGGTACGCCTGCTCTGTGCTTGAACGATTGGGCTGACTGGGCTGGGGAATACCCGATTTCAGGGCCGAAGGGGCGCGGCGCCGTTGACGCTCGCTGTCTTGCCTGGCTATACTGAAAACGCTGCCAGGGGTGCTTTCTTTGAGAGCGCCTGCAACAGTGAGTTCGGTTGTCCTTTTTCGTGTTGCCTTCCTTTCTGATGGTTGGGCGCCACCAGGGGGCACCCTCAAGATGGGCTGACGGTTTTGAACCGGTCGTCTTGAGGGTGCTTCTTGGTGGAGTGCCTATACAACCAAAAAATTGGGAGACAAAAACATGAAAAGGAAGATCGAGTTCATGCGAGGGTGGTTGGCGGTTGTCGCCATCATTCTCGTGCCACGGATCGCCTTCGAGGCGATCCAGTTCATTAACAACAAAGCCCAACCATCCCTCTTGGGGTGGTTGGCCATCATCCTCGGGGCGGCGGTGTTGTTCAACACCGCTACTCTCCAGAAGGGTGGCGCGTTGGGAAACGCGCTTACTCTGAAGGGGCAAGTCCTGCTGGGCTTGCTGTGGATGAGGGTGTGGGTCGGCGGCCCCACGCCAACCCTCGTGGTCGCCTTCATTGGCAACGCGATTGGGTTGGTGGGGGTGCGGGTCGGCGGTCTGCGCCCGCCGGGAGTTTCGGCTTCATCGATCCTGAAAGGGGTCGATTCGGTTCGGCTTTCGGCGGTGGCGCTGCTGGTGCTGTCGCTCCACCTTGCAAAGGGTGGGTCGATGCCTCCAGTGGGCCTCGTGGTTACCGGCATCATCATCCTCTGGCCTGCCGTCGCTTGCGCGGTGGCAGGGCAGGCTTGGATGGTGTCGGTGACTGGCGGTGGCGGTCGCACGCTCGCTGGCACGACGCGATGGATCCTCGGATTCATCGTGGCCGGTGTCTTCATTGGATGGGCCTCTCAAGGCTACCCGGTGGGGATGCTTGGCCCCATGCTTCTGGCGTCGGTCAGCTACGCGTTCTTCGCGTGGCTGGAGACGCCAGAGCGTGGGCCCTGGACCCTAGAGGCGCTGGGGGTGGCGGGTTCGGGTGTGGCCAACGTGGCGCACCTCGCCCTGTTTGCCCCGGCCAGTGTCGGGCCGGTGCTGGCCGGCTACGGTCTTGTGTGCGCGGGGGTGGTCTTCACCATCCTCGTGCGGCAAAACCGCTAGCCGTCCCCCGTGCCTGGGGCTTGTTGTTGATGAGCAAGGCGGAGCTCGTCTTTCAAACCACATGGTTTGAAAGACGGCTCCGCTTTTTTCTTTTTCGTGCCACCAGCATGGGCTTGTTTGGATGCGAGCGTGGCTTGCGTGGATGCTTATTGACAATCACGATTCTTGCGCGCCGAAAAAGCGCATGTTGATTGAACACTTTTCATTTGCAGGCCATAATGCGACCGGGGCCGTGCAGTGTGTTGGATGCGCGGGCTCCAGGCTCGGACTGGTTGTTGCTTGGGTTCTTTCGGGCAGGGTATGAAGCCATCCTCTGTGCGGTGTGTTGCCACTGCGCACAGGGGATGGCTTCAACCATCCAGAAAGAGTCATGGCGAAACAAGAAGCGAAAAACTGTGTCGTCTCCTTCACCGCCTGTGAGGCGGTGACATATCGACTCACCCTTGGTGGTGGGATGCGTGTGGAGATGAGGGGGGGCGTTCCGGCCCTAGTGTCGGTGTCCTTCGAATCGGAGGATGATGGTCACAAGTGGCTGGAGCAACTCCGAAAGGAGGGCTTCGTAGTCGAGCAGATTGGAGGCTCGCCGACTGGCGACTTCCAAGTGTTCTAGCCTGAGCGAACCCACTGAGCATCAAGCGCTGATTCTGTCGGCGCTGCTCGGTGGGTTTTTTTTGTCCGCGCTGGTTGGGCTTGTGCCGCTTCGCGGGCATGCCGCCTTGTGAGTGTGGCCCGTGCGTGGGCGACGCGGCGCGCCGCCGGATCAACGGGCACTACTAGTGATACAGCTTCTTCAGCAATCGACTCAGGGTTCGATTCTGGCTGGCGGTAAGCATGTTGAAAGCCTGTTTTTCAGCTTTGGCTACCGTTCGCTCGGCAGCACGCATGAGCGCGCTGCCGGCTGGACGCAGATAGAGGCCATGGGCTCGCCCATCGTGCGAGTGCCTGCGCTTCTCAATCAGCGCGCGTTTGTCCAGTGAGCGGAGGATGCCCACTAGATTGGGTTGCAGCATTGCCAGTGTTTCGCACACCTGGAACGCTGCGATGCCTGGATTGTCTCTGATCAGTGACAGGACTGAGAATTCGACGGGTGTGAGACCGTGGGCCTCCATGCCTTGGCCGACGCGGCTCTGCACTGCCAAGGCTGCGCGGCGGGTGTTGTACCCAGTAAGTGATTCGAGATATTCGGTGTTGACGCTTTCGACGGTGTTTACGCGTTGTTTCTTGAGCATAGGGCGGACGGGACGGTCCGAATGGGACGAGTCCAAAGTGACTGGAAAGCACCTATTGTCCTCGAGCCATTTTCATATAGTGATACTAATTGCTCTGTTATGCAAAATGTGCATCTCGCGTAGAGCGATGCCAAAGGCGGAAGCCTTCAGGGTCGGGCAGACAGAACGGCTGACATGAAGAACTCGGTGCTGCGAATGCCAAGCAGGGTCAGCATGAGCGAGCCGCACAGGTGCAGGACCGCCGTGCATACGGCGAAGGCGTAGCGCTGTTGGCCAAGCATCCCGACCACTTCGGCGGAGAAACTGGAGAAAGTGGTGAGCCCGCCAAGAAAGCCGGTCACCAGAGTCAGCCGCCACACCGGGTCCAGGTTGGGTAGCAGCTGAAACACTGCCACGCACACGCCGACCAGGTAGCCGCCAATCAGATTGGCCGCCAGCGTGCCCCAAGGAATGATGCCGCCGGGGCTGAGCCACAGGCCCAAACCCCAGCGGGCCAGCGCGCCGGCCGAGGCACCCAGGCAAATGGCAAGCACCGAGATCATCGGGTGAGTTTACTTCTCCTTGCCCATCACCAGATCCGGCAGGATGGTCACGATGGCTGGGAACACGGTGATCAGCACGATGCACACCACCAGGCAGACAAAGAACGGGATCGCCGCCCTGGCAATGGTGTTGCTGTCCTTGCCGGTCATGTTTTGCAGCACGAACAAGTTGAAGCCAACCGGGGGCGTGACTTCGGCGATCTCGACTAGCAGGATGATGAAGATGCCAAACCAGATCAGGTCAAAGCCGGCCTTCTGGATCATGGGCAGCACCACGGCACTGGTCAGCACGATCATGCTGATGCCGTCCAGTGCCGTGCCCAGCACCAGATAGACCCCGGTCAGCACGGCAATCAGCGCAAACGGCGACAGCCCCATGCCGTTGACCCATTCGGCCAGCTCGCGCGGAATGCCGGTGAAGGCCATGGTCTTGGTCAGGAAGGCGGCGCCGGCCAGGATGAACATGATCATGCAGCTGGTGCGGGTGGTGCCCATCAGGCCTTCCTTGAAGTTGCTCCAGGTCAGGCTACCACTCCACCAGGCCATGGCCAGCGAACCGACCACGCCGTAGGCAGCGCATTCGGTGGCCGTGGCGTAGCCGGCGACCAGCATCCAGACGATGAACAGGATCAGCAGGGTGCAGGGAATCAAGTTGCCCGACAGGCGGATCTTCTCCAGGAAGCTGCTCGGCGGGTCGGCCGATGGGACTTGCCCTGGGTGGCGCAGGCTCCACCAGATGATGTAGCCGCTGAACAGGCCCACGAGCAGGAAGCCTGGCAAGAAGCCGGCCAGGAAGATGCGGATGATGGACGCATCGGCGGCCACCGCGTACACCACCATGGTGATGGAAGGCGGGATCAGGATGCCCAGCGTGCCGGCCGTGGCGAGCGAGCCCAGCGCGATCTTTTCGTTGTAACCGCGCTTGAGCAGCTCGGGCAGGGCCACCTTGCTGATGGTGGCGCAGGTGGCCGCCGACGAGCCCGACACCGAACCAAAAATGCCACAACCTAGTATGGTGGTGTGCATTAGGCGCCCCGGCACCCGGTTGAGCCAGGGCCGCAGGCCCTCGAACATCTGTTCGCTGAGTTTGGTGCGAAACAGAATCTCTCCCATCCAGATGAACAGGGGCAAGGCCGCCAGTTCCCAGCTCGCGTTGGACTCCCAGAACGCCGAGAAGAGATTCTTGCCGGGTGCCGTGCTGGTGAAGAACGCCTGTCCAACCCAGCCGCAGATGGCCAGGGTCATGGCGATCCAGACGCCGCCCGAGAGCAGCACCATCATGAGCAGCAGCAGGATGCCGCCCATCATCAGAATATCCATGTTGTGCTTTCTCTTTCTGATACTTTGCGGGACAGATCTTCAGCTCTGTCCTCAACTGATTGCCGGGTGTTGGCTGTTCGGTCAGGTCAGACTTCGGACGAGAAATCGCCACGGGCGTGGCGCTGGGCCACCTCGCGCACGTAGGTGGGCAACTGGCCGCGCAGCACGATCAGCAGTTCGTCCAGCATCGCGATCCAGAGCAGGATCGCGCCCAGGGCGAAGCTCAGCTGCGGAATCCACAAGGGTATCGGCAGCAGGCCCTGGGCAATGTCGTTGAAAGCCCAGCTCTCGTAAGTGAATTGGCAGGCTGACCAGGCCAGGTAGGCCACCGCCACGCTGCCAATCGACAGGGAGACCAGCTCCGCCGCGCGCCGCGTGCGCTCGCCCAGGTGCTCCAGCAGCAGGGTCACCCGCACGAAGTCGCCATGTTTGAAGGCATGCGCCATGGCGAAGAAGGACGCCGCCGCGCACAGCCAGGCCACCACGTCGTTGACCGCGCCGGTGCGCACGCCAAACTCGCGCAGCACGCTTTGACCCACCATCAGCACGGCGATCAGCGCGATCAGGGCGGCAGCCAGGCCGCCCGCAGCCAGGTACAGGCGGTCGAGGAAGCTGCGCATGCCTTACTTCTTGGCCGATTTGTTGAAGGCTGCAATGATGGCGTCACCGTCCGCGCCGGTCTTCTTCTGCCAGTCAGCCAGCATCACGCCGCCGACCTGCCGCATGTCGGCCATCAGCTTGGGGCTGGGGCTCATGATTTTCATGCCCTTCTCGGCCAGCGCCTTCTTGTACCAGTCGTTCTTTTCCTCGCTGATCTTCCAGCCACGCTGTTCGGCCGCTGCCGCAGCCTTGGTCAGGGCGGCCTGGGTGGCGGGATCGAGTGCGTCGAAGGCCTTGCGGTTGACGATGATGGCGTTCTTGGGCAACCAGGCCTGGGTGTCGTAGAAGTACTTCAGGCTTTCGTAGGTCTTGCTGTCGTAGCCGGTGGAGCCCGAACTCATGTAGCTCTCGACCACGCCGGTGGCCAGCGCCTGGCTCAACTCGGCCGCCTGGATGGTGACCGGCTGGGCGCCGACGAGTTCGGCAATCTTGGCGGTGGCGGGGCTGTAGGCGCGCCACTTGATGCCGCGCAGGTCGGCCACCGAGCCGATCTCCTTCTTGCTGTAGATGCCCTGCGGCGGCCAGGCGACGGCGTAGAGCAGCTTCATGCCCTGGTTTCCCAGCACCTTGTCGAGCACCGGCTTCTGCGCCTCGTAGAGCCGTTTGGAATCGGCATAGGAGGCGGCCAGGAAGGGCAGGCCGTCGGCGCCGAAGATCGGGTTCTCGTTTTCGTAGTTGACCAGCAGGATCTCGCCGATCTGCGCCTGCCCGCCCTGCACCGCGCGCTTGATTTCATTGGCCTTGAACAGCGATGCATTGGCGTGCACCGTGATCTTGAGCTTGCCGCCCGTGGCGGCGTCCACATCCTTGGCGAACTGCGTGATGTTCTCGGTGTGGAAGTTGGTCGCCGGGTAGGCGGC
>Ga0066411_1000045_pt1 | contig 18746 bp, 47 predicted proteins | sample LakWasMet15_LOW5_2_FD_59498 | JGI IMG/M metagenome (GOLD analysis project Ga0066411, IMG submission 59498) | Freshwater sediment methanotrophic microbial communities from Lake Washington under simulated oxygen tension - Sediment Metagenome 15_LOW5 | ecosystem: Environmental > Aquatic >...
GTCTTGCGCGTCACATGCTCGACAAACGGGCTATCTTGCAAACTTCCCCGACACTTGCGCGATACCCGGATTTCTTCCGTCGGCACAGCTTCTAGCACCACCTTGCCGAGCTTGCGCGTGATCTTCAGCTCAATGTCATAGACCGAGATAGGGCCTTGCAGTCCCATCACTTGGCGTTCTTCCTGCCCGGTTATTTCGACCTTTGCTTCATCAGCCTGCAGGTCTTGCATCAGCTTTTGAACTTCCTCGATCACCAAGCCCTTGTACTTGGGCTCCTCGATCTTCTCAGTCTCTTCCCACCAGTGTTTGACGTAACCGTTCTTGAGTAGCAGCGTGTCCTTGATAGCGTCGTGCAGGACAAGCCAGCCGGCGTTGTCCTTCATGATCACCTGATTGACATAGTCCGTCTCGATCTCGGCTTGCTGTTCGTCTTCCTCCGACACCGGATCGAACTCAGCCACTGAGCCCGATTGCGTGAAGATACGCATGATTGCCGGCATCGCCCAGTCCACCGCCTCGGAAAGATCACGCGACACGATGGCGCTGCGCCCCTCCATCTCGTTGCCATACGGGCGCCCGTGATAGCGGCGCAACGCCTCAGCGCGCTCGTTGGTCAGCTCGCCATCTTCGACGCCCAGGCTATCGGCCCGGTGCGCCTGGATGATGCTGACAAGCTCTTTACTTGTGAGCTTCATGCGGCCTCTGTGTACAGATTGCACACAATACTTTTCTTGTGCGTTTTGACTATGTTTACAGCCATAAACGCCGCTTTCTGCTTGTCGGTAGGATGCTTTCTCTTAGCTGCGCTAAACGCTTCAGCCACAAACTTTACAGCGGCATCATCAGTAAACCCAACCATTCCGTGCGGGTAAATATCTTGAAAAATAGCGGCAAGTTCTGGCCTGTTCATTTGTGCGCCTCCAAGTACCGCCCTGCGTCAACGTGTGGCAATGTGATATCCAAATCAAAACCCCGTTCTTTGAGTGCGTTGGCGATGCGGCCTACGCGGTCAATTACAGAAATGTCTGGGCTTTGGCCGTCCCATATGCGCCATGCCAGCGATTGAGCAGGGCTGCACTCAGTCTCAACGTTGATTAGCGGAACCTTTGCAGGCCGTCCGCGCTTCACACGATGTACTTGATCTGCGGTTTGAATGGTTGAGTCCATGATTTGTCTCTCGTTGCTCGGCGCGCCCCTTCGCAGGCGTAGCGCAGCGCGTCAATAACGTGGTTATCCTTGTCCGCCAGCTTGGGCAGAATGAGACCTGTCAGGTCGTCTATTTCGTAGCTGTATGCCGTTAGTTCGTCTATCGTGTGGACACACCTCGGATGTACAACGATGTCAAACGACTTCAGGAACTCGACGCCTTCTTCCACCGACTTGGCGCCCTTTACTGCGGCATTAATCTTCGGGTAGCCATGCCGTTGCATGTAGCTGATCGTCTCCGGCCTGGCTGTGTCTGCGGTGATGAACCACTTCTGCGAATCAGGCACGCGAGCAAATAGGTCTGGCAGTTGGTCAATCTCACACCCCACCATATAGGCTTCGTGGTCGATATACAGCCGCTTTCCGTCGATGTAGCACCGGATCAATACGCTTGGATCAACCGAGAATCCCCAGTCAGCACCAAGCCGATAGGTTGCGCCCTTTGATGATTCGAAGTCCTCTACCGTCCAGTTCCTGAATACTCGCGCCTGGCTGTTCCTGGCGTATTCGCCAAGCCATACATGACGGTACTTGTCGGGATCACGCGAGCGGTCGTATTCCATCTCTGCGCGCAACACGTCGGGCAGGTACGGGTTATCCCGGTAGTTCGCCTCGACAACGATTGAATCAGGCGGCGGCTTCTCACCACGCAACAACGCATCAACCGGGTCCGTTTCTTCGTTCGGGTTCCAGCTGAACAGCAGCTCGGACCCAGGAAGCCGAATGGTTGGGCGCAGTAGGTCTAGACTCTTCTGGCTCAGGCTCTGCGCCTCTTCAACCCAAGCGCGTTTGTAACCTTCCAGCGACTTGATAGAGTCTGCTGTGTGGTTCTGCATCCCCTGAAAGATGATGATCCCAGGCCCGCCAGTTGACTTGATGCGGGCGTCTTGCACATCGAAGTACGCCCCGGCATTCATCGCCTCAATCTTCAGCTCGAGCAGCTTCTTGACCGACTGATCCAGGCTCTTTTGAACTTCTCGCACGCAAACCGTGCTTTCGGCTTGGTCAATGATGTGCTGTTCGATGACGTATTCGCCAAAGAAATGAGACTTGCCCGACCCACGCCCACCGTGCGCGCCTTTGTAACGCGCCGGCTTCAACAGCGGCGCGAATACTGCGGGCGTTTTAATCTGCAGCGTTGACAATCACACGCTCGATTCTGTGGATCATGCCGCCGCTTACCTCGATCTTGCTGGGAGCGTTGAACCCGTGCATGAGGTTCAATTCTTTGATTGCAGCGACGATCTCGTTTGCCTTGGCCTCACCACCATCCGCAATGTTTGCGAGCGCCTGGACGCTTTTTTCGCGTGTCCATAGGGCTTTTGAGGCGATGGCTTCACGTAGCAATGCGACCCTTGCTACCACCTTGCTATCAGATGCCATGCGACTCGCATTGGCCCACAGTGTTGCGTCAGTCTGCTTCGATGCGTTGTAAGCAGCGCGATATGCGTCAGCTTGCGTCAAGCCATCGGCCAAGCCTTGCGCGAATTTCTCCTGCTTTGCTGTGAGTGTCATGCTGTGTCGCCGCCTTTCGGGGTGGACAAGTTAGTGAATGCACACCCCCGCAGACGCGCTTTATGGAGTAATAGCGCGGCTCTTTGTTCGTGGTGTGGTGCTGCCGTTAGTTGTCGGCCACCTGGACAGCGCTGGCCTTAGCTTGGTGCGCCGATGCCTTTTAACCCTGACGGGCCCATGAAGTGGCAACTGCTAGCGCAGAGCAAGCGGATATTCGCCGCCCGCGAGGATGCGCCTCTTGCATGTAGCGTGCGCGTGTGGGCGATCTCGGGGCGGCAGAAAGTGACTTGCTCTATAGATAGCCAAAATCTATTACAGAGGCTATCTTGATAGTTGTAGACCGGAGCGCCAATCCCGGTTAGGCGCATACATCGTTGAAACCCCTTCCCCCGACGTATCCAATAGTTTTTGCCTATCGGCAAGACAAAAGGGAAACCCCGTCAGACTCTGACCTACCTTACGGACTGAGATCAGAATTAGACGGTGTAACGCTCGCTGACAATCAGCGGTGTCCTGCTCAATGCTTTATTTATTCCCTGCCCGTTCGTGGGCCAGTCGCCTAGCCTTTTCAGGCCGTCATTTTGTCTGTTCAGGGATTTATCGCTTGCCTTTGAGTTAGCTCGCGCCGCCGGGGTTTCAAGAGCGGATTCGGTTTCTTGCGATTCAGCCCCGAACTTGGGCCATCAACTCAGAGTGTCGCGGACTCAGAATGAAAAAAGCCCCGGCCATTGATGACAGGGGCTTATCGTTTACCGTCAGCCATCCCTCCGCAAGGAGGAATAAACCGCGTATTCGCAGCGCGAGTATACCACCTTGTCAAGTTTTTGACTAGGTGTTATCCCTAATACGCTGCTTGAGCCTGTTTATCACCATGTCCCTCGCATCTGGCACCATTTGCACTAGATCGGATTTAGTCAGCGCAAGCTCACGCCTGACCACACTCACCGGCACCCACGGCCACACGTACAGCCAGCGCAGCACGGCCCGGTGCTTGCTTGGCAACATGGAAACTATCCGCTCTGTCTCGCTTGCCTCCAGCGTGTTTATTTGCGCCCTCAACTCTCTTGGCTCCCATTGCGGCGGTGCTTTGTAGAGCCGGAACATGGGCTGAGTCTTCCACGATTGAGGCCGGACACTCACCCATTGCGCCCAATGCTCTAGCCGCAGGTTTATCTCGTCGTGTCTGGCGGGGATGCGTGAGAAATCAGCGTCTTGTTTCATTTGTCCTTTTCCACCGCAAAACGTGCGATCAGTTGCCAGCTTGTGCGCAAGTCGTTGCGTATCCGCGCGTTAGTTATGTAGCCAGAGCAGCTACGCCCGGTTATGCCAAGCTCGTGCGCTATCTGCTTCAGTAGCATCCCCTGCAACAAGCGCTCAAGAATCTGCCGCTCTCGTGGTTGCAATGTCATGCCAGCCCCTTCGACGCTCGCCATTTCATGTAAGGCCCACGAATTCGCGCGTTGAATCTCTCTGCCGCCGCTGGATCGTGATCGAGCTGCCGCCTACTTTGTATTTCGCACAATGCGTATAGGCGACTCGCTGCCGCGCTTTCATTCCCGACATCGAGCCAGCTTTGGAACGTCTCATCGGCGCACCACATGCCGGCCAGCTTTGCCAGCGCGCCGCCTTTTAGCTGACCATCAGTATTGGCGTCACTTGCCGCCGCGTAGCCGACCTGTAGTGCCGCGATTGCAGCCGGTGTGCCTGGCGCGGCAAACAGGCGAAAAGCGTCCTGCGCGTTTGCTGGCTCAATGTCAAAACTGATCCTCAGCGTGCCGTCAGCCATGGTCTTGAGCGATACGCTTGAACATGGAATGGCGCTCATACCGCTCCCCTGTAAGGCCAGGCGACAGCCGCAGCGTCGCGTGTGTGTTCGTTAGATGGCCCGTCCCACCCGGTCAGCCGCTTAAATGCATCAGCATTGAGCTTCGCGCCCTTTCCCTTCGGGCTGATGCCGTGCGCCGGTATCTTGAGCTGATCGCACACAGCGACAATTAATTTGCACCAGCCGTCTACTTCGCCCACGTTGCGCGCCATCTTGAGCGCAGCAGGCCGGCTCTTGACGGTCGTAAACATGTAGCTAGTCAGGCGCGAGTCTTCGAACACTACGCGATCAGCGCCGAATGCTTGAATCACTTCGGGGATGCGCCACGGCTCAACAGTGCTCAGCTTGTCTAGCTTGCCGCCTATGTAGACGGCCACTCCTGTACTTGCGCCTGGATCAATGCCAATGATGGTTTTCATGTGCGGAGCTTGCGAGGTCTGGTGATCACTTGTTAGAGCGCTTGTGCGGGTCCAGCCCAATACGTTCGCGGAACCGCTCGACGCTCTCCTGCGGCTGGCTTTCCCAGGTGTCAGATAGCATCCGCAAATAGCGGTCGGTAAGTTCCGCAACAATCGGGTTGTGGGCCATCCATCGGTTGTCCTGCATCACAGCCTGACGCAAGTGGTAAAGCTGCAATTCCGCGTTCCACTCGCGCTTGCGTCGCCACTCTTTGAATCGTGCTTTCAGTTTCCCAAGCATCTTTGTCTCCTTGGTTACCAGCGCTCTAACCCGTCATTCCACGGGCGACGGCTTCGCCGCGCCGTGAATTTTTGCGTTACTCAACACATAACCCCAGCGCTTCCAATCGAACGATGACACCCACGCTGCGATGCTGAGTCCCACCGCTCCGGCTTGTAGTGGCCTTCCATCTTCGACAACAGCCACCCTGGCGTGCGCTGCGGCTCGCTTGTCTCCTGCGGTGTCTCTAGCTCCTCAATTCCGGCTTGCGTGATGCTGTACCCAGGTCGGTTTTTGATCTTGCTCTGCTTGATAAATCCAAGCTCACACAGCGGCATGAGGATTTCTTGCGCGAATTCGTCGGACAGGTAATGACCGGCCCAGGCTCGCCGCTGGAGAAACCAGCTTGCATATTTTGGGGTTGTCTGTAGTGACAGAATTTGCAGCGCGCTGCGTTGGTGGTTGTTCATTTGTTTGTCTCCGGTTGTTGTTTCATTGCGCTTATCAGATCAGCGGGGAGCGTGGCGTATAGCTCTGGGCAGTCGCGGGCCATCTGCTGCACTCTGGCCCAGACGTAAGCCTTGGCGCCCGGCAGTGCTGCAAGCGTCACGTAATGCGCCAGGATGCGGGCGTAGTGGGGCATTCATAGCGCCTCCAGATCACCCAGCACCCACAGCGCCCATGTGATCGCGCTCGCAGGCACGTCACCGCCATAACGGATCAAATCAAGAATATGGCTTGCCTCGCGTTCTTCTTCGTTCATTAAGTTGCGCATGACGTTTCTCCAATTGCCGCTTGATAGCAAGCGATTTGATTTCGGTTCAGCTTGTCGCCAGCTTCATGACGGCACTTGAGTCGATAGGCCCAGTCCTTCATGCTTGTCTTTTGTTTGGACGATTCGCGCAAGCCTTCAAGGACGCGCGCTGCAATCACCGGATCGACTACCGGGCTGGGAAGCAATGGCGTCGAATCTGGTTTGCGATAGCAGGTCGACTTGAACTCTTGAACCGTTGGCGGCTTGCCAGTTATGCAGTGCTCCAGCCCGTAAGCGATGGCGGCAGGGTTTTGCTGAAAGCCGCGCAACTCATGCGCCCAATCCGCTTTCACGTCCTCAAGCGGGACGCCCTTCCAGCGGTCGAGAAAATCGCGCCCAAAGGTGAGCGTCAGCTTTTGAAAAATCTTGTCAATCCAGGGCATTGGCAGGCTCATGAAAGCTCCAAAGTTGACGGGGTTATGTCGATCACATTACGGCGTTGTCCCGTGGCTTCTTCGTACCGCTCACGGGCTAGACGGTCATCGCGTTCGCGGAAGGATTCGGCTGGCGGTGCTCGCTCGTTTTCCTTGAGCCACGACGCCTCCAGCCCCTGCGATCCGCGCCGACACCACACCTTCAAAAACGCCTCCAGCGTCATCCCGGCTTTGGCCGCTTCGCCCTTCGCCCCGTCAACAACCGTCACCGTGACAGGGGCTTTTTTGCTCTTGCGCAGTTGCAACCAGTCGGCCCAGGTTTGCTCGGACACGTCGTCAGGCTTGGAAATGACAGGCTTGGTGGGTGGCGTCCGCTTTGCGGGCGCACTCTCCTCCAAGGAATCAGGTATCAGGTAAGGGGTATCAGGAATCAGGAATCCGGAATCAGGCGATCTTGGCGATGGCTCGGCACTGCCTTGGTTGGTGCTCGGCACTGCCTTGGTTGTGCTTATGTCTTTGCAAGGCAGTTCCGAAGCAGCTTCACGGATGTGCGGTGTCTGGTGCTTGGTGAATGCCAGTATCTGGATTACCTTGGTCCCTTGGGCTTCGTAGCGCTCAATAAAGCCAGCCGCAGCAAGCTCATTGAGCATGTCGTCCGCGCTGCCATCGTCATACCCTAGCGCTTGTTTTTTTATGCGAGACGGGCGGTCTTCAAGCCGTCCATCACGGTCTGCCAACATCCACATGTAGATAAACAGTAGCCGCGTAAGCGCTGGCAATGCCGCCAGGTCTTCGTTGTCCATGATGGACGGCTTGATGTTTCTAGACCGTGCCACTGGTCAAACCCTATCTTGTGGTCTGTCGCACAGACAATGCGCCTGTTCCAAGCCCACCCTGAGGTAGGGGGAAGCTGTACCGGGTGGGGTTTGGTTGGTATAAAAAGAAGTCATGCTGCGTCCCCAAGAGCAATCGCTTCTTCAAGGGTCGCCACTCCATCTTCATGTCCTAGACGACGGTTATCAATGGACCATGGATCGCGGTCCTTTGGAACCTTGTGTATAGCTTTGTAGGTCTGCCAATGCCTTGGCCTCACGCGGCTTGCGCAGTATTCGACGATCCAGACTGGCTTATCGTTGTGCAGCCAGCAGGATCCGTGCGGGCGCTCCACCAGGGTGTAATTTTCGATGCTCATGATTCAGCCCTAGCTTGTGCTGGAGCAGACATGACGGGTGGAAGTGGCTCAAGCCAGTCCTGAGCAAAGTCGGCTGCTATGCCAACGCCACCATATTCAGTGATCAACTTGCAGTCTTGCGCGGTGCAGCGCCAGATACGTCCGTATTTCGAGTGATCTCCTTGAAACGATGCAACCTTGACGGTCTTTCCGATGTTCAGGCCATCTACGCCGCCGATAACCTTGCACACAACTCCGGCTGATATGCGTCCTGTGTTCATGCCAGCCCCGCTTCACGCATCAGTGGCGCGAGTTGAGCCAAGATCGGAGCCAACTGCGCGAGTGCCGCGTTCTGCTTCTGAGTCTTGTCGTTCAGAAACTTGTCGATCAGGTAGTAAATCGGCGCCGTGTCGCGGCTCTTCTCGATGTACCTCTCCAAGCTATCGACGCTGAAATGTCGCGACGGGTCGTCCGACAGCTCGACGCTGAGATTCCCTGGCGCCTTGTTCAGGTCGATAGCGATGTTGCCCAGGCCAGCACGATAAACACCGGTTGCAACACACTCGCGCAGGGACTGGTGACGCTCGCTGATGCCTTGTTCAAAGCACAAAGTAAGCTGACTGTCCGGTCGATTGATAACTTGGGATTTCATTGCGTATCACTGCTTATCAATGGGGTGGAAAAAAATTGAGCCATGCAAAACAACACCGCCGAAAAATCCCCCCGAGCCGAAGCCCGAGGGGTAAGCCGCGCTTTGCTCAGTGGCGCGGCGGGAGGAATGGGGGATTGGCATTCAGGCGCCCGGTGTGGTGGCGGCTGGGGAGAGGTCCGCGAGATCGGGCCAGATCAGCCAGCAATCCTTTGGCCGGAGTTCCTGGCGTGTTATGAGTCCATCGGTGGCAAGCTCAATTGGGTAGCAGTGCTCAACAGGCACCTCACCACGGCTTTTCCAGTTTGAAATCACCTGCTGGCTTACTCCGAGCGCCGTCATGATCATTGCCCGACCTCCAGGCTTATCGAGTGGGTGTATTTCGTCCATGCCCATATCTTACACAAAAAGTGTACCAAGTCAACATCTTGTTTTAAGCCAAGGGCAAAATTTGTTGATGACACCCTGGGAACGCCTCGAATCCGAACTTGTGCGCAAGCGAAAGAGCTTGTCAGCCCTAGCTAAATCGTTGGGAGTAACGAAGCAGGCGCTTGGGCACTGGAAGACACGCGGCATCCCGGCCAAGTACTTGCGCCCTGCTGCTGCGTTTGTTGGACGACCCTTGGAGTGGCTGGAATTTGATGATCTGAACGAGGCTCATGCCGTTGTCAGTGAACCAGAGAATGCGCCCACCACCGCCTGGGCGATTGACCTTGGAGCCCAGCTAGACAGCTTGTCGTCACTGGATGCCAGGCGCGCGGCCTACCTAGAGTGCTCGGGTATCATTCAGCGGGCCAAGGCTGCGGAGTCGCAAAGTAGCGCGCCCAATCAATCAAGCATACGCCGTGCATGAAATACCCCGGCCGAGTTTTTCACATGCCGGGGCATTTGTGTAACTGCTTGTAACGCAAGGTGAATTTGTCACACAGGACCGGTGATTTCTTGCGCATCGGTTGAGTCATGGCGGCGCGGTACAGGCATGATGCCAATTCAGTTTACGAAGCAGGGAAAAGGAGGACGTTCTATGAAGTGGCTGAAATATGTTGCAGTTGTAATTGCTTTGTTTGTCGCTTCTGCGGTAATGGAGAATTGGCCAGCGTTTGACAGGTGGCTCGTTGTGGCTTTGGTGTGTGTCTTCTACTTCGCATATCAAACGTCGCAAGAGCTAGACAAGACGAAGGCGCGTCTGTTCAAGCTGGAAGACCGTATCGACGGCGTAGAGCAATGAGCCAATCAGCGTTTGAACAGTACCTCAAGAACTCGGACCACTTCCGAGACGTTATCAACACGCACCGCCGCGCTGTTGCTGATACGATTGCCGCCGTTCTCGCTCTCCTGCGTGACCAAGACAAGGTAACCGACCCAATGATCTACGAGGCTTTGAAACGACTGGACGAAAGCGCCGGACCCAGGTCTGTCGTTGACGAGCGCAGGCTTATCACCGCCATGATCCGCGACGGCCTCAAGTAAGCGATTTTCCTCTATGTCACGCGCAATAGCTGAATCTGTCATTCTTTCCCTTCTGCTGGCGTCCCAGCCAAGTTACGCAACCATCAAACGCGATCACAAGGCCATTGCAGCCTTCAAACGCTCGAACCCTTGCCCGAGTACCGGGGCAACCCGTGGCGCGTGTCCTGGGCACCATGTGGACCACCGCACGCCACTTTGCGCTGGTGGGTTCGACAGGCCGGACAACTTCCAGTGGCTGACCGTTGAGGAACACCGGCACAAGACGCGCGCCGATCTGATCGTGTGTGCCAAGTTGCGGGCGCTGGATCGCAGACAGTAACCCCCACACCACCCCCACCAAGCCGCCCACCGAGGCGGCTTTTTCTTGCCCGCTCGCTTTGTGGATGGTCGGATTGTAGGGATTTTCCCGAATGAGTCAACTTTCTGTTGACTTGGTACACGTTTTGTGTAGAATTCACTCAACCCCGCAAAACGCGGCAAGGAGTGAACAGATGGCAACAACAGAGCAAACAGTCAGCACATGGGGCGCCGACATCGTGCGCGGCCTGGCGCACCAGGACAGCGTGGCAGCACGGCAATCGAGGACCCTTGAATCGACATACCAGCAGCTGATGCGCGTTGAGGAGTTCTACAAAGCGCTGAAACTGATTCGCTCATCGCTCCGCACCGAGGTGCAACTGTGCGAACTGCTGCACTGTGCGGGGACAACGCTGGCAGCAGCCACCTCCGGAACTCTGGAAAAGCAGGACGTGGCGCTGGTTGACATGCTTGCAGACGTGATCCAGTACCGCACCTGCGTCGAGGTCGAGGCGCTGATTGATTGCGTCAAGGGAATCACGACGGTCGAGGTGCAGTCATGAAACACGTCTCCATCCCTGGCTTCGTCTTCATGCGAACCGACCCATACCATGCAGCTCGCGAGCCAGCTTACGGCTGGGCAGAACATGACTTCGGCTCCGACGGAGAAAACTATGTGAGCGTTTGCGCTGCACCGCTTGAATTCGACATCCCTGATGACTTCGATCCGCGCGCCGGTCAAATAGATGCGCTCAAGGCCGCGAAACAGAAGCTGATGGCCGAATTCGGCGCGCGCTGTACCGAGATCGAACGAAAAATATCTGAATTGCAAGCCATTGAATATGAGGTGCAGTCATGAGCACAGCACACACACCTGGCCCATGGCAGATCGACCACAACAACTGCCATTCTGGGCAGGTTGCCGTGTGTTTCGGTGACGAAGAAGGATATGTTGAGGTTTGGTCCGAGAACTGGTCAGCTGGCATCTCTCAGTCTGCCAACGCCCGCCTGATCGCCGCCGCGCCCGATCTTTTGAAGGCGCTACAAGGTCTGCTCGCATCCGTGCAGCGTGGCGTGTGTGATGGCAGCGGAATGGAGCAGGATGCTGCGCGTGTAGCGATTGCAAAGGCGGTGCCAGCATGAGCGCCATCACTCTTGCGCTTGAGTATTTGAAGCTCGCAAAACAGTACGGCCCACCAATGGCATTTGGCAATACGACCATCGACGATGCAATTGCTGCCATTGAAGCCGAGACAGGCGAGCCGGTGGCATGGGGAATGACTCGCCAAGATGGGCTAATACTTGATGTGATTTGTCCGAAAGAGCATGCGCGTTATGCCGGGGCATACACGATTCCGCTCTACACCGCCCAACCGCCAGCAGTGCCGCAAGGCTGGAAGCTAGTCCCCATCGAGCCGACTCCAGAAATGTGGAAAGCCGGATTGGCGAACCTGTTCATTGACATCGACGCGGTTTGGGCGGCAATGCTTGAGAAGGCACCGAAGGCACCAGCATGATCAACCTCAAACCATTCTGCGCAGGGCCACATGATATGAGGCGCTACCTACACCAGCCATGGCGCGTAGCTGAAGGCATCGTGGCCACAAACGGGCACATCATTATTTGCGTGCCTGATGACGACGGTGACCATCCAGGTGAGCCGGAAACCATCAAAAACGTGGTGGCGAGTTTCACCAAGGAATACCCGGCCGGTGAATTCGTCGAACTGTCGTCCATCGTGATGCCGCCAAAACACATTTGCAAGACATGCAAGGGCGCTGGCCACTACACCGTTACCGACTGCGAACTCTGCGAAGGCCAAGGGCTGATCTATGACGATGCCGTGGGCTACATGGATTGCCTCAAATGCGAAGGCTACGGCTTTCATCGGTCTAGCCATGGGCGGCAAGAAAAGTGCGACGACTGCGATGGCATGGGCGAAGAGCGTTGCGTCATCCCTGTTGGCATAGACAGATACCAGCGCAAGTATCTGGCCCAGCTCCAGGCTCTGCCGAATTGCAAGTTTTCGCCAGTCGAGCGCCAGGGCGCTAAGTTCGAGTTTGACGGTGGTTTTGGGTGGCTCATGCCAGTTAACTCATGAAAGCATGGCTCCAATCTGTTGCGCTCACCATGGCTATCGCCTTCGCACTGGGCGCATTCGGCCCAGCATTGGACGCAGCGCCAGCAGTCAAACCGCAGACGGCGCAGGATCGTTTCAACCGCGCGACTGAGTTGATGTGCGGCAGTGAAAACGCCACCGCGCTTGAAGTGTCGCCCGGCGTGGTTCAGTGCTATTCAACAGGTGGACGCAAGACAAAAAAGGTGACGAAATGATCGACTTCATCGCAACACACTGGATTAGCGTGGCTGTCGTTTGGGTGGGTGTAGGCATCGTGATCGCCGGCGTATGGGGCGCTGCGATGCACCTTAACAACGACCCATATGAGTACGACGAGCGCATGGCGCAGCGCGATGCAGACATCGCTCTGTCTGAAGCTGATAAAGAGGTCAGGATTCGCGCTCGTGTAGGACGGTCGGCATGAACCTCGATCAACTCGCGGCGGACGCAATGAAGCGATTGCAGGAGAGCATCAACCGCAGCGCCGGACAGCATCAGCGGGCTATTCGGGCTGGGTTCATCGCGCTGCACATCAAGCAAAGGAGCCGTCATGTAACGCATGGGTGAATACGCTCTTGAGCTGCAAGAGCAAGAAATGATCGACGGGCCGTACATCGAAAACGAGCCGGACTATACAAGCGATGACAGCCCGCTTTCTGAGCTGTCCGGCAACGGATTAGAGCCGATATCTAACCAACCAAGGAACCATCATGGCCAAAATCTCAGACATGCTCCCCAGCAACTACCTCAAACAATCTGATTTCCCAGAAGACTACGTTGTCACCGTGCGCGGTGTCGAACGCAAGAACATCGCCATGGATGGCAAGCCCGCAGAGTACAAGTGGCTTGCCCAATTTGCAGAGTACGAGAAGCCCATGGTGCTGAACTCGACCAATATCCAACTCATGGCCAAGGCCATCGGCAGTGATGACACTGATGACTGGATCGGCAAGCAGGTCATCGTCTACGTTGACGAGAACGTCTCGTTTGGGGGTGAACTGGTAGGTGGCTTGCGAGTGCGCAAGCATAAGCAGGTTCCAGCGGCGGCACCACGGCCAGCGCCAGATGCAGCGCCACGCCCTGCACCAGCATCAACACCACGTCGGCACGAGCCGCCGACAATGGAAGAAGGAGTTTTCTAAACAAAGGGCTTCGGCCCTTCAAAATCATGACAAACGTATCTCTCTACAAAGCTGCACACGACATGCAGCAGCGCATCGCCCTCTGTGTTGACGAGGATGGCGTGATTGATACCGATGCCATCGACATGATCGAGAGCACGTTCCAAGAGCGATCTGTGGCCGTGGTGGCCGTCTACAAAGGCAAGGGCCACACCATCGACACGCTCAAGAGCTACCTTGTCGAAATCCAGGACAAGATCAAGCGCGAGGAAACGAACCAGGCGCGTCTGAAAGACTATCTACAAGCCTGCATGATCATGACTGGCACGGAGTCAATCAAGAGTGACGACGGCCTGTTAACAGCGACCTTGTACAAGGATCGGGATGAATCGGTGGAGCTTGACGAAGGCGCAGAGTTTCCGGCAGAGCTGTGCGCCGATCCGAAACCGCCAGCACCCAGCAAAACCAAAATCAAGGCCGCTATCCTGGCTGGTGAGGCTGTTGCTGGGGCAAGAATAGTACGCCGTGATCGACTGACCATCAAGTGACCATGCAAATCACCAACCACACCAGCGCGCCAGGCCTGACGGACATTGTTCGCAGCGAAAACAACAATTCAGAAGTCGTCCGAGGCCGTGGCTACAGCAACCCTGGCGAGAGTGGATTGACATGGGTAGGCTGTGTACCAGCTATGAACTGTATGACGACTAACGCCGAATTGTGCGGCGGCACGTCCGCCACGAATGCACTGTTATCCGAAAGGAATGATTGAAATGGAAACGAACTGGACTTACAGCGAGGCAGAAAAGGCGCTTGGTCACAAGATGCGCGCCAAGACTGGACGCACAGACGAATGCGTGAATTGCGGGGCGATGGTGAACGACTGCCAGAACTGGCCGGGTCGCACTGGCGGGACCGTCTTCGAGCTGTGCAAATGCGCCCCGAAGCTGCCGCAGGATAACGACGAAGCTCACCGGAGGGACGCCGCAGGCGGCCCGTCCGGTGGAGCGGATTGTTCGGCGTCTGATCGGAGAGAGCAATGACCTGCACAAGACTTAGCGGCCGTGGATTTGCCGGGATTATTTGCACGACGCCCGGTTTCAAACCTGGCGACCAAGCGCCGGACGGATACCTGGCATGGCACGAATGGGCCGAGGTGCAGCACAAAGCCGGACTGCGGCAGAAGGAATGCGGCCGCTGCGGGAAGTGGAAATACCCGCAGGAACTGAGCGCGCAGATTGACCGGCACGAAGCGCAAAGCCGTAAATGGCCGGTAGTAGTGGAAACGGCGGTGTGCCTGAAGTGCATGACGCCGAACGCCGTTGTGAACGGCTGAAAGTCCGCTTCGACATATCGTTAGATGGAGAACCTATGCTGAAACACTTGATAGCCGAAGCCGTGGCCCTTGCTGGCGGGGACCTTTGCGCATCCGGGCATGAGTGGGAATCCGAAGGTGGCCGGACATGCCCGAAGTACGAGAACGCCGGTTGCAGCCAGACGGTCTATGTGTGCACGAGGTGCGGTGAGCATGACTATGGTGACAAGGGCGGGCCATCCCATCATGAATGCTTCGCCAAATGTCATCGTGACTTTACAGACGAGATTGCCGAAGACGCGGAATACGCGGCGAACGGTGGCGCAAGCCATCCGACTCGGACGCCCGGTTAAGTACGGAGAAAGCCATGGACGTAGTTTTGAAAGATGAAGTTCGCCACGCCAAGAAGCACTACAAGTGCGATGCCTACGCATGGTGGACGAACTGTAACCTTGACTTGAATGACTGCATGAGCGACGACCAGCGGCTGATTGTTGAGGCAGCAGAAGCAGACAAGGGGCGCATCCTGCCGGGGCAGGCGTACCGATACCAGCGCGGATTATTTGAGGGCCGCATGGTGACATGGCGCGAGCGGGTTGGGATGGGCAATGTTTGCCGCGATCTTGGCCTGTACGCGGACAGGACTTAACACAGAGTCGAGCGCCCCAACGGGTGCGACTCGGACGCCCGGTTAAACCGAATTTTTACAACAAAAGGAAGAGAACATGAAAGACAAACTTATTGCGGCAGGCGTGAAGAACTTGCACGAATTTGGCTACCCAAAATGCAACGCAGAAAACATTTTGACAGACCGGATTTACAAGGCGTTTTTTGTATCAATGCTTAGAGACAACAAGGGGCAAGCGCCACAAGTAGACAAGGCCATTGACGAATTGCTGGCGATCTGCGATGCGGTTTAACGCCGCCATGACTGGACCCACAGGGGTCCAAGTCGATGAACCTGTTGGGCGGATTTTTTCAGGAGAATGAAATGAACTTTGACTATGTAGCACTCATCGTTGGCGCAATTGGACCCGATGTTTGGGAAAAGGAAGCGGACATCAACGCGGCTAATTTTGTTGATGCCGCCGAACAAGCGCAAGCGAAAGCAGACGAATGGGGTGGGCAAGTAGTCCTGCTTGAGCAAAACGATAAGCCGCCCACCGCCGTTGTGAATGGTGGCTGAAAGCCATCCACTTCGACAAACCTGTTAGCCGCCACAGGACAAATGGCGGCACTGAAACTTTGGAGATAAAACCCAATGAAAATCACACTCAACGAAGCGATTAAAGCACTTACCGAGAAGGCCAAGACTGCACAGTCTCATGAGGCGCTGCACTACACGCAGGCCGCATTGAATTTGGCGCATGTATTACAGGTCAAGAAGCAGACGGAGGCGACGAAGTAGTAAACAGCCGTCACTGGTCAAGGCTGGTGACGGCTAACGCCGTTGTGAATGGTGGCTGAAGGCCATCCACTTCGACATATCGTTATACGAGGACGCACATGGACACAGATTCAAACGAGTTGACGCAGGCATTTTTAACATCTCTGGCACAGGACGCCGCCCGGTATAGGTGGCTGCGTGACAGGCTGCAGGTCAGGTACATGGAGGCGCTAGGCACTGGCGAGAAACGTCAAGGATTGGTGATGCGGGTCGGACACGGGTTCCTCGACAGCAAGATTCGCCCCGAACATGGGTGGACTGACCCGCGCTATTTTGACGAGTGCCGTCAGAAGGTTGACGCGGCCATTGATGCGGCTGCTGAGTCGTATAACGCCGTTGTGAGTGGTGCCGTAGGCATCCAATCGACAGAGAGTTAGAGAGCTTTTTACCGGAGAAACACATGGACAGCATTGCAATTTATCAGGAACTGAAGAACGGCGGCGCGTGGCTTGGTGCTGCACGCGGCTGGATGCAGAGAAACGTGAAAAACGGCGACACGCTGACATGGGGCAGCGGCGAAACGGTACACCTGCCTTTCTGCAAGCTGGAAGAGTTTGCAATGCGCGTGGCCGTGGCTGCGGTTGAAGAAGATCGCCGCAAGCAACTGCGCTCTAACGCTGGCGGTAAGCCGACGCAGCCAGAAGATTAAACGAAGAGAAAAGACCATTACCCTGCGGTCGGCTTGACCAACTTGTTAGCCGTCAATTTGACAGAAAGCAAAGGAACATGAATGAGTTGGCTCTTTTCGCGGGCGCTGGTGGAGGAATACTCGGCGGCTCACTGCTCGGGTGGCGCACTGTCTGCGCCGTCGAGTGGGAGCCCTACCCCGCAAGCGTACTTGCCGCCCGACAGAATGACGGCCTTCTCCCGGCCTTCCCGATTTGGGATGACGTTCGCAGCTTTGACGGAAACCCTTGGCGCGGAATTGTTGATGTGGTTTCAGGCGGTTTCCCGTGCCAGGACATTAGCTTGGCCGGAAAAGGAGCCGGAATCAGCGGCGAACGATCCGGCATGTGGACTCACATGGCGCGCATCATTGGCGAGGTTCGACCCCGCTTCGCGTTCGTGGAAAACAGCCCAGCTTTGCTTACTCGGGGACTCGGAGTTGTCCTCAGTGACTTGGCCGCGCTCGGGTATGACTGCAAATGGACAGTGTTGGGAGCTGCCGACGTTGGAGCACCCCACCGCCGCGAACGATTCTGGCTTGTGGCCCACGCCACTTGCGAACAGCCACACGGGCGCAGGGCACGGGCCAAACAAGACGGGCTCGCCGAACTTGCAAACGATGGTAAAGGCGTGGCCAACGCCGGATGCACACATGGGCAGCGGCGGCCGCACCAGCAAGATGCCGCCGACTGGGAAACGCGCCAACGGCACGAAGCAGCAGATCACGCTGAACGACGCGGTGAAGTGGTCTTGCGCCACGCCGACTGCACGAGATTGGCGAAGCGGCAAAGCGAGCCAAGCCACGCACGACCGGAACTCGCGGCCATTGAGCGAGCAGATTGGTGGCAGTCTGAACCCGACGTGGGTCGAGTGGCTGATGGGGTGGCCGCTCGGGTGGACAGACTTAAAGCCATTGGCAATGGACAAGTACCACTGTGCGCAGCCAGCGCATGGCGGATGTTGACGGCTAACGCAGAAGTGAAAGGCGACAAAACATGAACCCCGAAGAAGCAAACCCGCCCGCAGTCGTCCTTTCGACTGCCCTGTTAGACGCATTCGACAAGCACACAAGAAGCCTTGTCGCACGCCCCCACCCAATGACCCCAGAAATGTGGCCTAAAAGCTTTCCGTTTTTTGAGGCGGGATGGAACGCCGCAATAGAACACAGCGCGGCGTTGTGCAGGGCAGAAGGCACTTTCTGGAAGGCGCAAGGCCAGAGTGATGCGCGTGATTTTGAAATCGCGGCACTCTGCATTGAGCGATCTAACGCTAACGTAACCGGCCTTGCGCTGGGAAAGGGCAATCAATGAACCACGAAACGCTGCCGGCGCAAGGTCCGGTTGACGTAAATGTTGGGCGTCTTGCGGAGTGGGTGCTGAGCGTTTGCCAGCAGCGCGGATGGTCGCTCCGCTGGGACGCGCGCTTGGCGCAGATGACGTGCGAAAGCGCAGAGTTCGCGGAGGCCGTGAGAGGTAAGCGCGGCGACAGGGTTGAGGAAGCCGGCGATATGCTGTTTGTCCTCATGAGTTGGACCGAGAGCGCCGGAATTCCGTGGCGCGATGTGGTCGCGGCAACGGAGCGAAAGTGCCTGCGACTTGACAACACACCACGCTACCCCGGCGAGCAGTTCGAGACGCCCAACGCAATGTAGGCGGTCGCCTATCCTGGGAAATTTCGTTGCTCAAACGCCGAAAAACCCCGCCAAGTCTCACGCCCAATTGATTTGATGCTCTCATAAAAGTAGCATGAAAGGACGCAAGATATGACAGACACCGCCGTTATCGAAATCCGCCAATTGCGCCAGGAGCTTGCGGCGTTGGTATCATGCTTGTCTCCATGGATCAGCACTGATGAGATGTGTCGGCGCTACGATTGCACGCCGCGCACACTCAACAACATGGAGCGCGATGGGAGAATCCCGTTTCGAAAGAACGGCAAATGGAGCCGATCCGAGGTCATGAAACGGGAAGCAGAACTCCCATAATTCTCCCATTTTGGCAGTTTCTATAGCTACAAGATTCCGGCCCCGGGCACCATCATTCAAGCTGTTTTCTTTCACAGCCTTTCCGCTTCACTCGG
>Ga0066411_1000050_pt1 | contig 18026 bp, 10 predicted proteins | sample LakWasMet15_LOW5_2_FD_59498 | JGI IMG/M metagenome (GOLD analysis project Ga0066411, IMG submission 59498) | Freshwater sediment methanotrophic microbial communities from Lake Washington under simulated oxygen tension - Sediment Metagenome 15_LOW5 | ecosystem: Environmental > Aquatic >...
GAAGTAATGTTCATTTATTGATGTATATTTGTCACAAAAATAAGGATAATTATTTTGTTTAAAGAATGCTGATTGACGAATGTTGTTTTTTAAGTATTAAATTGTTCAACTACTAGCTAACATCCTGTAATGACTATAAATTGTAAAGGAAATCTAATTGACTTATCAACTCCCAAAGTGATGGGGATTTTGAATATAACACCAAATTCATTTTACGATGGTGGGAAATTCGTAGGAGAAAAAGAAATTTTGCAACAGGTTAAAAAAATGATTTCGGAAGGTGCGACTTTTATTGATATAGGAGCTTACTCCAGCAAACCTAGAGCCGAATATGTTTCGGAAAATGAAGAATTGAAAAGAATTGTTCCGGTTGTAAATTTAATTCAGAAACATTTTCCTAAAGTGGCAATTTCCATTGACACTTTTAGGAGTGAAGTAGCCAGAATTTGTATCGAAAATGGTGCGGCAATAATCAACGATATTTTGGCAGGAAATGTTGACGAAAAAATGATGGAAACGGTTGCCAAATATAATGTTCCTTACATTATGATGCATAAGCGTGGCACGCCAGAAACGATGCAAACAATGACCAATTATGAGAATATTGTAAAAGAAATACTTTTCTATTTTTCTGAAAGAGTTGCTAAAGCGAGAAGTTTTGGTATCAACGATTTGATAATTGATCCAGGTTTTGGCTTTGCCAAAACATTAGACCAAAATTATGAGATTTTACAAAAGTTGGAATTATTTGAAATGTTGGAATTGCCGTTGCTTATCGGAATTTCCAGAAAATCTATGATTTATAATCTGTTTAAATGCACACCTGAAGAAGCTTTAAACGGCACGACTGTTTTGAATACCATAGCCTTGACCAAAGGAGCAAAAATCCTTCGTGTTCACGATGTAAAAGAGGCGATGGAATGTGTTACTTTGTTTAATAAACTCAACAATCAATAATGAAGTATTTTAGTTTAATATTTTTTTTGTTGTTAGTTTCCTGTGGAAACAAAGAGGATATTTTGTTGCCAAAATCTAATGTGACAATCGTTGAAAACGTTGTTGACCATTCACCGATTTATATTTTTTTCAGAACCAAAGGAAAAGATACTTTGGCAGAAGTGAACCGAAAAAATTCCATTATCACAACCAATTGGATTTTTAATATTGACAAGCGATTGCCTTTGCGATTGGTCATTCCGGAGGTGATGAAATTACAGGAAAAAAAGCGAAGTGAAGTCGTTCACAAAAACGAATTAGCCCAGAATTATTATTCGTATGCCGATAGTATTGGCAAGAATATGGCGTTTTTGCCTTTTACAAAAGTGTATTATAAAATGGAAAAACCGAAGTTTGGAGTTGTTGTTTTCTTTGATAAGGACAATAAAATTTGGGTAAACGGTTTGATGATAAAGAAGGATAAATTGGAGAGTTTTTTGAATGAATTTATAATTGAAAAAGGAGTAAATCTTCGATTTTGTTTTTCTAAAGATTTGTCTTATGGAACTTATATTCAAGACAAAATTTTTATTCAAAGTTTGAAAATTGAAAATAAAGAAGAGTTTGTGTACTAAATTCTGAAAATTGAAATCTCTTTTGAGATTCCCTACGGAATGACAAAATTGTTAAAAAATAGTTTTTAATTCAAAAATCTGAAATCTAAAATCTAAAATTTGAAATCTGCAATCTAAAATCACTGATGATGATAGGGTTCATTCTTCAAAATCGTGAATCCGCGATACAATTGTTCGATAAAAAATAAACGAACCATTTGATGCGAAAAAGTCATTAATGATAGTGAAACTTTGCCATTTGCTTTAGCATAAACAGCCTCCGAAAAACCATAAGGACCTCCAATAACAAATACTAAAGTTTTTACTCCGGAATTCATTTTCTTCTGCAGTTCTTCCGAAAATCCTACGCTTGAAAAGGTTTTCCCGTTTTCGTCCAATAAAATAAGTTGGTCGGTAGGTGTGATTTTCGCTAAAATCAATTCGCCTTCTTTATCTTTTTGCTGACTTTCCGATAAGTTTTTTACGTTCTTGATATCGGGTATAATCTCCAAGTCGAACTTGATGTAAAACGACAAACGCTTTTGATATTCATCAATCAAGGATTGCAAATTTTTATTATCGGTTTTGCCAATGGCGATTAGTTTGATGTTCATAGAAAGTGAATTAACTATCTAGAAATGAGTCGGTATTGTTTTTTTTCTTAAATAACTTTAGAATTAATAGAATCAAAGCAACTGCTTCGAAAGTCATTCCTATGATTAGAAAAAATGTTGTCCAATCTTTGGGTTGGTTAGTGATTTTGTAGAATGCACCAATAATGGTAAGAACTGCACCGATTAGAAATAAAACAAGAATTTGAGGGTTTTTCATAAAAGTTATTTTCCTTTAATTATAGTGGCAACTTCTCTAATCAACAAAGAACTCAAGGCGCCAATTACAAAAATAGACAGGAATTCTACGGTGCGAATTGTGCCGTTGTCAATGGTTCTTGAATAATTTCCAATTGAAATTAGTAGCATTATTGCTAAAACTATTGTTCTTCTTTTAGAGTTCATAGTATTGTTATTTTGAGATTCAAAGATATTGAAAAGAACTTTATATCCGAATCAAGAATTGAAACTCTAATTATTGTGCCGTTAGGCACTAAATATTGGTAGCAATTTGATTCAAAATATGTGAGCGTGCCGTAGGTACGCAACAAAAGGAGAAATATTGCGTACCTACGGCACGCTAAATCTATTATAATTCCTGTTTTCTACCAATATTTAGTGCCTAACGGCACATTTCAACCTTTGATTTGAATTATAAATTATACTTTTTTTGTGGTTTGCGTTTTCACATAATTCACATTTCTCTCTTTCAAATAGTTTAAAATATATTCGAAACAAGCTTCGTGTTTCCCAATTAATTCAGGAGGGAAAATCCCTTTTTCGGTAAATAAACCTTCTAAAAACATATTGGCCACAGCCGTTGCGGTATATCCCGTTGTTCTTGCCATTGAAGAAGTTTGTGTTTCTGGACAATATTCATCGTATAAATTATAGATTACTTCTTCGGTTTCTCCGTTTTTATTTTTACCTTTTAAGGTGACACGCATCACGGTCAATTCTTCTTCGGTTTCGCCTAATTTCCATTCGTCAAAAAGGATTTTGCTGGTGAAATCAAGCGGCGAAATTTCGGTTTCATTTATCATTATTTTCTTTTCACTAAAGAATCCGCTGTCTTTTAAAACCCTCACATATTCAACGTGTCCGGGATATCGCAGTGTTTTTTCTTTCATATTTTTGATGTGCGGCATTGTGAAAAGTATTGACCGTAATCCGTCAGAATTGAAAGATTCCAAAGTTCCTACTTTGTCAAATTCCACAAATTCGCAGTCGGTTAAAGCTTCACGAACAACAATATTTCCGTTTTCGACATAACGTGCAGGACGTGTATATTCTTCGATTACATCTATTGGTGAAAAAGGAGCTTTATAATTGAAAGGCCATTTTTTAACCTTTGGCAAACCGCCAACCAAGGTTTCGAAATCAGTTAATTTCAGTTTTTCATTATAATATCCCAAGATGATATTGTGCATTCCGGGGGCAACTCCACAATCTACAATGGCAGTTACACCTTTTGCTTTTGCCAATGTGTCTAATTCGAACGCGTTTTCTGGAAAAAAGGAAATGTCAACCACGTTTTTTCCGGCTTCGATAATTGTCTTTATTGTTCGGAAACCAAGGAATCCGGGAACTGCACACACGACAAAATCAAAGTCCGCAAGTATGGAAAGAAGAGTAGTTTTGTCACAAACATCAACCTGTAAAATATTTATTGCAGGATGTTTTAACCTGACGTGGTTTAATCGGACAATACTTAAATCGGCTATTGTTACAATGTATTTCTTTGATAAATCAGCAGCCATTGCGCTGCCCACCATTCCTGCTCCTATAACTATTATATTGGTCATATTATATATTCTTTATGTTCAATTTCTTCAAGTCTTAATTAGACTCACTTGTTTGAGCGAATATAGGAATAAAAGCCTATATAATCTATTCTGATTGTGGAACAGAACCGTCAAATAATTTCCATTTCCAAACGCCATTTTTCTTTATCATAATTCCTGTGAACCGGTAAGGCGTGATTCTTTGTCCTCCTTTATGAAAATTTACTATCATTTTTCCATCAATAAAAACCCAAGCAGTTTTTCCGTTGTTATCAATGTCTACTCGATTCATTTCCCAAGAAAATCCAGCAAAACCAAAAAGTTGACTTAGCCATTTAGAAATTTCTTCTTTTCCTTTTGATATTTCTCCATTGGTAGAACCTACTACCATAATAGTATCGGTATCGTCGAACATCGACATTACTTGTTCTAGATTTGAATTTTTGCAAGCGGTGTTCCAAATTTCTAATGTTTTGGTAATTTCATTTTTGACTTTTTCGGAACATTTTTGTGCGGTTGTGCTATTGGATATGACCAAGAATAAAGTCAAAAATGTTGTCTGGAGGGTGCGGTTCGTTTTCATTTGAAATATTTTTGAATTAAATTGATCAATGAGTTTTTATCAATGGGTTTAGAAATATAATCGTTGCATCCGGCAGCTATTGATTCTTCCTTATCGCTGGTAAAAGCATTTGCTGTTTGTGCAATAATTATCACCTTTTTATTAAACTTCCGAATTTGTTCTGTAGCTTCATAACCATTCATATCCGGCATATTGATGTCCATCATTACTAAATCGATATCAGGATTTTTTTGGCAAGCCTCGACAGCTTGTATACCACTACTTACCTTAATAATTTCTTTGCTAAACGTTGCAACCGCCTTTGAAATCAGAAGCTTTGATATGGGATCGTCTTCGACAATTAGTATTTTTAGGTCTTTTATTAGAAACTCTGATTTCTTTTCGTAAAAAATTTTTTCCTGTAAAGTTTCTGTTTTCGCAATTGAATTATAGGGAATTGTAAAATAAAATGATGAACCTATGCCCACTTCGCTTTCTACCCAGATTTTTCCGCCCAGCATTTCTACGTAGGCTTTCGAAATCGACAAACCTAAACCAGCACCTTGAAAAGCTCTTTTGTCAGACACATCAGCTTGGATGAAGCGGTCAAATATGGCTTTTTGTCTATCGTATGGAATTCCTACTCCGGAATCTTTTACATAAAATTCTAGTTCAGGAGAGTCACTGTTTTTTTTCAAATTGTAACCAAAATCTATTGTGCCTTTATCACAAAATTTGATTGCATTTTTAACCAGGTTAACCAAGACTGCATTTATCTTCTCGATATCAGTACTTATTATAGATTCATTTGTGGGTAAGTCGTTTTTATAACTAAGTAGAATTCCCTTTTTTGATGTTTCTGGTTTAAAGAAATTGTAGATGTACTCTATTTTTTCGTTAATATTAGTTTCAGAAATGGAAACTACCATTTGATTGGATTCTATCTTTGAAATATCTATAATATCATTGATGATATTGAGTAGTCGTGCCCCACTTTGATCGATGATTTTAATATATTCTTGTTGGTCTTTACTTGAAAGGTTTACTTCTTTGAGCAAATTAGTAAATCCAAGGATTCCGTTCATTGGCGTTCTAATTTCGTGGCTCATATTAGCAAGGAAAGCTGATTTGAGACGGTCACTTTCTTCGGCTTTTTCTTTGGATTTTAGGATTTCATCTTCGGCAATTTTAATTTCGGTGACGTCAAAACGTATAGCGAGATACTGAAAAGGTTTGTTATTGAAGTCTAAGAAGGGAACAATTGTTGAATCTACCCAGTAATAATCACCATTTTTATTTTTGTTTTTAATTAATCCTCTCCATATTTTTCCCGATGTAAGGGTGTCCCACATTTCTGTGAAAAATGCCCTGGAATGAAATTTTGAACTGATAATTTTATGCGTATTTCCTATTAATTCTTCTCTATTATACCCTGATATTTTGCAAAAATTATCATTAGCAATTTTTATAATTCCATTTTCATCAGTAATAGCAATAATGGCTGATTCATCGAGAGCAAACTTGTAATCTTCAAGTTCCTTCATATTGTTGTAAAGAGCTATTTGTGCTTTCTTTCGGTCATTAATATCTTGAAAACTACCATTTATTCTTAGTGGTTTTCCATTGATAAATTCAGTTTCGCCTATAATTTTTACCCATAAGTCATTATTTTTTGCAGTTCTAAAATTTAATTCTAATTCCCATTTCTTACCATTTTCAATTCCTTCTCCTATAACTGTAAAAATTTTTTCTCTATTTTCCTCAAGATTAAAAATTGTGATGGCAGTTTCTAGGTCAGTTTCGAAATTATCTGCAACTTCAAGAATATCTCTTGTAATTCCAGAAATATCAAATTTATAACTTGATAAATCTAATTTCCAAGTACCCATTCGGGCAATTTTGCTAACTTTGATTAAATTATTTTCCAATTCTTTTTTGTAGGTAACATCACGAATCGAAGCTTGAATTGCAGGTTCTCCATCATAATTAATTACTTTAGCTTGAACTTCTACATCTATTATTGTTCCATCTAGTTTAAAAAATTGTGCTTCATCTATTGGAGTAAAATCACCTACGTTAACTAGTTTTTTTAAGTGTTCTACCATAATTTGATGATAGTCAGGATGAATCATATCAAAGATTGGTATTCCTATTAATTCCTTATTTTTGTCCGTTTTGACCGTATTAATGGCTGATGGGTTGGCGTATATTATTATTCCATTTCTATGTACCACAATTGCTTCGAACGATAATTCGACCAAGGATCGATAACGTTCTTCACTTTGCTTAAGAGCCTCTTCTGTGAGTTTGCGTTGGGTTATATCTGTAATAAAAGTCATACTTGCTGGATTTCCTTCCCAGTCAATTTTAACGCCGCTAAATTCTGTCCATATTGTTTTTTTGTCTTTAGTTACTATTTTTACTTCATATCTGTCATCAACTTTTTCGTCATTCAAACGTTTTAAATAATTACTCATAGTCAGCTCTCTATAATCGGGATGTAAAAGTTCCATAAATGGTGTGGACAAAAGTTCTTCATGAGTATAACCACTTAGTTCTATTATCTTCGAATTGACAAACTTCAAGTTAGCGCCCTGACCAACTAGTACACCTTCGTTTGAAGATTCGATCAAAACACGATAGCGATTTTCACTCTCAAGAAGTTTTTCTTCAGCATATTTGCGTTCGCTGATATCTCTGGCAACGGCTATAATTACTGATTTTCCAAAATAAGTTCCTAAAGATAAATTGACTTCCTTTGGAAAAACCCTGCCGTCTATGGTAATTCCCCAAAATTCGAAACTTTGTGTTTTTCCTTCCCAAGCTAGTTGGATAAAATTATTAATTGATACTAAATCATTTTTTCCGGGAGCAGAAAGAAACTCGGGTGTTTTTCCAATAAAATACTCCCTTTTATAACCGTAAACTTTTTCGGTTGCTTTGTTTACATCAAGAAAGCATCCATTTTCATCCTGAATATAAATCAATTCGCTAATGCTATTCAGAATACCTCGATAGGTAATTTTTGATAAACTTGCAAATTCTTCGGCAGTCTTGCGGTCAGTAATGTTTTGGTGTGTTCCTGATATGGATATGGGCTTGCCATTTTTATCTCTTTGATTTATCTTTCCTTTGTCGAGAATCCAAATCCAATTACCGTTTTTGTGTTTCATTCTTATTTCGCACTCATAGTAGTCTAATTCTCCTCTTGTGTGTTTTTCGAATATTTCATCGGATATTTTTAGATCATCAGGATGTGTAATTTTTCTCCAAGATTCTATTGTGGCTGGCGAATTTTTCTCTAAATTATAACCAATCATTTCTAAATATTGATCATCATAAACAATTTGATTCTTTAGAATATTCCATTCCCATGTCCCTACATTTGATCCATCAATTATTGCAGATAATCTTATTTTTTCTTTGATTAATATTTCTTCTGCCATTTTGCGTTCAGTAATATCAACGGCTGTTATATAGCAATTTTTATTGTTTTCAGCTATTATTCCGGTAAGCTGAGCATAGTTTAGAGTGTTGTCAGTGTTTATGAATGTCAGTTCACAAGTTATTGCGGTTGTAACGCTAAATACTTGTTCAATAAAATTACGGAAAGTTGATTTTGAATCTTCGGAAAGGTAGGAATCAAAAAAAGTGTTTATTAGATGAAAGGTATTCTTACCAAGCATTTCCCAACCAATTAGGTTGAGATCAATTATTTTGCCTGTTCTAGATAGCGTAAAATAACCAGAGGCGGCATTATTGTATAATTCTGAATGCTTTCTAAAAGTATTTTCAGTTTGATTTCTTGCCAGTAGATGTTCTTTATTCAACAGGGAGAGGTACTTGTTTTCCCCTTTTAATTCTTGAATAATTTGGAGCATTTCTGCCTTCCTAAGTTTAGTAATTGGTGATTTTAATTCTTCTTTTAATGTTTTTTTTGTATCTTGATGATGGTTTCTTAATTCTGAATTACAATTAGCATTTTCCATAAGTGTAGGTTTTACTTAAAATATCACTTTTATTCTATTGTCATTTTTGTCTCAGATTTTTTTGATTCATTTAATCAATAAATAGGAACTTAAAGGGTATAAATGTGAGATGTTTTTTAGGATGATTTTCCTAAAGTATATTACTGCGTAATTTTAAAACAGGTTTATTTAGAATTAGAAATAGATATAAATTTACTGTTAATTATTTGATTTTCAATTATTTTGATGTTGTTTATTTTCAATTAAATTTTCAATATTAAAAATCAAGTCTATTCGATCTTGTATTTTCGTAAAAAAAATCCGTTTTACTTATTCTTTGGAACAAGCAAAACGGATTTTTTTGTTGATGATATGTATTCTAGAGGTTTATGAGTAGTCCTATTGCAGTTAGATTAAACCACCCAAAATTTTATGCAAAATGTTTTTTCAACAATGATTTTAAAACGGCTATATTAATTGGTTTAGAAATATAATCATTGCATCCAGCAGCTATTGCTTCCTTTTCATCGCTAGTAAAAGCATTTGCTGTTTGTGCAATAATTATCACTTCTTTATTGAAATCTCTAATCCTTTCGGTGGCTTCATAACCATTTATATCCGGCATATTTATGTCCATCATCACTAAATCGATGTCAGGATTGTCTCGGCATGCTTCAATGGCTTGAATTCCATTACATGCTTTTATTATTTCTTTGCCAAATGGTGTAAGAGCTTTTGTTATAAGCAATTTTGAAATGGGATCATCCTCGACAATTAATATTTTTAGATTTTTTACTTGAATTTCTTGCTCTTTATCGTTTAGTGTTTTTTCCTGTAACGTTTCTGTCCTCGAAATGGGATTGTAAGGAATTGTAAAATAAAAGGACGAGCCTATGCCCACTTCGCTTTCTACCCAGATTTTTCCGCCCAGCATTTCTACGTAAGCTTTCGAAATTGACAACCCTAATCCAGCACCCTGAAAAGCTCTTTTATCTGACACATCTGCTTGGATGAATCGATCGAATATAGCATGCTGTCTGCTTTTTGGAATTCCCACTCCAGAGTCTTTGACATAAAATTCCAGTTCTGGTTTTTTTTGGTTTGTCTTTAGTGTATACCCAAATTCAATTATTCCCTTATCACAAAATTTAATGGCATTTTTTACCAAATTTATTAAGACGGCATACACTTTTTCTCCGTCAGTTTTGATGAAAGCTTCGTTCGTGGTCAATCCGTTTTTGAAATTAAGATAAATGCCCTTGCTAGATGTTTCTGGTTTAAAGAAATTGTAAATGTATTCTATTTTGTCATTTATATTTGTTTCGGAATAAGAAACCATCATTTGGTTAGATTCAATCTTTGAAATGTCAATAATATCATTGATGATACCAAGTAGGCGAGCGCCACTTTCGTCAATAATTTTGATGTACTCCTGTTGATTTTCTGGGGTAAGATTTGCTTCTTTCAACAAATTGGTAAAGCCCAGAATTCCGTTCATTGGAGTTCGAATTTCGTGACTCATATTAGCAAGGAAAGCTGATTTGAGACGGTCACTTTCCTCAGCTTGTTCTTTGGCTTTCACAATTAAATCTTCATATTTTTTGCGATCGCTTATATCACGAACCGAAACCTGGATGGCAGGAAGTCCTTCATAATCAATCAAGATGGACTGGACTTCTACGTCAAACACTGTTCCGTCCATTTTGATGAATTTTTGTTCAACCGAAGGCTCCACAGTTTTTTGTCCGGACATCATATTTTTTACCCGATTTAGCATCATTTGATGAGAATCAGGGTGAACTATTCTTAAAATAGATTTTCCTTCCAGTTCTTGCAAAGAATTGGCACCAAGAACTTTTAAAGAAGCTGGATTGACATAAAGTATTTTTCCATCGCGGTGAACTCCTATAGGCTCTGGTGACCATTCGACCAAGGCACGGTAACGTTCTTTGGCTTTTACAATTTCCTCTTCATATTTTTTGCGATCAGTGATGTCACGGATGGATGCCTGGATGGCGGGCTCCCCATCATAACTAATAACTATGGATTGTGTTTCTACATCAATTACGGTTCCATCCACTTTAAGATATTGTACTTCTAATATAGTAGAAAAGTCGCCAATAGTAACAAGCTCTTTTGTTCTTTTCATTATAATTTCGTGAAAGTCTGGATGAATGAAATTATACATAGATTTGCCTACCAATTCTTGTAAATCAGTTGCCTCAACTGCATTTATGGTAGCAGCATTGGCATAAAGTATTATTCCATCCCGATGCACGACAATGGCTTCAGTTGTCCATTCAACAAGGGATTTGTAACGCTCTTTGGTCCTCTTGAGTTCTTCCTCAATTTTCTTGCGACTGGTTATATCACGGATGGATGATTGGACGGCTTGAGCTCCATTATAATTAATCGATATGGCTTGTGTTTCGACGTCTATTATAGTTCCGTCGAGTCCAATAATTTTTGCTTCTGTCATTGGAGTAAAATCCCCGATGTTGACAAGTAATTTCGACTTTTCCATCATAATTTGATGACTTTCAGGATGAATGTAATCGAAGATTGATTTATTGACAAAATCATTTATAGATTCTGCTTTTACAGCTTTTAGAGCAGTTGGATTTATATATAGTATTTTTCCATCTTTATGTACGATAATCGCTTCTGGTGTCCACTCAACAAGTGAACGATAACGTTCTTCACTTTCGTGAAGGGCTTTTTCGGCAATTTTTCGTTTGGTTATATCCATCATAGCTCCCATCATTCGAATAGCTTTTCCGTTATTATCCCTTTTTACGATGCCGCGATCAAACACATGGGCATAAGTCCCATCAGCACATTTAAATTGATATTCATTTTCCCATGTTTCTTCATCGCTGTTTATAATATCAATATAGTATTTTTCTGCTCTTTCCTTATCGTTTGGGTGAATATTTTCTGCCCACCACTCAGAAGAAGTTTCGTTATTTTCAAGAACATATCCAAATAATTCTGTAATGCCCTTATTCCACCAAACCTGGTTAGTATGAAAATTCCAATCCCAAAGAGCATCATTAGTGGCGTTAGAAATTAATTCGTTACGCTCGTTTGTATGCAGTAGAGCTTCTTCAGTATTTTTGCGTTCGGTTATGTCTGTTATAAAATTCATACTTGCAGCTTCTCCTTCCCAATCAATTTTCACACCGCTAAATTCGGTCCATTTTATAGTTCTGTCTTTGGTTATTATTTTTACTTGATATCTATTGTCAATTTGTTCCCCCTTAATGCGTTTTTCGTAATTTGTCATTAATAACTCCCTAGAATCAGGATGTATAAATTCTAGGAATGGAATGGTTAATAGTTCCTCTTCAGAATAACCGGTCATTTCCATTATTTTTGAATTAATAAACTTTAAATGGGTTCCTTGACCCACTAAAATTCCCTCGTTTGCAGACTCAATCAAAAGGCGGTACTGATTTTCACTTTTTATAAGAGCATCTTGTGCATTCTTTCGCTCTGTAATGTCAGTTATAAAACTCATTGTTGCGGGTTTGCCTTTCCATTCAATTTTTACTGCGCTAAAGTCAAGCCATATTAAAGTTTTGTCTTTTTTAATCGCCACCACTGAATAGCTGTTTTTTATTAGTTCCCCATTTAAGCGTTTCTTATAGTTGTCTATGATTAACTCTTTGTAGTCGGGATGTATGAACTCTATAAATGGAGTAGTCAAAAGTTCTTCTTCTGTGTAGCCGAGGAGTTCCTTCACTTTTTGATTAACAAACTTTAAGTTGTTATCTTGTGATACTGAAATACCTTCGTTTGCAGATTCAATTATGTGGCGATAGCGTTCCTCGCTTTCTTTTAAAGCTATTTCAGTAAGTTTTTGATCAGTGATATCTATAGAAATACCTCCTACTGCATATATTTCATTGCTCAAATTTCGTAAAGGAAATTTTACTGAAAGATAAGTATGAATCCCGTCTGGTTCAATATTTTGTTCCTCGACAGTCATTGCCAATCCACTTTTGATGACTTTTAAATCATTGATACGATGTTCTTCAGCAATTCTAGAAGGCATAATAGATTCTCTGAATTTATTTACCACTGAACTTGATTGAACATCAAAAATATTTTCGAAATTTTTATTGATTAGGACTAACTTTCCTTCGGTATCAAAAACATATATGAGAGCTTGACTATTATCAATTATATCTTTTAATAGTTTTTGATTTATTGCAAGAGTTTCTTCGGCTTTTTTGGACGCACTGATATCTCTAGCCACAGTAATGATGACTTTTTTTCCAAAATATGTTCCTAAAGATAAATTAACTTCTTTTGGGAAAACCTCACCATCCTTTGTAATTCCCCAGAATTCAATATTTTGTGCTTCGCCTTCCCAAGCCAGTTGAATTGCTTTAAAAATTTTATCAAAATCATTTTTGCCTGGTGCAGAAAGGAACTCAGGAGTTTTTTCAATAAAATACTCTCTGTCATAACCATATCTTTTTTCGGCGGCCTCGTTTACATCAAGAAAGCATCCATTTTCATCTTGAATATAAATTAATTCTGAAATACTGTTAAAGATGCCACGATAAGTAATTTGAGAAAGTCTTATTTTTTCTTCGATTTGTTTACTTTGGGTAACATCTATGACTTGCATCAAATATCCTACACTTTCAGAAATCTTATCGGAAATGGGAGTTGCGATGAGACTATAATGTGCGACACCAGATTTTTTTGTTGGATATTGTACATTATCAAAAAAAAGTTCTATTTCATGCTGAACTTGATTTCCATTTTGAAGTTGTTCCCACACGTCTGGATATTGGTAGTTGGGATCGTTTTTTAAATTATATTTATCAATGAGTTCTTCGGCATTTGTCCCAAATAATTCATCTATTTTCTTGTTAGATTTTTTTAAAAATGAATTTTTATCAAATATTTCAATGCCTATCGCTGAGTTTTCAAAAACTGTTTTTAACATTTCTTCACTCTCCCTTAGTGATATTTCTGTTAACTTTCGCTGCGTAATATCCTGATGAGTGCCAGAAACAATTATAGGCTTACCATTTTTATCTCTTTGGGTTATTTTTCCTCTATCGAGAATCCAAATCCAATTCCCTTTTTTGTGTTTCATTCTTATTTCACACTCATAAAAGTCTAGTTCACCCTTTGAGTGCTTTTTGAGTAATTCGTCAGATTTTTTTACATCGTCAGGATGTGTGAATTTTTTCCAAAAATCAAAGGTAATAGGAGAAATTTCATCTAAGGTATAACCAATCATTTCCAGATATCGATCATCATAAAAGGCTTCTTTGGTCGATATATTTTGTTCCCAAATTCCCACATTTGTCCCTTCTAAAATGGCGGAAAGCCTTTGTTTTTCTTGCTGAAGAATTTCATTTTGAGATTTAAGCTCTTCCTTTTGACTCTTCAATTCTTGAATGAGTTTCAGCATTTCGGTTTCTGTAAGATTTGAACCGGATTTTGGATTTTGCTCTTTCAATGTGTTTCTGTTTTAGGCAAATATTTGACTTATGAATTGCATTTTTTTTGAGTGATTATATCTTCTACTTCACTTCAGATTTTCTTATATCTTGTTCCCTTTTTACTTTGTTAATTTTTTTTTTGATTAATTGAAATAAAATTAGTTAGCATAATCTTTATCAATAATTAGTGATTATTGATAAATCTATTCTAAATTTAATATATTTATTATTAATATATATTAAGAATTAATATAAATTAATAATTGTTTTTAAGTGTTATTTATATAAGGCTGAAAAACAATAAGTTATTTTTTTAATGATAATTTAAAAATAGTTACCTGAAGTTATTTCATAAAAAAATCCGTTCTGTTTTTACAAAACGGATTTCTATAAAATCATATAGAAAAATACACAGTGTATCTCTATAGTTATGTAATTATAAATGAATTACCTCTCCATAAGCTTCAGCAACGGCTTCCATAACGGCTTCGCTCATCGTGGGGTGAGGGTGAATCGATTTTAGGATTTCGTGTCCTGTGGTTTCCAGTTTTCTGGCCACAACAGCTTCGGCAATCATATCGGTAACACCGGCACCAATCATATGGCAACCCAACCATTCGCCATATTTGGCATCAAAAATTACTTTTACAAAACCATCCGGAGTTCCAGCAGCTTTGGCTTTTCCTGAGGCAGAAAACGGGAATTTCCCAATTTTCAATTCATATCCTTTTTCCTTGGCTTGTTTTTCGGTCAAACCTACAGAAGCAATTTCCGGAGTAGCATAAGTACATCCAGGAATGTTTCCGTAATCGATTGGGTCAACGTGCAATCCAGCGATTTTCTCTACACAAGTAATTCCTTCGGCAGAAGCCACGTGAGCTAATGCCGGTCCTGGAACCACGTCGCCAATGGCATAATAACCAGGAATATTGGTTTGGTAAAAATCGTTTACCAAAATTTTATCTCTATCAGAGGCAATTCCCACTGCTTCCAAACCTATGTTTTCGATATTGGTTTTAATTCCAACTGCCGAAAGCAATATGTCGGCTTCAAGAATTACTTCTCCTTTTGCTGTTTTTACAAATGCTTTTACACCAGAACCTGAAACGTCAATTTTCTCTACAGAAGAGTTGGTCATAATTTTAACGCCAGCTTTTTTCATCGAACGTTCCATTTGTTTCGAAATGTCTTCGTCTTCCAATGGTACTATATTAGGCAAGAATTCAACAATGGTTACATCAGTTCCCATTGAATTGTAGAAATGAGCAAATTCAACTCCAATAGCTCCAGAACCTACAACAATCATTGATTTTGGTTGCGTTGGCATTGTCATTGCTTGTCTGTAGCCAATTACTTTTACACCGTCTTGTGGTAAATTAGGCAATTCACGAGAACGTGCACCAGTGGCAATAATAATGTGGTCAGCTGAATATTCTGTTACTTTTCCATCAGCGGCAGTCACATCTATTTTTTTGCCCGGCTTTAGTTTTCCAAAACCATCAATAACATCAATTTTATTTTTTTTCATCAGGAATTGAACACCTTTGCTCATTCCGTCAGCAACACTTCTACTGCGATTTACGACAGCCGAAAAATCCTTGTCAAATTCTGAAACAGTCAATCCATAATCAGAAGCGTGTTTAAGGTAGTCAAAAACTTGAGCCGATTTTAGTAATGCTTTTGTTGGAATGCAACCCCAGTTTAAGCAAACTCCGCCAAGGTTTTCTTTTTCGATTACGGCTACTTTAAAACCTAATTGTGAAGCTCTAATAGCTGTAACATAACCTCCTGGACCGCTTCCTAAAACTATAATATCGTATTTCATTTTTATGTGTTTATTTTTTTAGTTGTAAAAATGCAGTCGCAAAAGCTCGAGTCATTTTTTCGTATCTATTTTATTATGGTAAAAATGCAGTCGCAAAAGCTCGTGTCATATTTGTGTGTTTTCTTAATTAATTTCAGTTGGCAAAATTAGGGATTTATTTGATTAAAGAAAAAGTTTACGGTTTAAAGTTTTTTAGCTCAAATATATTGTTCGTTTGAAAAACTTGTTCTGATTTAGAATTTTTTATTACGGTTTTGCTAAAATTTCAATTTATTTGGAAATGTAAATTAGGTTATTTCGTATTTTACTCACAAAAAAACGACTCCTTGAATTTTTATATTTTTAATTCTAAAGTAATAATATTTTATGTGGTTTTTTGCTATTTTTGAGACTAAATTAATAGAAAAATTTTAAAATCATTTTTTAGAAATAAAATTTATATCCAAAAAAATGTGTCAAAAAAAATTGTCCCAACAAGTTTTAAAAATAATTTATGATGAATGATAACGATAAAACAAGAGAAGAACTCTTGCAAGAACTTCAGGAGTTACGAAAAGAAAAGAATGCGTTAAATTGTGGATGTAATATAACTTCTAGCGAATGTTGTATTGGTAAAGCTACAATTGACTCTTCGGTATATTGTATTCTTGATTCTATTTCCGAATGTATGTATATACTAGACGAAAATGGTGTTTTTCTCTATGTAAACAAGGCTACTGAAAAATTTTATGAATTTCCTGCCGAATCTTTTGTAGGCAAAACTTTAGATTTAATTGCCGCACCAGGCTTGAATGACTTTGCCAAAATCACGGAGAAAATTAAAAATGCCTATAATGGGGCTTCACAATGGTTCGAGTTTTGGGCGGTTAACAAGGATGGTGTTTTGTTTCCAAAGATATTAAACGTATCTCAGGCCTATTTTTTTGAAAAAAAGATTGTTATTGCTATTGCTCGAGATTTAACGGAATGGAAACAATCTGAAAAAAAATTGAGCGAAAGCGAGAAGACATACCGACTACTTTCAGAAAATTCACCAGACGTCATCTTAAACATTAATACCAATTTTGAAATAATTTATTTGAATACAGCCGGTCAAAAATTGACTGGTTTGTCTGAAGAAAAATATCAAGGAAAAAGAGTTTTTGATATAATTCCAAAAGAATTGCATTCGATTATAGTGCGAAAAATGGCCGATATACAGAATGGTTTTTCTTCCGAAAAAAGATTTTTTGATATTGATATGATAAATATGCTAGGTGTAGCAATTCCGTTTGAAGTGAGTGCCGTACCCTATTTTGAAAACGAAAAAATAACATCTTTTCTTATTGTTGCCCGGAATATATCGGAATATAAGGAATCTCAAGAAAAAATTATCGAATTATATGAACGCCTTGACTCGCTAATTGAAGCAATTCCAGATGCTATCTTTTTTAAGGATGGAGAAGGGAAGTGGCTTATTACCAATGAACCCGCCAAGGATATGTTTAAACTTAAAGACATAGACTGGTTTGGTAGGACCGACTTGGATATGGCAGAGGAAAGATTAGAATTTTATTCAATATATAATCAATGTCAAAGAGACGATGAATTAGCTTGGCAAGCAGCTAAATTATCTACATTTGAGGAATTTTCGAAGGATGAAAATGGTGTTACACATCAATTAGAAGTTCGTAAAATGCCTTTATTTTATCCAGATGGAAAGCGCAAAGGGTTAGTTATTACAGCAGCCGATGTTACCGATAAACAGGAAACATTGCGTAAACTGATTGAAAGCGAAAACCAATTTAAAAAACTTATTTCAGAACTGCCCGATGTTGTAATAATCCATAAAAACGGAACTATATTATATGTAAATCGGGCTGCAACTGAAGCTACTGGATATTCGTCTGAAGAATTAATTGGAGCAAATATGATAGGGTTTGTAGAGGAGAATCATAGAGGAATTGCAATTAATAATATGGCTCGGAGAGCGGCAGGCGAAATTGTTGGAGATTATGAGATAAATATGATTAGTAAATCAGGTGAGGTTAAAACAGGTATAGTTAGAACAACTATAACTGAATTCAATGGCGAACAAGCTGTTCTTATCATTTTAATTGATATAACAGAACGACTTCAAGCAGAGAAGAACCTTTTAATTGCCAAGGAACAAGCAGAAGAAAGTGATCGCCTCAAATCAGCTTTTCTTGCTAATATGAGTCACGAAATCAGGACTCCTATGAACGGAATTTTAGGCTTTTCTAATTTGCTTAAAGATC
>Ga0066411_1000054_pt1 | contig 17611 bp, 14 predicted proteins | sample LakWasMet15_LOW5_2_FD_59498 | JGI IMG/M metagenome (GOLD analysis project Ga0066411, IMG submission 59498) | Freshwater sediment methanotrophic microbial communities from Lake Washington under simulated oxygen tension - Sediment Metagenome 15_LOW5 | ecosystem: Environmental > Aquatic >...
TCAACGACGGGCGTCAGCGGCTGAGCGGCAACGTCGGCTACCGCACCATCGCCGCCAACGTGAGGGAGATCCTGGAGAAGCCTGTGGAGGAAGCGTCGTGGTGCTGATCGGGAGCGCCAGAGTCAGGGCGTAGCGAGCGCCCTGCGGCTACCAGCGCCGCATCTCGAGCTGCGCGTCGGGCGGAGGAGGCGTCGACGTGGGGACCAGTTGCTCCTCGCGGGTCACCACCACGCGGCCGAGGAGGGCGCGCGATCCCACCAGCGTGAAGGGCAGCACCCGCCGCTCTCCCAGCGCCGTCACCGTCACGCTCCCCCGCACCGCCGCGTCGCGCGCGTCGTCGTCGTCGTCCAGCGAGTCGGTCGCCTGCTTGCCGGTGCGGACCACCTCCAGCCGCCACTCGCCGGTCGTCGACAGCCGCGACAGCGAGAGCGACTCGCGCCCTCCGGAGAGCGCATCGCCCACCGCCGTGCCCGCGCGCCCGCCCTGCCAGCTCACCCGCACCCCGTTGGGGTCGATGAGCACCAGGTCGAGGTCGTCGCCCGACTCCCAGGTCGCCTGCGCCAGAAGCTCTCCGCGCAGCGTTCCCATCGGGTCGGAGCCGCCGCCCAGCGCCAGCGCCTCGGCCCTCGCCCGCTGCGCCCCGTCGGTGAGCAGCTCCAGCAGCTTCGCCGCGAAGGCCTCTCGCCCGCCGGCCCGCTCGCAGCGCACCGCCTCGGCCACCCTCGCCGCGTCCCGGCTCCGCGACTCCGCCGCCGCCACCCGGTAGGCGCACGCCGTCTCCGTGTCTCCAGCGCGGGCGTGCATCACCGCCAGCCGCTCGAGCAGCAGCACGTCGTCGGGCCGCACGTCCGCCACGCCGCCCAGCCAGCGCATCGCCCGCAGCCGATCGCCGCGCCTCGCCGACACGTCCGCCTGGCGCATCAGGGCGTCGGCGTCCAGCGGATCGCGAGCGATCCAGCGCCCCGCCACGGTCGCGGCCTCGTCGAGCTCGCCCGCCACCGACAGCCAGCGGAAGAGCTCGCGGTGCCGGTCGCGGCTGTCAGGGTTCGCCGAGAGCGCCTGCCGCGCCGTCTCGATGCGAGACTGCAGCGACGCGGTGGTCGTCCCCCCGGCGCTCACCGCCGCGCGGCGCACCCAGGTCCTGCGCATCCAGCGACCGCCCGCCCAGGGGGCGTCCGCCTCGATGCGTCGGCCGCGCGCGGCCGGGGAGACACGAGCGAGGTCGTCCATCGGCTGGGCCGTCGCCGTCGCAGGGGCCGCCGGGGCCGCTCCCATCGGGACCGACGGGGCCGTGCTCGCCGAGGGCCGGCGCTGCGCCTGGGCGAAGCCGCCGCCCGCAGCGTGGAGGGCTCCGGCGGACTCCCGATCGCGCGTCGAGCGCTCCTCCGCCCTCGGGCTCTCGGTCGCCGCCCCGAGGGTTCCCAGGGCCCCGTTGCTGGCCGCCGTGTCGCCGAGCGCCGCCATCTCGTCGGCGTTCGCGTCCGGCTCGCTGGCGGCCAGGTCGGACGATGCGCTTCCCGTCGCGAGGGCCTCGCTCTCGCCGGTCCAGGTCACGCCGCCCTCGGTGCGCGTCACCCCGAAGGCGCGGAACATCGCCGGGCTCTCCAGCACCAGCAGCGAGGTGTACCGGCTCGCCAGGTGGAAGCGCTGCGAGAGCGCCACCATCTCCGCCCTCGCCCCGGGCTCTCCGCTCGCGTCCAGGTCGGCGATGCGCGCCGCCCCGAAGAGCCGCGGGACGAAGGCGTTGCCAGCGTCCTCCGTCGCCCTCACGGTGATCGGGTAGCGCGCCTCGAAGGCCTCGCCCGCGACCGTCCCCCGGAGCACCACCTCGCCGTCGACCGCTCGCACCCCGGGGAGCATCCTCGCGGTGATCACGGCCTCGGAGCCCGCGCGCAGGTTGTCGGGCCGGGAGGGGGCCATCGAGACCAGGCCCGAGGGCAGCGTCACCTCCGGGTCGCGCAGCACCGCGCCGTAGGTCGCCTCCAGCACCGAGAGCGCCGCGCCATCGCGCGACTCCCCCGGCAGGTACGGGACCACCACACCGCCGCCCGCCCGGGCCATCGCCGCGAGGGTGGTGGTGTCGGCCTCGGCCCCGACGGCCACGGCCGTGAAGGTCGCCCTCCGCGCGGGCAGCGACGTGCTCACCTCCAGCGCCAGCGTCGAGGGGCGGCGGTGGCCCACCGTGGAGGCGCCGTCGCCCAGGTAGACCACCCTCACGTCGCGGTCGTCCGGCGTCGCCCGGGTCGCGCTTACCGAGGCGCGTAACGCTGCGCCAAGGTCGCTGCCCCCGGCGGGCTCTCGCGACTGCAACCACCCGCTCGCCTGGCGCGCGACCTCGGCGCTCGCGGGGACCATCCCCTCGCGCATCGCCACGCAGCGCACGTCGCAGGCGAGCACCGTGAGCCGGTCGCGGCGGTCCATCTCGGAGACGATGGCGCTGAGCAGGCGGGTGGCGCGGGCGTAGCGCTCTCCCACCATGGAGCGGCTCGCGTCGACGACGAAGACGTAGTCGCGAGGGCGGGCCTCGCCCCAGCGAGGGAGCTGCGGGCGCAGGGCCAGGGCGACGTAGGCGCCTTCGGTGTTGGTGGGCTCGGCGTAGCCCCAGGCGGTGACGGGCGTGCCCTGGTCGCCGAGGGCGTACTCCAGCACCACGTCGCCCGACGGGGTGAAGCGGTCCTGGGAGAAGGTCCAGCGGGAGGCCGCGGCGGAGGTCTCCGCGGGGGTGAAGGCGTAGCCCAGCATCCGCGCGGCGCGGCCGCTCGCGTGGCCGAGCACCTGCACGTCCATGGTCATGCGATCGACGCGGGTGCTGCCTCCCGGATCATGGGGCAGCGGGTAGACGTAGCGCCGCACCCCGGACCCCGACGGGGCGATGGTCTGCGTGTACGCGATGCGCACCCGCCTCGTCCCCCGCGCCGGAATCGGGAACACCCTCAGCTCGAAGCGCCCTCCCCGCTGCCACTCCAGCAGCGCCGGGTCGCGCCAGGGCCCCGGGATCCAGACGTACTCCTCCCTCGGGGGAGGGGTGTTCGGCGCCGCGTGGTGGATCACCCCCCGCCAGATGGCCGCCGCGCGGTCGCGGTCGACGAAGGCTCCGGGCTCCATGCGGCCGTCGACGTCGAGCGCGAGCTCCTCCACCTGCGCCTCGGGCGGAAGGGGGAAGCGGTAGAGCCCCTCGAGCTCGCTGCCCGTGTCGTTGCGGAAGACCTCCTCGATCTCCGTGCGCGCCACGTTGCCGACCACCCTCACCCGCACCGAGTGCTCCGCGAGGTGCACCGCCTGGTCGCGCTCCACGCTGCTGCCGGGCCGGCGCGCCCGAAGCTCTCCGAGGCCCGAGGAGGTGGTGGCCTCGTCGGGGCTGAGCTCCGACCACGCCACGCGGCCGCCCAGGTCGATGGCGGGAGAGACCGTGACCCGACCGCGGGCGAGGACGCCCTCCTGGCCGGTCTTCACCTCGACGCCGTCGGCGCGGCTCTCCCCGAGGCGCACCACGCCGCGGGTGACCTGCACCGTGGTGTGCTCGCCGGAGGCGCTCAGGGCGAACTTGGTCCCGAGCACGCGCACGTCGCCCTGAGGGGTGGTGAGCACCGCGGGCGGGGCGTCGTCGCGGTGGGCGACGTCGGCGACGAGGGTGCCCTCGACGATGCGCGCGCGGCGGGGAGCGCCCGGATCGAGGACCACGGTGGTGCCCCGGTCGAGCACCAGCACGGTGCCGTCGTCGAGGTCGAGGCGGGCGCGGGTGCGGGCGTCGGTGCGGATGGTCGATCCGACGGCCAGCACGGCGCGCTCGCGGACGGCGGCGAAGTCCGAGGCGCCGTCGGGCTTGACCGTGACGCCAGCGCCGATCACCCGACCGAGCGTCGCGTGCCACGGGCCGATGGGGCCCGACGGGATCACCCTGGGCTGGTCGGGCGCGTCGGGCGTGCTCACGGAGGGGCCTCGCAGCGCGGCGACGACCACCGCCACCGAGGCCGCGGCGGCGAAGATCCCGACGCCAAGGATGGAGCGGCCGATGCGCCGACGGGCGACGATCGCCCCCTCGGCCTTCGTCGCATGGGGCCTCGATGATGCAGCCGCGCTGGCCACCGGCTCCGCGGCGGGTGGGGCGTGCCCCGCTCCTGCGCCGGAGGGCGTCTCGTCGCGCAGGGGCGGAGCCTGCGCCGCCCGAGGCGCAGCCACCGGAGCGTCCGTGGGGAGCGACGCCACCGCCCTCGCGTCGAGCGCCGCCAGCACCTTCGCCGAGAGGGCGTCGCCGTCCATCGGGACGAAGTCCGCCCCGAGGCCGTCGCGCAGGGCGCCGGCGGTGAGCCGGGCGTCGTGCAGCAGGTCGCGGCACTCGTCGCAGCCCGCGAGGTGCGCGGCGGCCTCCTGGGGAATCGCGTCTTCAGCCAGCGCGGCGAGCTCTTCCTGAACCCGCGCGCAGTCGTATCGGTTGTTCATTGGACTCGTGCTCCGTCTCAGGCGTCGACCAGCGTCGATCGCAGCTTCTCCAGGGCGCGGCTCACCCGCTTTCGCGCGGTGGCCTCGTCGATGCCGCAGCTCTCCCCGACCTCTCGAAACGACAGCCCCCCTTCGAAGCGCAGCACCACGGCGTCGCGCTCGGAGGGCTTGAGCTGCTCGAGGGCGAGGCGCAGCCGCTCTCCACGGCGTCGCGCGGAGAGCTGCTCGTCGGCCCCGTCGGGGCGCTCCGGGGCGGAGCCCACCAGGCGTAGCTGGCGCTCCCTCCGGCCGCGCACCTCCACGCGTCGGGCGCAGACCCGGCGCGCGATGCCATAGAGCCAGGCCGGGACGCTCCCCTCGCCGCGGTAGTGCGCGGCGCCGTCGAAGGCCGCGAGGAGGGTCTCCTGCACCGCCTCCTCGGCCTCGGCCTGCGAGCCGAGCCAGCCCATGCAAAGCCGCCCGATGGACGCGCCGTACTGGCGCGCGCACAAGGCGATGGCGGTCCTCGCGTCGCCGCCCGCGAGGGCCTCACGCACCGGATCGCTCTCCTGGACCACTGCTGCTTCGGCTCCCATGGGGGTTGTCTCTCATGTTCAGGTGCGGGGTCGTTTCGTGACCGCAATTCGTCGGGCGCCCCCTACGAATCGATCTCCAGGCCCCTCCTCAGACGCACGAGCGGGCGGGAGGTTGGTATGAGGGCGCGCGAGATGCTCGATTGCACCCGCTGCGGCGCCTGCTGCACCAACCCCGACGAGAACCGCGCCGAGGGGTACTCGGCCTACGTCGACGTGACCGAGCGCGAGTCGCTGCTCCGCCACGGCAAGCTGGTCGAGCGCTACGTCACCCGCGACGCCGAGGGCCGGGCCCACCTCAAGCTGGACGCCGGCCAGCGGTGCAGCGCCCTCTCCGGCAAGCTTGGCAGGCGGGTGCGCTGCGAGATCTACGCGCTGCGACCGGCGCCGTGCCGAAGGGTGCAGGCGGGCGACGCCGACTGCCTCCGCTCACGGCGAGAGCGGGGAATCAGCGATTGAAGCGCGGGGGGTGGCCGAGCACCCCTCGCTGCGCAAGGAAGGCGCAGACCCCGATGGACAGCTTCCTCCTCCTCGTGATCGTCGTCGCGGCCCTCGTCGCCGCGGGCCTCGCGGTGCTGCGCGCCCGGCGGGGCCTTCCCCCACCTGTCGCTCCGCACGCCCCCATCCGGCGCGCGCTCGTCGTGTACGAGTCCATGTACGGCAACACGCAGCGCGTCGCGCGGGCCATCGCCGAGGGCCTCTCGGGCGCCGCCATCGTGGACCTGATCGAGGTGGGCGAGGCCCCGGCCGAGCTCCCGCCGGGGGTCGACCTCCTCGTGGTGGGCGGTCCGACCCACGCCTTCGGCATGAGCCGCCCTCGCACCCGCGCCGACGCCGCACGGCAGGCAGGCGCCCGGGTGATCTCCGAGCGCACGGGGGTGCGAGAGTGGCTCGCCTCGCTGCGCTCCACGGGCCCCGCGACGACCGCGCTGGCCTTCGACACGCACGCCTCGCACCCGAGGTTCTTCCGTCACATCGGCTCGGCGGCGGCGGACATCGCGGCAAGCCTCGCCCGTCTCGGCTTCGGCGTGGCCGCAGCCCCGGAGCACTTCTGGGTCGAAGGCTCGCAGGGGCCGCTCGACCCCGGCGAGGAGCAGCGGGCGCGCGCCTGGGCCCGTGGCCTGCTCGACCCGGCCGCATGGGAACGATCGACCGCCTCCTCCCCGCGCTGAAACACAGGTCCCTCGCGCTTGCAGCGATACCGTACGGACCGTACGGTCTGCATCGAGGCATCGCCATGAAGCTGAATCGCACCGGGTCGGAGCAGGCCCGGATTCACTGGAACGAGCTGCTCGAGCGCGCCCATCGCGGCGAGTCGACCATCATCACGAAGCGAGGGAAGCCCTACGCGGCGGTGGTTCCGGTCGGTGACATCGAGCAGGCCGATCGCGCTCCACGCATCGCGTCGCTCCGCGGTACCGGGTCCGGTCTCTACGGCGCCGACCCCCGGGCGACGCTTCGACGACTGCGCGGCGAGTGGGAGTGAAGGGGCGCGTGACGGTCGCCGACGGGGCGCTGGTCCTCGTCGACACCAACCCGATCGTCTACTGGCTGGAGGGACATCCGCTCGGCGAGCGCTTCGTCGACCTGTTCGACCAGATCGACAGCGGTCGCGTGCAGGCGATCGTCACGCCGATCACCCTCGCGGAGGTGCTGGTCGGTCCGCTCCGTGCTGGTAACACGACGCTCGCTACACGATATCGGCGCGCCCTGACTCATGGGCCAGGTTTCTCGTTGCGCGAGATGGACGCCGAGATCGCGGTCCTCGCGGCGCAGTACCGCGCGACCATGCGGCTGAAGCTGCCCGACGCGATTCAACTGGCGACGGCTGTCCATGAGGGGTGCGTCGCGCTCGTCACCCACGATCGGGATTTCCGGGTGGTTCGAGACATCGAGATCCTCGGGATCGACGCGCGCTGATCCGTGACGTCGCGGGGCAACCTCCCCTCGGCGCGCCTGGGTCCATGGCTTGCTCGAACCCGCCGCATGGGAACGATCGACCGCCTCCTCCCCGCGCCCCGCAGCGTCGAGCTCGACTTCGTAGACCTCGCGGCGCCGCCCGACCCTGTCTGGGAGCGCATCCGCCACGGAGCGCTGCCCCTCTCGCCGCTCGCCCGCGCCCTCTTCGCGATCCGCACGCTGCCCGACCGCCTCGCAGATCGTGCGTCGGCTGCGCCCCTCGTGCGCCTCGACGACCTTCGCTCGACGCCCGGCGCCCCGGGCTTCGGCATCCTGGCCGAAGGGGAGCGGGAGGTGGCCGTCGGCGCCATCGGCAAGGTGTGGATGGCGGACATCCCCTTCGTGCACCCGGCCGATGCCGAGGCCTTCCGCGCCTTCGCCGAGCCGGACCACCTGAAGGTCGCCTGGGCGCTGCGGGTGCTGCCTCACGGCGACGGCGGGAGCCGGGTGGAGTTCGAGCTGCGCACCGAGGCGACCGACGAGGGGGCGTGGGAGAAGTTTCGCAGGTACTTCCTGCTCATCGGTCCTGGGTCGCACCTCATCCGGCGCTCGCTGCTGCGGGCGCTGGCCAGGGAGTACGGCGGCCCCGGCGCCCATGAAGACGACCGCGCGCTCGAGGGCGACGAGCTCCTCCCCGACGCCGCCGAGCAGATCACCCACTCGGTCTCCATCGCCGCGAGGCCCGAGCAGGTCTGGCCGTGGCTCGTGCAGATGGGCTGCCGGCGCGGCGGGTTCTACAGCGTCGACGCCCTCGACAACGGCGGCGAGCGCAGCGCCCGCGAGGTGCACCCCGAGCTGCAGCGCCTCGCGGTGGGCGACGTCATCGCCGCCACCCCCGAGGGCCAGGACGGCTTCGAGGTGCTCGCCCTCCGCGCCCCGAGCGCGCTGGTGCTGGGCGGGCTCCACGACGTCGTCGAGGGCCGCCAGCTCCCCTTCGGCGCCGCGCGACCCGAGCGCTACTGGCACGTCACCTGGAGCTTCGTGCTGGAGCCCCTCGACGGAAACTGCACCCGCCTCCACGCCCGGGCCCGCGCGGCGTGGTCGCCCTCGGAGGGGCTGCACGCGGCGTGGATCCGGCCGGTCCACCACTTCATGCAGGAGGCGCAGCTCCGGGAGCTGGCCGCGCGCGCCGAAGGGAGACTCGGCCGCGACGACTGGCGCGACGTGCTCGAGGGCGCCGGGGGCGTCGGCTGGATGCTGGGGGCGCTCGTCACCCCCTTCCTGCGCGGCGCCCGCAACCACTGGGGCCTCGACGAGCGCGAGGCCGCGCGCCCGAGGCCTGGGGACGAGGTGATCCCCGAGCCCCGCTGGTCGTGGACGCACGCGGTCGAGATCGACGCGCCCGCCTCGGAGGTGTGGCCATGGGTCGCCCAGATCGGCGCCGACCGCGGGGGGTTCTACAGCTACCAGGCGCTCGAGAACGCGGTGGGCTGCGGGGTGCGCAACGCCGAGACGCTGCACCCCGAGATGGCCCACCGCGAGGGCGACACGCTGGTGCTGCACCCGAGGATGTCGCCGCTGCGGGTCACCTCCGTGGCCGAGGGCAGGCACCTGCTGGCCGTGGGGGCGCCCGACTCCGACGCGGTCGCCACCGGCGAGCGATGGACCGCCGCCACCTGGCTCTTCCAGGTGGAGCCGCTGGGTCCCGGGCGGTGCCGCCTCGTCAGCCGCTACCGCTGCGCGTGCTCCGACGACCTCGCGACGCGGCTCTCCTTCGGCCCGACCCTGCTGGAGCCCGTGGGCTTCGCCATGGACCGCCGGATGCTCCTCGGCGTGAAGGCTCGCGTCGAGCGCTCCCGGGCTCTGCTCTAATGGCGGTGCCGATGGTGCGCGTCGGGGGTGTGCGGGTGGTCGTGTGCGAGCGGGGCGTGGTGGTGCGCGTGCGCGTGCGGCTCCCCCGGCGGGTCGTCGGGGCCGTGAGCGTGCTGGTGGTGCTCGTCGTGGACGTGGGCGTGCGCGTGGTCGAGCGCCTCGTGCGCGTGGCCGTGGCCGTGGCGCTCGCGCAGCAGCAGCGCGACCCCCGCCGCCATCACGGCCATCGCGAGCCCGTCGGACCACCCCGGGCGCTCGCTGGTGAGGAAGATCGCGGCCAGCGCGCCGAGGAAGGGCGCCGTGGCGAAGTAGGCCGCCTCCCGCGCAGCGCCCACAAGCCGCAGCGCGTAGGCGTCGAGGACCACGCTCGCGCCGTAGCTCACGCTCCCCAGCGCGAGCGCCGCCGCGGTGACCCGGGGGGAGGGCATCCGGCCCGCGATCAGGAGCCCGAGGGCGAGGTTGAAGGAGCCCGCGGCCAGCGTCTTCACCCTCACGAGCGCGAAGGGGTCGCGCAGCGAGAGCCGCTGGGTGAGGTTGTTGTCCAGCGCCCACGCCGCGCAGGCGCCCGCGAGGAGGAGCACCCCCGGCGTGTCGGCTCGGTGCGCCCCCGGCTGCAGCCGGAGGATCGCCGCGCCCGCGAGGATGAGCGCCATCGCGCCCGCCGCGTAGCGCCCGAGGTGCTCGCGAAACACCAGGACCGCGAGCGCGATGGTGAAGGGCGCCTCGAGGTTGAGCAGCAGCGAGCTCGTGACGGCGCTGGTGCGCTGTAGCCCGAAGAGCATCAGGACCGGGCCCGCGACGCCCCCGGCCGCGACCACGGCCGCCAGCTTCGGCAGGTCAGCCCTCACGAGCGGGGCCTCCGTCGTCGCGGGGCGCAGGGCCCGGTAGAGCGTCAGCGCCAGGCCCGCGCCCAGGTAGAGCAGCCCCGCGAGCACCTGCGGCGACACGTCCCCGAGCAGCCGCTTCGAGACCGGCGCCGAGACGCCGAAGAGCGCCGCCGCGAGGAGCCCCATCGCGGCTCCCCTCGAGGCCATTCCTGTAGGAGGCGATTCGTGCGCGACCATAGGCTCCGAGGAGAGTTACTCCTCCACGACGACGGCGTCCCACCAATGACCTCGCGCTGGAACAACCCCACCGGCGGCTTCGCCTACCACCTGCAGGCCCTCTCTCGCCGCGGCACCCTCTGGGCCCCGTGCGTGCGCGAGATCGCCCGCTTCCTCTCGGCGTGGGCGCCCCCCGAAGACACGATCCTCCTCGTCGGAGCGAGCGGCGGCCACTGCCTCGACCTCTCGTTCTTGAGCCGCTTCACGCGCGTCGTCGCGGTCGACTTCGATCCCTTCGCGCCGTGGGTGTTTCGCTGGCGCGCCCGGCACCTTCTCCGCGAGGGGCGCACGCAGCTCACCTGGGACGCGCGAGACCACCTCTCGCCCGGCCGCGACGGCTTCGAGCTCGCGCCGCTCCGCGCGCTCCTCGACGCGCACCCCGGCGCGGCGGTGCTCTTCTGCAACATCCTCGGGCAGCTCCCGCTCCTCGGCGAGGACCGCGCCCCGGAGCAGGACGACGACGCGCCCCCGGCGGGCTCCTACGAGCGCTGGCTGCTGGGGCTCCCCGAGGCGCTCTCCGGGCGCTCCTGGGCGAGCTTCCACGACCGCCTCTCGGGCCCCGTGCGGCCTCGCGACATCGACAGCGCGACGCCCGTCCCCTGGGCCTCCTCAGAGGAGCTGGCGCGGCGTCACTACCCCCCCACGGACGATCCGGAGCTCGCGCTCCTCGACCACCGCACCAGCGCGCTCTGCCGCGACGCTCCGCGCGTGCAGCTCGTGTGGGAACTCTCCCCGGGGCTCCATCACCTGCTCGAAGCGATCTCGTTTCGCGCCGCTCCGGGCGCGTCGAGGGGCGAAGAAATGTCGGGCGCGGCTGGGTGAGCGACGTGCGGTGGGACGGGAGCGGGGGATTCGGTGGAGGATGAATCGTCGAACGGTCGACACGGGAGACCGGAGGGGGCTGAAGCGAGGCTGCCCCGGCTCCCGGTAGGGCACGAGGCCATAGCGACGGCATCGGGCGACGAAGAGCTTGTGCTTCCAGGGGGTCGTGCAGGCTGTAGGACATGACGAAGTCCCGCCACTCGGTGCGTTGCGCCGCAAGCCGAGCTCGGATGCGCTCGGCGGCGAGGCGCGGCCTCGCGCTCGCCGTCACTGGAGCTTCCCGCGTGCAGCGCCTCGATCTTGCGGAGCTTCGACCAGAGCGGCGCCTCGTCCATCGCGGGCACCACCGTAGCCCACGCCGACGATGGACATGAAGAAGCTGGAGCGTCGGCGCCAACCACGGCCCCGTCAGGCCATCAAGACGCCCCTCGCGGAGAGGTTACGAATTACGAAGCGACGTAAACGCTCGCGACGAACCCTCCTCAAACTCTCCGGGGGGAAGGTGATGGGAGTCTTCGCCCAGGCTCCTGTCCATCGATTTCGCGTCTGAGTCTCGTATCGCGCTGTCCTCGACGAAGGATTGCCTTCGACAATCATCCGCACAAGTTTCCGTCAAACTTGACTGTCCCTTCTCCATGATGGAGGTCCATCTTGTTGGAGGCGGCCGCGGAAGCGACTACCTTCACGAGGCGATGGTTCTGACGGTCCTTCACGACAATACCACTAAACTGCTCGATGCGGTCGCGGCTCTGGCCGAGGTAAGCAAGACACTCTCGTCCGAAGCCAAACGGAAGGAGATCGGTCAATTCTTCACCTCGCAGCGCGTTGCCCGTTTCTTGGCGAGACTCCCGGAACTTCGGGCAACCAAGCCCTGCCTCCGTGTGCTCGATCCTGGCGCTGGTGCAGGAATGCTGGGCATCGCGATGGCGGAGCGAGTGCTCAGCGAAAGTCGGGCAAGCGTTCACCTGGTTGCGGTCGAACCTGACCCTACCGCAGCGGAGGTGTTAGGGCGTTCGCTCGCCCTCGCGAGTCGCAACCTTGGAAAAAGGCTCACCTGGGAGATCCGTCCCAACGACTTCCTCGCGTTCGATCCGGACTCTCTTGGACGGCCTATCCTTGAGCCCTTCGATATTGTCATCGCGAATCCGCCGTACTTCAAGGTTTCTCCGTCGGAGTCCCGGGGAGGAGACGCGCCGAACATGTACGCCCGGTTCATGGAGGTCGCAGCGCGACTGCTTGTGCTCGGCGGACAGCTCGCGTGCATTATCCCTCGCAGCTTTACGTCGGGAGCCTACTTTGAGCGTTTCCGAAAGCGTTTTCATGCATCTATGTGCCTTGAGCGAGCACACGTATTCGACTCGCGACGAGACGCTTTCCGCGCCGATGGGGTACAGCAGGAGAACGTTATCACGCTCTATCGCCGAGATCCGAGCAGGGGCGAGAAGGTTATCGTTTCTTCGACAGAAGGCGAGGCCGATCTCGAGTCTCCGACAGTGTTCCCGGTCGAACGTGACCTTGTTCTTCCCGGCGACACACATGCGTCGGTATTCCTTCCAGTCTCCGCCGAAGATGTCCGTGCCATCCGGCTCTTCCGCACATGGAAACACAACCTAGGAAGTTACGGCCTAGAGGTCTCGACCGGACCAGTTGTGCCCTTCCGCAATAGTGAGTTCCTTCGCGGAACAGCCGATGCCGGTGAGACGTTGCCGATGCTTTGGATGCAACACGTCCGAAGTGAGGGGATCGCGTGGCCACTTGGTGCCGGCTTCAGGAAGACGGAGCACATTGATCGGCGCGCGGGGAGTAAACTCCTCGTCCGGAACAGTACCTACGTCCTCATGCGGCGGTTCACCGCGAAGGAGGAGCGACGGCGCTTCGTCGCTGCGGTTCTCCGTAAGGGTGCTCTTCCTGGCGCCCATCTCGGACTTGAGAACCACCTCAACTTCATTCATCAACCCGGCGGTGAAATGGCAGAATCCCAAGCGGTAGCGGTAGCGACGCTCCTAAACTCCGCGCTCTTCGACAGCTACTACAGAATCGCGAGTGGGCATACGCAGGTCAATGCGACTGAACTCCGCGTCCTTCCGCTCCCATCGCCAGAGTTTCTGACAACGCTCGGACAACGAAGTCTGGACGGTTCTGCCGTTGGCGGTTCCCTCGTCGAGCAGTTGCTGGATCCTTAGACTGAGGCGAGCGCAATCCACCCTCAATCGGGTTCTTCTTCAACGGTCCGCTTGAAGGCGAAGGCCTCCTTCCCTGCTGCCGCATCATTCATGAGCCACGAACCGCACCTAGATCCGATGATCCCGCTTGTGACAGAAGGGCTTTCGGGCGCACAATCTTCCTGCGAACTTCAGCACGTAACTCTGGAAGTTCGACTTCAAGAGGGACGAAGAGGCAAGTCTTCGATCTTGTATCGCCGAGCGGCTCGAACAAAGCAGCGCCGCGGACGTCAAGCAGGGTATTTAGTATGCATGAGTACGGGGACAGATCAACAAGTCTTGCTCCACGACCCGCTTCTGAGGCCGCATCAACGTGCATCCATATGGTTTTAATATCAATCGAAACGGCTGACGCTAGTGTGATGACATTTTCGGCCAAGCGTCGAATATCTCGCGGCAGCAGTCCGGGATCCCATCGCTGCCGCAAGTCTCTTATTACACCAAGCAGATCATTTGTTCGCTTGTCCGCGCGTGCGAGAATTCCGCATGCGGCCAAGCGACCCGCCTCGGCGATGCTGATTTCAGCGTTCTCAAGCATCGCCTTTACTTGGTAGGCAATTCGGCTTGTTGCCCAGTTTACATTGTCCGGCTTGTAGACCAAGTCATGCGTGGCAATGCCCCAAGCATGCTGAAGGAATGTCTTGACCTGCACTTCGAACGAGATTCCAGCGAATGGCTTGGGTTGAACCGAGGGAGAATCTACCCAACGCACGTAGAGACGTAGGTCATCAAAACCGAAATTTTCGGGAGCGAGGTGGCTCGTTGATGGCGATGGTGGACGACGCTGCCGCAATTCAAAAAGCCTACCGACCATATCTTCAGCGGTTTGCAACTGCGTGTGGTTCTCAACCACAATTGTGCAACCGAACATATCCTCTGGCCGGTTTGGGTCAGACTCGCGCCCAGTCTCCAACTTCAGAGCGTAACTCTCTATCTGCTTGATGCGGCTTTCGTAGTGCCAGCGAGGAGACTTGTTGTTCCGAATCTTCTCTCCCACCGCTGCCTCTAGGGAAGAGTAAAGCCCGAGAATATCGTCGTACTGGTCTCGTACCGATTTCATGATTTTCATGCTCCCCGCATGGCCTCCATCAGGCACTCGAGGCGAGTCGCTCTAGGAGTCAAATCGGTATGTGCCCCTCGAAGAGAATTCGCGTATTTCCATGCCAATTTCGTGCGGCTATCCCCTTCGGCGGCAGTGAATGCGATGTCCACATCCTTCAGCTTTGTGGCCAGTTCTACGAATTCTGCATAGCGCTCAGCGAATGCAGTCGGCTCAGGGAGTTCAGAACGATGGAGCGCTATGGCTGACCATAGGGTATAGAAGGCTCCGACAGTCGCCGCGGCAGAACGCACGCAACCGTTCACGTCATTCATCTCGGTCAAGACCTGCTTCGCACATCTTAACTGCTCGTCCACCTCGTCGGGGTCCAAAGTCGCCCCCTCCTCATCAGCGTCATCATAGTCTGCATAGGCTTGATTGAGATGGTCCTGATCAAAGCCGGACTGCCGCTTCTCAATGAGGACCAGGAGAAGTTCCGAAAGAAATTGGGCATCCTTCATTCGCTTCGATCTGGCTGTAGTTACAATGCCAAGGCTTCGCCAGATAGGATCGAGGCACTCGCGCTCGACTACGGAGATAAACCATCCATCGTAGCGCGCGTGACGAAGTTCCTGCGCCTCCAACTTTCGAGAGTTTCGATTGAGTCGATCGAATGCCTCGTTAACGGCATTAGCAGCATCGTCCGCGAAGTCGAGCAGCTCCACAGGAAGAACGTAGTTCCAAAAGATTCTGCGATCCGCATCACTGAGATCACTCCATTTCTTTCCGGAAAGTCGACTCGCGGGTTCTGAGGCGAGCGAAAGCCCGCCCTTTGTGAAAAGAAGTATCGTCTCAAGCCTCTGCTTTCCGTCGACCACTTCATAGGCCGATCGGCCATCCTTATTCATGCACTTGCGGAGGAAAATTGCGGGACATGGGTAATCATTAAAGATGGTATCCAGAAAGAATCGTCGGTCCTTTACTGTCCAGACCGAGCGTCGCTGAAAAGGAGGATTTAACTCGAGTTGATTGCTGGCTGCCTGGTCGAGAAACCACGAGACATCTTGGGTGCCGGCGCGTCGCTTCATAGCGCGGACGATATCAGTGCGTCGGCGTGGTGCAAGAGAAGAACATCACGCTCGTGTAGTGAGGCCGCGCGGTGCCCCTCAGATCATCGGGGGAATAGGCGAACCAACGCAGCATCATCATGAGCACGGATTCGCGCGAGGCGACAGAGCGCCCCGTGGTCAGAGGCGCGGCGCGCGGCTATCTGCGCTCCTTCTGGAACTCTCGGCGGAGTTGCGCTGACCGAGTCCAACGCCCCGCGGCGCCCGTCCAATCTCCGCGTCCCGTCACGGGCAGCGGTCGCGCCACGGCCATACGGTGTCGCTGCGCGTCGGGTGCGCCGCCCCGAAGCCATATCGATTGTTCGCCTCCGAACAATCGGCGTAGCGCTCCACGGTGTCCCACCCCCCTCTCGTGAACTTGTAGAAGAACCACTCCCCGCGCGGCACGACGATCTCCCCCCGCGCCCTCCCCGTCGCCGCGTCCCACGCGAGCGGCGCGTGCGCCCAGCCGTTCGCGCTCGTCGCGATGTACACCGGCCGGTCGCGCGCCGTCCCCGCCGGAACCGTCACCTCCACCGTCACCCGCACCACCGGTCGCGGCTCCACCAGCGCCGGGTCGTAGGCCACCGCCAGCGGCAACCCCGTCAGCGTCAGCCCCCGCGCCACCAGCGAGCGGTCGTCGGCGTCGTACCACCAGCCCGCCACGCTCCCCGCGCGCCATGCCTCGTCGCTCAGCCGCGGCAGTTCGCTCGCGCCCACGGTCACGCGCGTCGGAGCCGACTCCACCCGGCGCACCCGCACCGTCAGCGCGCGCGGCAGCCGCGCCCCGTCGCCCGTCACCCGCGCCGTCAGGGTCATCCCCACGGCGGTGCGCGACGTCGCGAAGGTCACCCTCCCCCGCGGGGCGTCGGACGCTCCGTCGGGCAGGTCGTCGACGAGCGTGAACTCCGTCGCGCGCGCCGCCGGGTACACGTCGAGGTCGAGTGGGGCGCCCGTCGCCGCCCACGGCCCCGCGTACTGCTGCAACGGGCCGCGCGGGACGATCGCCCCCTCCCGCACGAAGGTCGGCAGCGCCGGGAGGGGTACGAGGTCAAGCTGCGTGGACGCCGCCCGAGCTGCGTGGACGCCGCTCAGGGAGCGTCGACGTTGCCGACGGCGAGGGAGGCGTCGCAGAACCCGAGGCTCTCGTCGCCGCTGCGAAACTGCGAGCCGCCCTCGTGGTGCCAGTACCAGCGGCGGCGCTGCGGCGAGACCGTGAACGAGCACATGTCGCTCAGGCTGCGGAAGACCCCGACGGGCGTGGTGGTCCCTTCGGGGACGCGCGTCCGAACGATGGTCGTCATGTCGCGGACGTAGATGAGATGGAGCGCCCCCCCGAAGAACTCCACCACGCCCCAGTACGCCCAGCTCTCGCACCGCGACGTACGCGGCGCCAGGGAGACGGGGCCGAGGTCGGTCACCACGCCCGACGGGAGCTCGACCTGCCAGGCGCGCGTCCCGTCGTGAAACGCGATGCGGCCGTAGCCCGCGAAGATCCCGACGTCGCCGCGGAGCGGGATCTCCCGAGAGAGCGGGAGCGTGCGGCCGTCGAGGGCGCCGGTGATCCCGTCGACGAGGGCGAGCTCGGTGATCAGATCCCCCTCGCCGGTCATGTTCACCGGGCGGCCCCGGGAGCGCAGCGAGTAGACCTGCCCCGTGGCGAGGTCGGAGACGAGGCCGTCGTCGATGCGGCCGAGGGGCACGCCGAAGAGCGAGTCGAGGTCGAAGCGCCCGGTGGAGCTGTCGCCCGTGTAGAAGACCCCCGACAGCGACACCGCGATGCCTCCGCGGTCATCGCCGGTCACGGTGTTGTGCTCGATGGCGCGGCACATGGTGCCGAGCGACTGGATGCGAAACGGCGTCCCCGTCAGCGGCCTGGGCATCACGCAGCGGGCGTCGGAGCACGTGAGGCCCGGCGGGCAGGCGCGCCCGCAGGCGGCGCAGTTCAGCGAGTCGGAGCGCACGTCGACGCAGACCCCGTCGCAGAGCATCTGCCCGGGGCCGAAGCAGGCCGCCGCGCAGCGACCGCCCGAGCACGTCGCGCCCGGCGGGCAGGCGAAGCCGCAGGCCCCGCAGTTGGCGAGGTCGCTGGAGAGGTCGACGCACGTTCGCCCGCAGAGCGTTCGCCCCGGACCGCCGCACTCGACGATGCACCGCCCGCCCAGGCAGAGCTGCCCGGGGGCGCAGACGCTGCCGCAGCCGCCGCAGTGGGAGGGGTCGTTCTGCGTGTCGACGCAGCGCCCGCGGCAGAAGGTCTGGAAGTCGGCGCACGTCACCGGGACATCGGGCACCACCGGGACATCGGGCACCACCGGGACATCGGGCACCGCCGGGACGTCGGGCACCGCCGGGACGTCGATGACCGCGGGCCGGTCGATCACGACGGGCGCGTCGGGCAGGTCGCCCCCGTCCGAGGGCTCGCGGAGCACGGTGCGGGCGCCGCAGCCCGAGAGGAGCACCGCGGCGACCATCGATCGAACCAGGCTGGCGGAGGGAGTCATCGGGCCGGAGTTCTAACAGAGACTGGAGCACGGAC
>Ga0066411_1000057_pt1 | contig 17505 bp, 12 predicted proteins | sample LakWasMet15_LOW5_2_FD_59498 | JGI IMG/M metagenome (GOLD analysis project Ga0066411, IMG submission 59498) | Freshwater sediment methanotrophic microbial communities from Lake Washington under simulated oxygen tension - Sediment Metagenome 15_LOW5 | ecosystem: Environmental > Aquatic >...
TCCCATGGTATAGTGTATTAAATTAATTAAAGTGATAACTCAAATTTACGAAATAAGTTGAAAAGAAGCAGACTCGTTATACAATTTAATTAATTGAATAAATCCAACAAAGTTAGTCCTCACTACCTCACGAAATGTAAATTCGTTGAAATCAATCCTTACGTGAGCGTGGGGGAACTTTGCTCAGCGCCATTTAATAAGTATAAACTTCAACAAGTAGTAAATAAACAACTAAACTTACTATATTTGATACAACTTAGTAGATTGTCTATATAATACCACAGGTGTAGAAAACGTATTGAGATGACAAATAAAAAAATCACTGTTGCCATTGGAGAAGCCATAAGGGAGGGAAAATACCTTAGCATAACCTATAAAAACAAGGAAGAAAAGGTTAACCATTTTTGGATTTCAATTTTAGATATAACCGGTAATGATAGGATAGTAGTAGACATGTTTAATGTCATGAAAGACGAACCCTTGTTCAAAAGGACGATTTCAATTTCAAGCATACTATCAGCTGAACTACTCAAGTTTTCACATTACGATGTGCCACCCGAATTGATTAGAAAAATAAATGAAGATGAAAATTTGCATGTCTATGAATTTGATAGGTACAGCAACGACATATTAAACTATTACCTCGAGTGTCACAAAGCCAATAATGACCCCTTTCTTCACAAAACACATCTGATACCCGAAATTGCTGTGGAAGTATTGATGGAGCAAAGCCCTTACCAACTATCCAACGAACAACAAAAAAAAATCATAAAGGAAATTTACCATAATGAATACAGCAAGTATGATGATTACAAACTGGCACTTAGCGAATTTTCTATTGACTTAGAGTCCAAAGGAAAGTTTGTTGTGGCGTATCGCGAGTTGACCTACGACCCGGTAAAAAAAACAATGCAGATTGGAAAAACCACCCAATTCAACCCCAACTTTTACATTAGAGATGTCAAATATTCCCTGTCCTATTACACTGATTGTAGTCCTTCCGATTTTGAAGAGCAGTATTTAAAAAACAGGGCAGCCGTAATTGATGTACTACTAGCTAATTTCAAATTAGGAGAATTACCCAATACCAGACCCGAAATAGTGGTTTTAGGCTATTCTAAAATTGATATAGCACCCATTTTTGACAGCATAAATACCGAACACGAAAATCAGGAAATGCAAATTCCCTTAAAAGCATTTTTTAAAAACGCATCGCTGTTAGACCGAAAAAACAGAAAAGAACCCCACATCGTTTTGTACGACAAAAATGTAAACATCGACCAGCTACGAACCATTTATAACTCTTTGAAATACCCGGTAACCTATGTGCAAGGACCTCCCGGAACCGGAAAAACACAAACCATTTTAAATATAGTAGTAAATTGTTTAACCAATAACAAAACCCTTCTTATCACTTCCAATAACAATGTACCTATTGATGGTATCAAAGAAAAACTGAATATAGGAAAGTATAGAGATAAAGAGATTTTATTCCCTTTTATTCGCTTGGGTAATAAACAATGCACCTTAGAAGCCTTGCAGACCATTAAAAAGTTGTACCAATACGAAACCGCTGATGTTCCAAAAGAAACACTATTGAACAACCTAAAAGAAAATTCTAAAGAGAAAAACAAACAGTTACTGTTCAAATTACAGCAGTACGAAGAACGTGCCGATTTAGAACAAAATTTAGAATTCATTGATGGACTCCTTTCCAAAGGGAAGTATTGGTTATTGGAGCAAGAGAGGGAAAAATTGCAAACCAAAATCAATTCAATACCGGTAACCAATGAGGAAGATGTAAAAGGAATATTCGAAATTATTGAAGGCAATTACAGTCTGCTGCAGTTTTTTTATTTTGAGTCTTTAAAATACATCAAAAAGTTAAAAAATAAAGAGTACATCGAACTAATCGAAATCCTCTATATTATCGATGAGAACGAACAAATAAAAGAGTTTAACACTTGGCTCAGTAACGATGCCAATTTAGAAAAATTCACTAAGGTATTCCCCATTATACTCACCACCAATATCTCCTGTAGACGATTGGGACAAAAATTCAAGTTCGATTTACTGACTATAGATGAAGCAGGGCAATGTGAAATTCCAACCAGTTTAATTCCCATTTCAAAATGTAAAAACATGGTGCTGATAGGGGATACCAACCAGTTAAAACCCATTATTGTTTTTGATAAAGAAAAGAACGAAAAACTGATGAAACAGTTTCAAATTGATAAAGAGTATGATTATTACAGCAACTCCATACTTTCTGCCTATAAAAAAATAGATACCATTTCCCGAGAGATTCTATTGAGTTATCATTACCGTTGCGGAAAAAAAATTATCGAATATTCCAACAAACGTTTTTACGAACAACGATTAAATCTAACCGCTGTAGCAACAAGTGGAACGGTAAAGCTACTAGCGGTTACTAATGCCAATCAAAAGGGTAAAAATGCACAAATAGAAGAAGCAATAGCCATAGTAAACTATGTCAAAAACAATCAATTGTCCGATGTTTTTATACTAACGCCTTTCAGGAATCAGGAAGAGACCATCAACCATTACCTCAATGAAGCAAAGAAAGCCGCTGCGATTGATGCCTCTGTAAGTTGCGGTACCATACACAAAGTACAGGGACAGGAAAACAAAACAATCATCATCTCTACGGCGCTCTCAACCAAAACATCAAGAAAAACCTATGACTGGATTAAAAATAACAGCGAATTATTAAATGTTGGAGTTACCCGGGCCAAAGAAAACTTGATTGTAGTGGTCGACCCGCAGGCAATAGACCTATTATCAAGAAAAGAGGACGACTTATATGCCTTGTATGACTACGTCAGAACTAACGGAAACACTGAAATCAAGCAAAGTGAAGTCAATAAGTTGACCATTGGTTTTTCAAATAATTCCAAATTTGAAGATGAGTTTTACAAAACCATGCAGCATTATTGTTCCTTAAAAGAAACCCGATTCCGAAGAAATGTAAAAATCATAGAATTATTTCCAGAAGAAAGGAACAACCCTTTAGTAAACAAAAAAGAGTTCGACGGGGTACTGTTTGAAAATAACCAACCCAAGATAATTTTTGAATTAAACGGTCAGGAGCATTATCATAACAAAAGAACCCTCAAATCTGATACTGTAAAAATGGACTTACTACTTAGTAAAAATATCCAACTCTTGATGATTCCTAATCAATATGTAAAGCATTACGAATTCATTCGGGAATTAATCAATAAGTTTAATGGTAATATGTTTCAGAAAACACTTTTTGATTACAATTGATGGGGTATAGGGAAGTGGCGTAGTACAATTATTTTCTTCCGTTGTGATAACATATTGGCGTGAAGGGGTTTTGATTGACCCTTTGCAAGCGAAAGATTTGCACGGTAGCGGGGGAACAATCATTTTTTCTTTATTTATCGTTACATTGCAGGATGAATATTTGCAAATGTTATTTTAATATTCAATCAAATTTTTTGCATTATGATCATAAGCAATATAATTGAAAGGTATTTTTAAATTATCTCTTATTGCCTCAATAAATTTCAAATCCTTTTGATTGGGTTCATTAGGACCAACTATATAAATTTTTACCTCTTTAGTGGTTTTGTAATGATGTGAATAATCTAATAATTGTCCAATGCCTTCTCTTATGCAAGTAAATGCTTTTTCATAAGGTTTAATTTCATATATGTGAACTTCACTTGCCGTTTCTCTGAGAGCATCAATTCTATTACGCTCACCTTTTACATTCTCATTTGGATAATTATTTTTTAAAAACTTGATAAAACTATTTTGAATAATATTATGTATAAGATTTACTTTGACTGATGATATAGCATTCCTATTAAACGATTCTTCTGATTTTTCATTATAAGCAAATCCTGTTTCTTCTGCATATTCATTTTCGAAATCTTCATCTTCATCGAAATCTTCTAATGCGATATTATTGCTTTGTACACCTGAATACCAACCAAAGACTTTATGGAATTTATCACCATCTTTCTTTTTATTTAATTCGTGAATCGTCTCAGCATAAGTTAATCCTACTGGCTTTGAAAAACCTGCATCTAAAAACTCAACATTAATGTGATGTCCCAATAAATCTTTTCTATGTTCATATATTTTGCCATCTCTTTTTACGACTTCTGCATAAGCAATTATAGTAAGTTGATTGTGTGCTCCGTGCGATTTCACTGCAATAATATCTCCTTCTTTTATTTGGGTTATTTTTCTGAAAATTGCCTGAATTTTGTGTACTACTGGTTTTTCTTCTTTCCAATTTTTAAAAACAAAATCGTTCACGATTTTCTCATTAGCCCCCATTAATGTTGAAAAATCTATCCAATCTAAAAATCCGACAGCAATACATTTATGTTCGATAAATTCACCAATTTTAGGAATAACATCATTTCCATTATCATCACCATATTTACTTCCAATTATATAGAAATTTGGTTTCCTTTTTTCTGCAAAAGCTAAATAATTTCTCCCAGCAAAATGTTCAATTTGTTCCTCCTCGGTTTTAAAAGTAAGTATATATCTCTGTAAAATGGAAACCTTTGTTGTGTATGGGTAATCTATATTTCCTAACCCTTTAGCAATTGCAAGTAATGCTCTCTTGCTGTAAATGGGTAATGCCATTTTGTTTGAAAACATGAATACCAGTTTCCATTTAGGTATTGAGTGGTATCTAATATTGTCTAATTCATCCCAATTTAAGTTTTGGGCATGTTGAACAATCTGAATAATTAGTTCTCGAATATTCTCAAAAGCTTCATCTCTAGTATTACCTTTTGTTGCATTCCAGAAATAACCGTCTTGAAATTTGTACCTATCTCCTTTTAATTCTTTTTCTTGGTCTTTTGGTCTCCAAATCTCAAATTTACTTAATGGATTATCCCCAATTAATCCCAATTGTTTTGAACCATATTCTAACCAATAGCACAACGAATCATGATTACTCAAGTCCGCATACTCTTCGAGTGTCATATTTTGAATACGCTGTAAACTCCATGAATTATGAAATTCGGCTAATTTAATATCGACTTGGCTGGGTTGTAGTTCCATAATTAAGGATTAGGTAATTTATTTAAAATAAAGTCAAATATTGGTCTAAATACTTCAAAGTGAGCTGCATCTAAATTCGGAACTATATCTTCTGCAAATCTAACTTTTTGAGAGTCGTTAATAAATTTTATAAAACCATCAGTTCTTTCGGGGTCAACAACAAAGAAAGGTTCAGTTCCTGGTACTCCATAGAACATTAATTCAATAGTTAACAAAGACCTGTTTCCAAAGGTTCTACCCGTATTAGGATTTAATACTTGGTTAGATATTGCAGGATTAGTAACAGGGAGTAACATCGCATATGATTCAAATGTTCTAAACTTTTTTACTAAACAAATAGTTGGATCATTCACTATTTCAGTTCCTAACTGATTCCAATCATTAAAGGCTTCATCAAAATCAAAAATTGAAAAGAAAATTTTGTTGGGAAATCTGGCATATAAAGATTCATCTTTAAGTGTATTTCTCAAAAAAGCACAACTATATGCATTTTGAATTTCGAAATTTGGTTTTTCATTTGGATATAATTTATTCCAAGCTGTTTCTAAAATCATTTCGTCTGTAATGCCTTCTGTAAAAAGAACTGCACCTGAAGTGTTATTTAAAAAATGGTTGATATTTAGTTTAGCTTCTGATTCAGTAAATGTAATTAGACCAGATGACAGAGTATGTATTATTTGAGATTTTGGATATCGTTTTTGTACAATTACATGATTTTCAATTTCAAATACTCTTATAGTTCTTTCATCAATTTTGGTTAATGTTGAAGCACTATGAGAACTCATTAAAACATGATTGCTTTTTGATGAAGCCTCTGAAATTTCATTTAACTGATCGAAAAAAGCAAATTGCCACTCAGGATGTAGAAATGAATCTGGCTCATCTAATAACGAAATACAATTAAGTTCTTTAAAAATTTCAGTTATAGACAAAATATAAACTGACTGAAACTGACCATCACTAAATTGACTAAGACTAATTTTTTTACCTGATATTAATTCAACTTCAATGTCAATTTCTTTTAACAATCCAATTGTCTTAAGATTGTCAAGTGTTATAAATATTTCAAAAATAGTTTTATCATTAAACTTGGTCTTAAAATCATTAAATGAACGGTATAAAATATATTCTTCTGAATTTTCCCTTTCTATTCTTCCTTCAGCTCTTATTGGAGTATTTTCTATTTTATTTACATCCCATATTTCATTTAAAATATCTCTAAAATATCCTTCTGCTCCCCAAAATCTTGCTTCTGGGTCAAACTCGTCAAAAGTAGTTCCTTTAGATGCAAAGAAAGGTTTTTGAAAAACCATTTTAATTTCAGAACCAACAGATACAATTCCTAACTTTTGCTTGATTATTTGTTTTAGGTTTAAAACATCAGATTGCAATAATATTGATGCTAACAAAATGTTTTTATATTCCTTTCCAATTCCAAAAAACAAGCGAGCATCTTCACTATTAAAGTGCTCACTGTTTCTATTACGATTTAATTTTTCTCTATGAGTTTCATTAAATTCTTCAATAAAATCTCCAATGGTATCATTATGACCAGAATAGTAAATCAAAATATTGGTGGGCAACAGTTGCGTATTCACAAAAGCAATTTCTTGTTCCTCATTATTCCTCCATTTGTCATCTTTTCTAAAGATTAAAACCTCTACACCGTCTATTTCATATTGCAATTTGTAATCAAACGATATTGGATAATCATGATTGAAAATATGCTTAAAAATTTCCAAACATGCCTCAAACAAATTAGACTTACCTGTGCCATTTTTACCTACAAAAACATCTATAAAACTTGTGCCGTCAAAATCTAACTTAAAATCTTTTAGGTTTTTGTATTCTCCTATAATGTGTAAATGTTTTAATCTCATAAGGCTATACTTGTGCTAAAACAGCATTAAGGATTTGAGATTGTTTTTTTGAAGATTGCTCTATGTTTTTTTCAAGTGTATCACAAAGTTCAAATAGTTGATTTATTCTCGATACTATTCTTTTTTGCTCATTATAAGGAGGTAATGGAACTATAGTATTTATTATTTTTTCACGTGAAATATTGGGTTGCGCTGCACCCGCACCTTGAGAAATGAAGTTGTTTTTTAAAGACAAAAGGAGATTGTATAAATAGTTATTATCAACCCCTGTAAAAGTATTACATGCACAAACTGCTTGATTTGTTGCTGCTTCAATTTCAAGAACACCAGCTTCACCAATATTAGCTCCATACATTGCTATTAAAACTGAACCAATAGGATTGATATGTAGTGAACATTTTTCTAATGCGTAATCTGTAATGGTTTCACTAGTGAATTTTATTCTTGCTTGCTTGACTTCACCTGATTTTACCCATGGAATATTTCCCTCATAAAATGAACTGTTACTTCTATTTGGTGTTGAACCTGATTTCCATGTTCCAAAATCATTTAATCTAACCCATACCCAATTTTTAGGCAATTCATAAGCGATTTCATCTTTTTTAATAGCAGACAGTTCTTTTTGTTTTCTAATACTTCCGCTTTTAATTAAATTATTTTTTTCTACAAGTATTTCTTTGTGTAGTTCTAAAGCAGATTGCTCATTTACATCTTGCGTGACTAATTTTCCTCTCATAGCTAAATTTAGCACCACTTCTTTTAAATCTGTTACATTTTGTTTGACTGTATATAGCATATCGAATTGATTGGCAATGAAATTCCAAGCAGTATTAAATGAAGTTTCATCTTTAGCTTTGATAAGATTATTAATAGCGGCCAAATTGATTTGAAGCTGTAATTTGTTTTTTCTATCTTTTTCCTCTTCCAACTTATCACATAGTAACATAAGTTGATCTACTTTTTCAACTATTCTTTTTTGTTCTTCTACTGGAGGTAATCCAATTATTAGGTTTCTTAATTCACCTAAACCAACGAAAGGTTGAGCACCACCTTTTGCTCTCATTTGTATACCTAAAGCTAAATACTCTGTATATTTTTTGAAAAAAAATGGAATGGTTAAATTCTTATTGTAGAATTTTAATAATGCTAAGTTTTTAATGCTAAACTTACAATCATTTGAAACCATTACTTGATTACCAAGATTGCCGCCAATCATTGAAAAAAGAATATCATCCTTTTCGACATTAGAGCGTTTTGATATTTCAATATGGTCTTCTTCTGAAATTCTTCTAGCACTATCAAAATCAATTATTCCATTTATAAAATTTTTGCTAGTTATTAGTGGAAATGTATTAGTACCACTAGCATCTTTTGGGGAATCATGAGTACCATCTCGAACATCAATGACATTATTTAATCTTTCAAATAACCAGCCTTTTGGGAGGGTATATGGTATTTCTTCGTCTTTAATTTTTTCAAGTTCTTTTTGTTTCTTAATTAATCCTTTGTCAATTAGTTTCTGTTTTTCAATTTTTATTTTTTCTAATAAAATAATTCCAGATTCATCTTTTTCATCTTGTGTAACCAACTTCCCTTGTATAGCCAATTTTAAAATCAGCTCACGCAATCGAGCAATGCCATCAGGAGTTTCTATTGCAATTTCAAAATGTTTTTCTAATAATTTCATTGGTTGCTAATTTCCTATGGCTTGCATTAATTCTTTTTTCAATAAATCTCTTGTGGCAATAAGTTCTTTGCTTAGTTGCTCGTATTCTTGCATTAATAGTTCTGGGTCAGTATGAATAATATCAACACTATAAGGGTTTTTAAAATCTAAATTGTAATTTTTATCTTCAATTTCTTTTACAGAAACCTTCCAAGCAAATTCGTTTTGCTTGCGGTTGTTCCACCACTTTTTTTCTAAATCAAATTCTTCAATTCGCAAAGGCTTGCTTCTTGAATAGGATTTGTATCCATCAGGATAAGGATGCTCGTAATACCAAACATGTTTAGTAGGTTCGCCTTTATCGAAAAATAAGATGTTTGTATTGATTCCTGTATAAGGGCTAAATACTCCTTTAGGTAAACGAACAATAGTGTGTAGATTGAATTCTTTTAAAAGTTCTTTTTTTATGTTATTTTTAATTCCTTCCCCAAATAAAAAGCCATCAGGCAATACCACACCGGCTCTACCTGTATCAGGTTTTAGCAAATGCATGATTAATGCCATAAATAAATCAGCCGTTTCACGAGTTTGGTATTTTTTAGGAAAGTTTTTTTCAATACCATCTTCTTCAACTCCACCAAATGGCGGATTGGTAATGATTACATCCATACGATCTTTTGGTCCGTAATCTTTTAGCGGTTTGCTTAATGTATTGTCATGTCTGATATTACTTGGCACATCAATACCGTGTAACATCATATTGGTCATGGCAAGCATGTGAGGCAATGGTTTTTTTTCTATTCCATGAATATTATCTTGAAGTTTAGAAATATCTTTATCAGTTTTAAATGATTTTTTCTTGTGTTCAATAACATTTACCAAAAAACCACCTGTTCCACAAGCCGGATCAAATACTCGTTCACCTAATTTTGGGTTTAAAATATCTACCATGAATTGCGTTACGGCACGAGGTGTATAGTATTCTCCCGCATTACCAGCCGATTGTAAATCTTGTAATATCTTTTCATAAATATCATTAAATACATGACGGTCATCAGACACATTAAAATCTACATCACCTTGAATAGTATTGATAACTTGTCTTAAAAGCGTTCCCGATTTCATGTAGTTGTAGGCATCTTCAAAAACACTTCCTACAATTTTGCCATGTGGAGAAACTCCAGCTGTAGTTGATAGTTTTTTTAAGGATGGAAACAGATCATTATTTACGAAATCAATTAGTTCTTCACCCGTCATTCCTTCATCATTTGCAGCCCAATTAGACCATTTGAAACGACTTTGTAGTGGCGATTTGTAATTATCAAAAGTGATTTCCCATTCTTTTTCTTTATCGTCAAATATTTTAAGGAAAAGAAGCCAGACCATCTGGCTAATACGTTGTGCATCGCCATCGACACCAACATCTTTTCTCATTATATCTTGAATGGTTTTTATTAATGTGCTTAATGACATGTTTAGTATTATTTATTTAAGATGAATATATGGCACGTTCTAATTGTTTTACTGCTTCTTCGTATTGTGCTTTACCACCAAATATTTTAATAATTTCAATTGGTGTTCCGTAATCGGTAAAGGGTTGAATGGTTAAGATTTTGGTTTCTTCTATTGGTTCAACACCTACATCGGCATATTTGTCAAGTAAAGCATTAATTACTTTTTGTGCTTGTTCACCATATTTAGTGAAATAATTTCTTTTTTTAACTTGTTCAGCTCGCTCTTTTCTTGACATAGGAGGTTTGTCCCAAGCTACATGACAGATAATATCAAAAGGGTCAAGGTCTTTGCCAATTTCTTCTGCAAGCGCCTCAAAGAAAACACCTTCATTTGCCAATTCGTCAATTATCAATTTCTTTTTATCGGCATCCGACCATTTGGTTAAAAAATCATCTAATGATGCGAATTCTTTTTCAAGTGTTTTTTTTGTGTAATCTTTTAGTGATTCGGTTATTAATTTACCGTTCACATCAAAATATTGTACTCTTTCGGCAATTACAGAAACAGAAACATTATTGACATAGAATTTTTTGATTATTGGAACATCACCACCATTTCCATCGGGTTCACCATTCCCACCATTATCTGGTGGAGTAGGTATTGTACCACCTTCAACATCGTCTGGAGGAACAGGTGAACCACCAGATTTTGGCTCATAGATTACAACAGGTTCTCCGTCAAAGTCAGGGTCAGCAAATAGCTCCGTTGCTTTTTTAAAATCCATAATAGTGAAGAAAAATTTATTGTAATCTTCATTTATTCTTGTACCGCGACCAATAATCTGCTTGAATTCGGTCATAGATTGAATTCGTTGGTCGAGAACTATTAATTTACAAGTTTGTGCATCAACACCAGTAGTCATTAGTTTTGATGTTGTTGCAATAACAGGAAATTTAGATTCTGGAAAGATGAAGTTATCCAATTCCATTTTACCTTCTTCATTGTCGCCTGTAATCCTTACTACATATTTATTATTTGTAGCTGCAATATCGCTATTTTCATTAACCAGTGCTTGTCGCATACGTTCTGCATGGTCGATGTTGTCACAAAAAACAATAGTTTTATCGTAACGATTGGTTTGTTTTAAGAAATCGGATATTTTTTTTGCAACTAGTTCTGTTCTTTTATCAAGTACTAATGATTTATCAAAATCTTTTTGATTGTAAATTCTATCATCAATTACATTACCGTATTTGTCTGTCATATCCTTATCAGGACGCCAACCGGTTACATCTTTGTCTAAATCAATTCTGACTACTTTGTATGGAGCTAAGAAACCATCGTCTATACCTTGTCTCAAGGAATAGGTATAAATTGGCTTTCCAAAATAATCGGTATTTGAGACTTCTTGGGTTTCTTTTGGAGTTGCTGTTAAACCAATTTGCGTTGCACCTGAAAAATATTCCAATATTCTTCTCCAATTAGAATCGTCTGCTGCACTTCCTCTGTGGCACTCATCAATAACAATTAAATCAAAGAATTCAGGAGAAAATTGTTTGTATATGTTTTGATCTTCTTCTGTACCGGTTACTGCTTGATATAATGATAAGTAAATTTCAAATGATTTATTGACTTGTCTTTTGGAGATTTTAGTCATAGCCGAACCAAAAGGTTTGAAATCATTAGTCATAGTTTGGTCAACTAAAATATTTCTATCAGCAAGAAAGAGAATTCTTTTTTTAGTTTTGGATTTCCATAGTCGCCAAATAATTTGAAAAGCAGTATAGGTTTTTCCAGTTCCAGTTGCCATGACTAGTAGAATTCTATTATCGCCGTTGGCAACTGCTTCGATAGTTTTATTAATTGCTAATAATTGGTAATATCTTGGTGTTTTGTTACTGCCATCACTATAATAATCTTCAGTGATTATAGCCTCTTGAACAGGAGTGATTTGTTTATGTGCGCACCACATTTTCCACAAAATCTCTGGTGAAGGAAATTCTTCTAATGTTATTTCTTTTTCAATTTTAGCATCTTTAGCGATACTATTATGGAATAAAAAGCCATCACCATTAGAACTAAATACAAAAGGGACATTAATCATATCACCATAATTTAGTCCTTGTTGCATTCCGTCACCTAAAGTATGATTGTTATCTTTTGCTTCAATAATTGCAATTGGAATACCCGGCTTGTAAAACAAAACATAATCAGCACGCTTGTTTTTTGCCCGTGTATGTAATTGACCACGAACGATAATACGACCATTTGTCAAAGGAAATTCTTCACGAATTTGTATAAGTAAATCCCAACCGGAACTAATAAGTGCTGGGGTAATATACTTTGAACAAATGTCACGTTCGGTTAGTTTTTTCTTATCAATCATTTAAACTGATTTAACACTTCCAAACTTACCAAAAATCTCTCACACCACAATCCTTATAAGTAGGTATTTTTAATATTTTCTTATAGTATATTTCATCTTTATAGTTTTAAAGTGCAAAAAAAAGTATCATTTAACCCGCACATTTTTTCAGTTTTAAAATTGTGCGGGCTAAATAGTGGCATAATTTTTTCTTACAAAAAAAGTGCGCCCAATCTGTTAAAGAAAGTTTTTGATATCTAAAATTGTTAGACGATGAAAAAATCACAGACAATACGGCACTTATTGGGCTTTACCCAAACCGAAATGGCGCTTATCCTTAATCTCCCGCGGCGTCACTACTCGGCGTATGAAGCAGGAAAAGGGAAAATACCCCTAGCGGCTACCTGCCTTATTGCCGAGATGCTCGGGCATATTCAGGCACCCCAAACAACAATGCAACCCAGTGCGTTTGTGCAGAATCAAATGATGGAATTGCACCGCGAACTGGAACGCTCATTAAAGGAAAACGAGTACCAACAGCTGTTAACAGCACGGAGAGTGGCAGCAATAGAACTACGCTATACTACTAAAATGCAGGTATTGGAACTGATAGCCTTCCTGTCGCTTCGCGATGAGGCTACCGAAATGGCCTCGGCAGCTGCTTTAAGAACCATCTCACGCAACGCTTTTATTAGTTTGAAAGGGCAGGGGTTAGCAACGCTTTCCAAACTCAAACTCAGACTCGAGTTACTGCAACTTGAAAAAATGCTTCTTGATGCTGAAATGCGAAAAATGAGGTCGTATATTGATTTTATTGGTAATAAAGAGTAATTTAATTTAGTAAATAAATAATATAAATGTTAAATAAATGCTAAAAATACATTCCTACAAATATTCTGGCACGCGCCTTGTTTCTGACAGAATAGTATTAACATTTAAAACATATTATTATGTACACCATTACAAATTTGACGCAAATTGCAGATTGCGATGCGTTACTAGCCTGGGCAACCAGAGAGAAAGCCGATTTAGCTTTCAAAAAACTTTCAGATGAGCGTTTAACTGCGAGATTCGCGGACACGTCTCAGGAGCTTGACGCCGTGTTACAGGGCGTAATTGCCGAACTTGCGGCAACAGAAACCATCATCTCGGTATTACCAGATGGTCCTTCGAAAGACGATGCCATTAACAAAAAAACCAGACTAGAGTACAAAAAGTTCCTACTCGAGACCCGTAGAGAAAGTTACGGTGTAGTAGCCTTGCTGGAAAAAGAAATGGATTTGGCAAGAGTCAATGTAGAGATTGCCGAAGTAGACACCTTTATTGAGGTGGTTGAAGCAAAAAAAGCTACTTTGTAGTTTTGTTCCATGACAATGAAGCCGCCCGAAAGAGCGGCTTTTTTTAACTGTAAAAAACACTTCATTTTTAATTTCACAATACTATAATTTTTTTATCATGAATAAATCATTAACTATTAGAAGTATACTAGGATTTACCCAGAAAGAATTGGCAGCAGCACTAAACGTGAAATGCAGCGAACTGTCCCAGTTTGAACACGGGAACCAAAAATTAACTACGGAAGCTGCGCATTTATTGCACCAGTTTCATAAATATGTACAGTATGCCGAATCCGATAGAGTTCAAAGGCTACAGGAAAATCCAAGCGCATATGAACAAAAAAAAGTAGAAAGAGATATAAGAAGGAATGAATCGGAGCGACTTGTTTTGATGTCCAAAATAGAACGGGCTAAACGCCTTTACGAGAATGAAAAATCCAACTTCAATATCCTTAAGATAATTTACAATAAAGATCGTCCGGATGCTGTAGGCCTAGTAACTGCTACTACCTTTAAAGCTTTTCGCGAAAGAGAATTGTGTATCTACCAAATAAGTCTGAAAGTACTTCGTTACGAAAGAGCCCGATTAGAAGAAGCATTGCAAAGAATAAAAACACTTCCGGCATGGATGCTGGAGGGCAAACGCCCACCTGCCGATTAAAAAAGGGAACACAAAAAGTGTTCTTCATTATAAATAAATTTGTTGATTGTCGTTCCCGCGATATGCCGCCCGAAAGGGCGGTTTTTTTTTGAGGTGGAGAAGGTTAGTCCTTTAATACGGTAATGTTGTTGGAATAAAAAACTCCCCGAAGTTTAAGCTGAACTTGTTTCAGCTTATAGCCACAAGGAGTATATCTAGAGTTTGGTTGAACAAAAGAGAAAAGTTTTCTGCTAATTGGATTTATTACTAACGATAATAGGTCAATACCTGCATACTAGATAAAGAAGTAATAAATAATTGTTTAGTAAGGTCTGTTTCTGTCCCAGGTGTTTTAAGAATAAGTTGATAAGGTCCAATTTTAATTGGTGAATTAACAGTTCCAGACGCTGGTGTAAATTTTACCAGCCAATTAAAAAATTCTTGTGCAGCAGAAAGTGATGGAAATATCATTTCTGTCGTGTCGTTTGAGGTCATATCTTTTAACATTATTCTTGTTCTTTGATTTGCTGCTAAACCATCTTCTCCTATTTTAGAGATATTATAAAAACTAGGCAGGTAGTCTTTCTTTTTAAATAATACAATTGTTTTTGTTGCACTACCATTAAGGTATTCAATGCAGTCATCCCATTCGTAAAATGTCTTTTCACCGCTTTTTACATGTCTATAAGTATATGTATAATTTAGTGTTGCATCTATTGTGTTGGGTAATCCGTTGACAACAGGCACCATAGCAGTATATTGGGCAATTTTAATTTTATCAGGCAAATTGTACCCTGTCTCGGTTTTAAATCCCTCAGCTGAAGTTAACGTTTCAGGAGTTTCATCAAACTTTAAGTTTATTTCAGCGGCAACGTTTCCAGCTAAATCAATCTCTCTCATTCCTTCTTGTTCAATACTGATTTGTTTGTCATCCAATTTCCCATTTAATGTTACATATCTGAAACGTACTTTTTGGACCTCAGTTTGACTAATAGTACCTGTGCTACTTACAGATGGTGTAACTCCTGTTGTACTAGTTATTTTATTGGTAGGATCACTAGTGTTTTCAGTACCACTGCTATTTGAAGCTCCTGAGCTAGCTGTAGCAGAAAGAGTTTTGCTAAAGGTCACATCAGCAACATCTACAGTAGTATACTCTGTACTAAACTTGTTCCATTTTATGAAATTTAAATTAGTAGCTTTAGTAATATTTACATCGAACTGAACGTATTCAATACGGTCCGCCAATGAGAAAAATTTAGTTGTATCTTTTATATTAGTATAATCTCTCTTCTTAGAGATGCTAAAAATTAACTTAATGTCTTTTGTGGTATAATCAGTAACCAGCTTTTCTTTTCCTTTTAGGTATTTTGTATCCAAAGCTGCAGTAAATTTTTCATTTTCTGTATTACGTGTAGCTAACTGCTTAATCAATTCCTGCTGACCTTCAGCTTGTAAGTCCCAAAGTGATTTTGTTTTATCTTCCTCTTTTGCTGCTTCAACTTTTGTCCCAAATAAATCGACACTTACAAGTGTAGTGTTATCAGGTTTAGAGCTTTCTATTCTTTTATATCTTTTAACTGTTGTGCTGCAGCTTACCATTGTTAAAAAAAGAACTAAGTAAAAATGTCTCATACTATTTAAATTAAATTGAGTTTTATTGCTGTGAAATAGTCGGTGTATACATCAGCATTAATAGAATTAGTTGTCCCTGTACAGTTAATTGTAATCGTTTTAACGAACTGAACGTTATTTGGAAACGACAGTGAATTTCCACAACCGATATTCATGTTGTTACTGTAAATGTTGTTTGGATTTTTATCAACACACTTTTTTACACCCAGATTGGTCTTAATTAAATAATACATAATATGCTTGTTTTAATGGTTAACTAATTGACATATAACTAGAGTAGTATAAACTACAAAAGGGAATGAAATAGCAACAAACTGTTGATAGATATACATCAGTATTGTAACGATTCCGATAAAAGGGTGGTATTTATTCTCTTTTGTCAAGGTATGTGGAATGCACCTATAGAGAACTTTGGCTAAAGTAAATAATTCTTGTTAAATAATAATAGTATTGTTAATAAGTATATTAATTTTATACAGTTACCGTGTTATTATTTTGTTTTTTAATAGTAATAGCGCAATAATTTAACATTAGGGTAATATAAGTATTTGTTTTTCCAAATAAAAAAACTCCCCGAAGTTCATCCTGAATTCATTTCAGGACCAAGCCACGAGGAGTATAATAGTAGTATTGTAACAGCAATTATTGTTTTACAAACTGTACTTCAGAGGTTAGTTTGATATCTTCACCAACCAATACGCCACTAGTTTCTAGTGCGGCATTCCAAGTTAAACCAAAATCTTTGCGGTTTATTGTACCGTTTAGGGATAAACCAATTTTGGTATTTCCCCAAGGGTCTTTCATCAAGCCGCTGTATTCGGTTTCTAGCGTAATGTTTTTGGTTACGTCTTTAATTGTCAAATCACCATGAATGTGATACAATCCTTCGTTTACTTTTTGTACCGAAGTGCTTTTAAAACTTAGTTTAGCGAAGTTTTCTACATCAAAGAAGTCGGCACTTCTCAAATGATTATCTCTGTCACCATTACCCGTGTCGATGGAGTTTACTTCGGCACTAAAGTTAATTTTTGAGGTTTCGAAGGCATCGTCTTCATTTGCTATAGTAGCTTCAAACTGATTGAATTTACCAGATACATTAGTAAACATCATGTGTTTTACTTTAAAACCTATTTCTGAATGGGTAGGGTCGATGCCCCAAGTTGATTTTGTCATGATTCTTATTTTTAAATTAGTTGTTTCATTTTAACATGACAAAGGTAGGGTGGGTATGTTGTTGCGGCACTTAATCTAGATTAAGAAATAGTGCTGGTATAACTATCGGTGCTTTAGTGGAATACCGCATTTCTATGAAAATAACATTATTTTTTATACAAATCATTTTGAAAACCAAAAAAGGTTGTTATCTTTGCACTCGCAATCAGCTAGAATGATTGACGCTCACTGGAGAAATGGCAGAGCGGTCGAATGCGGCAGTCTTGAAAACTGTT
>Ga0066411_1000087_pt1 | contig 15820 bp, 18 predicted proteins | sample LakWasMet15_LOW5_2_FD_59498 | JGI IMG/M metagenome (GOLD analysis project Ga0066411, IMG submission 59498) | Freshwater sediment methanotrophic microbial communities from Lake Washington under simulated oxygen tension - Sediment Metagenome 15_LOW5 | ecosystem: Environmental > Aquatic >...
TCTATGAAAAAAAGCTTTTTAACCTCATTGTCCATCTTAGCCGCCACCATGGCCGCCGATGCATCAGCAGCTTTACCTGAAACCGTTGTCGATAAATTACCGGCAACACAAACGATTGAGCAGGCTTCGACACAATCTCCTTTCATTCTGGATAAACCCAACGAATACGGCATTTTTGCGTTGCATAGTTCTCATGCATCACATGCATCACATGCATCCCACGTTTCCTCGCGCTAAGAAAAATGAAGGACGACGTTCTCACATTTGATGTTCGCGTCTTTTCACTTGATACCATCAAACGAGCACTTTACAGATTCGCCGATAAGTGTTCGTTTGATATTCAGCTAAAAGACAATGAAATTACGGTCACATTCACTTCTAAAGTTGTAGATGACTTACCGGTTAAAATCAAAAATGAAGTGTTGGATCAGGATTTGCGAGATACCTTAGCCAAGGAAACATCCAATATCCGAACTCTTATTCTCGCCAACGCTTTTTCTAACACAGGACTGATTCAATAATGTCGTTGCTGGGCAAAAAATTTAAGCTGATTGAGGACTTTGATCAGTCCATAGCTGGCGACTATCAGTTGCTGCCTTCACGCTTTTCGGCAATAGACAAAAATCGTTACGTGCTCAGTAATGAAGTCGGTGAGTATTTGGTGGTGACTCGTCTACAGCTTGAGAATTTTATTCGCAAGAAAGTGCCAGCCAACACGGATTTCTACTATGACCTGAAATCCAAACATTTTTTGTTCGATGGCGATTCAAATGTTGCCATTGATTTATTGGCTTTAAAATATCGAACAAAAGCGCAACGTATCGCCCAATTTACAGCATTGCATTTATTTGTAGTTACCTTACGATGTGATTATACGTGCCAATATTGCCAGGTATCTCGGCAAACGGATGATAAGCATGCTTTCGATATGTCGGAAGAAACGGCGAATAAAGCCTTAGATTTGGTTTTTAAAAGCCCGTCCCCCGCTATCAAAATTGAATTCCAGGGTGGGGAACCGCTACTAAATTTCAGCCTTATCCGGTATATCGTTAATGAAGCTAAACAGCGTAATCTACTATCAAGAAAAGACCTACAGTTTGTAATTACCACTAACTTAAGCCTACTTAATGATGCCGTGCTTGAGTTTTGCCAGCAGCATGACATTTATTTATCGACTTCGCTGGATGGACCGGAAAAGCTGCATAACGGCAACCGCCCGCGCCCCGGCAAAAACGGTTATCAGTTGACAGTGACAGCCATAAAAAAAGCCCAAGATTATTTAGGCCGGCACAAAGTCGGTGCGTTGATGACAACCACAGAAAATAGTCTCACCCAGCCGAAAGCCATTATCGATACGTATCTTGAAAATAACCTGGATAGCGTATTTCTAAGGCCGTTAAGTCCCTACGGTTTTGCAGTTAAAAATCAAAAAGCCCATCATTACGATATTGATCGTTGGTTTGAATTTTATAAGGAAGGCTTGGATTACGTTTTTGAGATTAACCGGCAGGGCCATCACTTCGAAGAGCTTTATACTCAACTGATTGTCAACAAATTGCTTTCTCCCTTTAGCCTAGGCTATGTTGATTTGCAGTCGCCTTCCGGTGCTGCCATTTCGGCCATTGTGTATAACTATGACGGTGATGTTTATGCCTCAGACGAATCTCGGATGCTGGCTGAAATGGGCGATAAAAAGTTTCGCTTAGGCAATGTCCATACCGACAGTTACCCAGATATTTGGTTGTCAAACACCTTGCTGGATACCTTGGAATCCACGGTTTCGGAAAGCCTTCCGATGTGTACAGACTGCGGCTTTTTACCGTACTGCGGCACTGATCCGGTTTACCACTACGCTACTCAAGGCGATGTGGTGGGACACAAAGCGCTGAGCGGTTTTTGCAGTAAAAATATGAAAATCTTCAAGCATGTTATCCAACTATTAGAGGATGATACCGAAGCCCGCGAAATTTTATTAAGCTGGGTACATTGATGATTCGGCTGCATTCTAAAAGCAATACCCCTGTCTCTATTGTTGAGCACCAGAAACCGTTCATCGGCAAGGTGACTCTCAATCGAAATTTGCCCAACGGGCTTCGGGCGCAACACGTTTTGGTTATATCGGAAGGCACAGAGATACCCATGGGATTCGGCTTGGTTTTGTTGGCCCATGACGAAGAGGTTAACGATTGTCCGCCGAATGCCATACGCCTATCTCAAGAACTGCGTTACCTGAAAGACCATGATGTTATTAAGTTTTACCCAGACATTTTAAAAATTGATGCCCTATTTCGAAAAGATGCGAATGCCAATTCATTTTTAGTGACAGAGCGGTGCAATTCTTTTTGCATCATGTGTTCCCAGCCTCCTAAAGAGATTGATGATCACTATCTGGTCGATGATATGTTGGCGGCCCTACCTCTGATTCACCCCGAAACTCATGAGATTGCAATTACCGGCGGAGAGCCTACGCTTTGGGGCGATGATTTTATTCGATTAATTCAAGCGGCTAAAAATCATCTGCCCAATACTGGATTGCACATCCTTTCGAATGGCCGTAATTTTAAAGACCTGAATTTAGCCATTCAAGTGGCACAGGTAAGACATCAGGACGTAATGATTGGTATTCCCCTGTATGCGGATTATTCGCAGCTACACGATTTTATCGTCCAGGCCGACAATGCTTTTGACGATACCATACGGGGCATTCTAAATTTAAAGCGGTGCCAGGTTCCCGTTGAGATCCGAATCGTCATTCATCAAAAGAATTTTCACCGGTTGCCTAAGCTTGCCGAATTCATCGCCCGAAACTTGTTGTTTGTTAACCATGTCGCGCTGATGGGGCTAGAGCTCATGGGTTTTGCGAAGTCAAATCAAGATGGGCTTTGGGTCGATCCATATGATTACCAGAATGAACTGCATTATGCCGTTGAAACTCTGGCTCGAGCAGGAATGCGAGTTTCAATCTATAACACTCCTTTATGCCTAATTCCTGAATCGATCCGTTGCTACGCAGTACGGTCGATTAGTGACTGGAAAAACGATTATTTGGATGCATGTCTGGGTTGCTCAGCGAAGGAGCAATGCGGTGGATTTTTCTCGTCGAATTTAACTAAGGTAAGTCAAAATATAAAAGCTTTCGGATAATAATCATAATAAAAACTCAACATGATAGGTTTAGAGAGAACTAAAACTATTACAGAAATAATAAAGGGTATAGTCGAAATAATTGCTCTAATTGTAGCTGGCTTATGGGCTTTTTCTAACTTTCAGAAAACAGAAGTGCCATCTTTAGAATCCCGTGCCTACTCTGAAAGCAATATACAATGGTTTGAATCAACCGATCCAAAGCATTGTGTTGGCTCATTCGGTATTAGAGTCAAAAATATTGGAAAGAAGGCTATAGATTTAGATAAAGCCTTATTGCGTGTATGGATGCTTGATCAGCCACCTTTTGATAAAGGAGTATCCTATATTGATCCAGAAAAGTTTCAAACTGAAAAAGCAACTTACGAGAAAAGCTTTATTTTTAAGCAAGATGTATCTGGATTATTAGGTCATTTTCCGCCGGATACAGAAGGACAAACTGATTTCACATTCAGTTTTGAAAAAAAATCACTCAAAATTGTACTTTTTTCATTTGAGGCTGATGGGCCTGAAATGCATATAAGGCAAAGAAGATGGAGTTATGTTTGCGATTTGCCTACATAAAGAACATTCTATTAGCAATCGTAAACTATGCCTCACGATAATCGCTGGTCAATCTATATAGATATTGAAGGATTCGGGGCATTATACGACAGGGAGGATAAAATCCTATCGGCGTTATGTGACTTAATGGAAGGCATTTACTTAATCGGTAAAAATTACTATCCAGAGTCGCCTAATCGTATCTTTGCAAATCAAATAGGAGACGGCTTCGTAATCACTGGTGAATTTGGTGCCAATAATTATGAAGTTCCCATAGCAATTTCTATCGCTTTATTACGTCATGTTTCAATGAGTGGCCGTTTTGCTAAGGCAACCATCTCAAACGGGGGGCTTACTGGAATTAATGGGTGGTATCCAAAACTCATCCGTGACGCACAGAATGAAAACGGATATGTAATGATGGGTGGAGGTGTGATGACAATTTTTCCCGTGATGGGAACGGGGCTGATCAACGCAGTTGCAACTCAAAAACGTTCACCCAGTGGGGCGCTTCTCATAATCGATATGTCACTAGAAGCGATGATTCCTACTGATTGCCTCGTTCATTCCATTACTGATAGAAAACTGGTATCCATAGATTGGATTCATAGTACCTTGTCACTAGCTGAGAAGATACAAAATACATCTGGTCTTAGAACTTCATCACCACAAGATTTAACAGACGCTTTTACGAAATATTTTAGGACAACTGAAGTCAAAAATGAATGGAAGGCTAATTCAAATTGGTATCTATCGTTAGGACTCTCTCCAAACATTTAAAAGGCAACAAACATCATTATTCCCTGGTTTTGGAGAGCAAATTAAATACTTCTGTCGTTAACGTCCTCTAGACCGGGTACTGGGGTTGGCTAGTGCACCTAAATTTGCGCCTTGTTTTTACTGGTTACCGTCCCCGGCCCAGCTCATGCACCGGTTGCGGTACGGTTTTTTCTTGCGCCCTCGCCTGCTGTAGCCGCTGCCGTTCGTTCTCGATGCCGGTTTGCAGTTCTGGATTATTGATCTTAAAGCGGTGTTCAACGGCCAACTCGACGCACAGGGCTTTGTATTCAGGATTACCGTTAATCCGGAAGCTGCCCCATTTCTGCGCGGACAGTTGCAAAGCCGCCAGTACGCAATCCCGGTTCCGCCAGTCGTTAATGTCGATCTCCCGGCCTTTATCGACAAAAGACGCTGCGCCGCCTTGCCCTGCTATCTGGCCGGCATTCTCTTTCCGAAAATAGTGCACCTGCCGGCCAGTAATCCTCGCCGTATACGCGCGGATGTCTCGCGGCGTCGGCGGTTCGGTGCTATCCCCTTGGATGCGCTGCGGCTCGGTATGGCGATAACGCCAAACGTCGGCTTGTTCCGGCTGTTGCTGTTGCCGTAGCCATTGTTCGTAATCCGGAAAGGGCCGGTATTGTTGGCGTAACTGTTTCCATGCCTGTTGATGGCCTTCCTTGACGCCGGCTTTCTCGGCAGCCTGTTCGGCGGCGAGGACGCTGCGCATGGCGTTCAGCAAATCGCCCTTGCCTTTCCAGCTGCCTGTTAAAATCGTTTCGCGTTTGGCTTTCTGTTGCGTAGCCAGTTGTTTGCGCTCCGCATCCTGGCACTTTCGAAGTGCCAGCGTCGCTGCGTTACGGGCGGCATAGTGGGCTTTCCGGTCTGTAATGAAAGTTTCCCAGCCGGGTTGCGCCGCCTGGATCGGTTCCGGCCCGCGCTCAACGATGTTTAACCGGTCAATGGGCGGCTGGTAAAGCCCCAGGCGTTTTTGTAACTGCGGCAAACTGGCCGCTCGATCCACGCTGCTCGGTTTGATGGCCACCTCGCCGACGAACAGCATGGCCCCGCTGCCCTTCTTTTCGTAGCGGATGCCTTTTTCGGCCAATTGCCGGTGCAAGGCTTGCCAATCGGTTGCCGATTGGATGATGGCGGCGCCGTCTTCAATCGCCAACCGTTGCGCCGATTTCTCGCCAGTACGTTGCTCACGGTCTCGCGTGACCTGATCGGGTTGCCGCTGCTTTCGCGCCGCATCCAACGCCGTGTCGATGTGATCCCGGCCCAGCTCGCCGTTTTCCAATACTTGATAGCGTCCGTGTTGTTCACGATTCCAACCTTGGGCGTGTTCGATTCGAGCAATGGCTTTGTGTGCTGCTTCAATATCAAAGCCTTTATTCGGCTTGACGACTTTCAGCGTCTCCGGATGCACCCGGTTGATGACCAGGTGCAGGTGTAGATTATCGGTATCGGCGTGAAGGCCGTAGACGGTCTGATGGCCGTTCAGTCCCAATTCATCCAGGAAGAGGTTCACCGCTTCGTCTATCTGTTGATGACTGGGTTGTTCGCCTTCTTGCCAGCTGATGACGTAGTGATTGACGGTGTCTTTGCTTCTAACTGCCTCCTGGGACAAGGCCAGCATTTCCGCTTTCTGGCTTTGGTGGCTGTCCGTCAAAAAACCTCGCGAACCGGCATAGACGCACTTCTCGTTTTCATTTTTGCTTTCGGGGTTGAGAATGTAATCCAATAGCCCGCCGATACGGCCGGCTTTGCTGGCGGACTTTTTCGGGTTCTTAATTTTTTTGACGACCACAGCTTAAACTCTCTATATAGGCTTTCAGCGCCACCAGCACCTCGGCGGTTTCCTTGCTGTTGACGCCGTTGCTTTCGTTATGCACATGTTTAACTAAGCCGCCCAGGCGGCGCAGTTCTTTAATCATGATCGCATCCGCATTGGCGATAATCGGCCTGCCGAAGTAGCGGCGGCGCACCAGTTCCGACATGCTCAAGGCCGCTAGGTCTGCGTCTTCGCGTAGGCGTTCTTTTTCGCTGGCCGTGAGGCGCAGCCTTAACATGGCGTCCAGCGGTTCAACGCCGAGTGTTTCGAATACCATGTGGCTATCTCCTTTTAAATTCCATGACTTTTATTAAGGGGTATCGGTGTCATAGCATCCTCGCCGCTGACTCGTTTCAGGCATGATCTGACGTGGTTTTCGACTACATCAGTGCAGCGTTTACCGATGGGGGCCGTTACACCATGCCGTGCCGTATCGAGCTATGTTTGTCTTGAATGCAAGAAGCGATAGCGCCGCGCATTAGTGGGGTCCAGGGGCATCCCCTGGCAGGATTGAGCCGGACTGTGAGAAGCGTAGCGCCGAATGGTCTGGCGTCCCTTGGAAACGCATACGTTAGTATGTGTATTCCAAGGGCCATCCTGTATCAATGTTTAGGCTTACTTAAAGAGTACGATCTTAGACTGTTTAAAACCGCTTTTCAATCACGACAATTCGTTTTATGCTGTCTACCGATAAACAGTATTGAACACAGTAAGCAACGGAGTGATTCGATGGGATACACCAATGAAAAATTAGAGGCGATTGCGGCTAAGTTGAAAAACATGCCGGTCATCGAGAAAAAGAAGCAGGAACACAGTAAACAGGATGCGGTAAAGTTGCTATCAAAAGAGATCGCACTCTTACAAAAACGCGGTTATACCCTGGATCAAATCGCGGAAACTTTACGCGGCGAAGGCTTGGACATTACAACGCCTACTCTGAAGAGCTATTTACAGCGGATTAAAGCCGGGAAAAATAAAGAACAAAAAGAACCTAAGAGTGAACTTAAAAAAGACACTAAAAAAGAGCAACAAAACAGGATAACGCCAGAAGATAAAAAACAAGATGATACCCATCAATTGGATAAATCAGATCAATCGTCCAAGGCATCCTTTACGCCGAAACCGGATAGTGACGATATTTAAAGATGGGTTAATCAGTCTCATTTAATCAGCAGCTTAATTTAAGGAAAAATCATTCATGGCTAAAAGAATATTTTTGATCGGCGGTAGCAAAGGTGGTGTCGGTAAAAGCATGGTATCGATGGCTATCATCGATTATTTGCAAGAACAAGGTGAAAGCGTATTGTTGATTGAATCGGATACCAGTAACCCGGATGTCTGGAAAGGTTATGGCGAGTGCGTGGAAACCCAATTGCTCAATCTGGATGAGGCGGACGGCTGGATACAATTGGTGAATTTGTGCGATAGCAAACCCGATAGCGTAGTGGTGATCAATACCGCCGCTAGGAATAACCAGGGCGTTAGTGCCTATGGTGCTACCCTGAATAGCACGCTGGCAGAATTGAAACGCGATCTGGTGACGCTATGGGTGATTAACCGGCAGCGGGATAGTCTGGAACTACTCAAGGAATACATGGACGCGATTCCAGACAGCAGGGTGCATGTGGTCAGAAACGGTTATTTCGGTGAAGAAAAGAAGTTTGAGCTTTATAACGGTTCTAAAATCCGTACCGCTGTCGAATCGCGCGGTGGTCTGTCGTTAAATTTTCCGGACTTGGCGGATCGGGTTAGCGACGATATTTACAGTAAACGGCTGAGTATCGCCAAAGCCTTAAAAGAACTGCCGATAGGCAACCGTGCAGAACTGTCCCGATGGAAAACCGAAGTGAAGAAAGTTCTGGAGACGGTGATTCATGAGTGAGGGTGGCAACAGTCTGGACGAAAGCTTTGCCAAGCTGCTGGGACGACAACCCAGTGATACCGAACGGCAACAGCTCTACCGGGTCAGGGATGCGCTTCAGTTAAAAAACAATGACGCCCTGTGGCTGGTGTTGATGGCTTTGCAATACTACCAAGACCAGTACGAGCGGTTTCCGGAGGCGATAGCGCTGGCCGCGAGTGAAACCCTGGCCAGTTTCAAGGAAACGGCGGATACCCTGATTTTGGCTTCGGCGGAAGCGACCAAAGCGGATTTGGCCAAAGCCATCGCCAGAACCGCTCAGGAGGTAGCGAATCACACCGCCAGTAAACAGATGTGGCAGTGGGCGGCAGGTTGTCTGGCGCTGACTTTCTTGGCGTTTGGGGGATTCGGCTGGTATTTACACAGCACGGCCTACGATGCGGGATATAGCTTAGGTTATGGCGTTGGATATGCTGAGGCTAAGGACGAAAAAGCCGCAGCCGCTTGGGCGAATACCCCGGAAGGTAAAACCGCCTATCGATTGGCGCAAGCCGGTAGCCTCGGTGCCTTGATCCATTGCAATCAGCCGGGCTGGAAGATCGAAAAGGGCCTGTGCTATCCGCATCCGGTGCCCAACGGCGACGGCTCATCCAGTAGCTACGGTTGGCGTTTACCATAAAAAGTGGGAAGCGGGACGATGACGCGATGAACTATCGGAAATAACGGAAAACGGCCCTATGAAAATCCTCACCTTCATTCGTCACGGCGAAAGCATCGCTAATGCCGGCGGCATTACGATGGCCCACGATGCCATTCCCTTGTCCGAGTTGGGTAAAGCCCAGGCCCAGGCACTGGCCGCTGCTCTCGATCTGCAACCCAGCAGGATTGTGGTTTCTGAATTCCTGAGAACTCATCAAACCGCCCTACCCTTTTGTGACAAGGTATCGATGCAGCCGGTGATTCATCCGGCACTGAATGAGTTTTCATGTCTTGATCCGGCTTTGATTCAAGGCATGGTCGGCGCACAGCGCCGCCCGATGGCCGAAGCTTATTGGCAAGCCGCCGATCCGGAAAGACGCATGGGTGAACAGGCCGACACCTTCCATGAATTTGAACAGCGGGTGACGGCATTTATTCCAGAACTGGATAACCTGCCGGATAAAACTGTGCTGTTCGGGCATGGCATTTGGTTCGCCTTGCTAACCTGGAAGCTATTGGGTTTTAACGCTAGACATCATCAAGGCATGAAAGCCTTTCGCCGGTTCCGGTCGGGCTTCCCAATGCCCAATACGGCGGTTTACCGCCTGGAGTCCTTTACACCTGGCCGGTGGCGAGTACAAGCCGATGAAGCCACCATGAGCAAGGTTTTAGCGGCAATGCCGGCAACACTTTTTTAGCCCATCCCCCACCCCACTTTAAGCAGTCTATTGCTTTTGCCTTTCCGGCTCAAAAAACGCCGATTCAAGCCCGTGGCGGCGATTTATCCAGTTTAGCCATACAAATCCCTATCCCAAGCAATAAAAAACCCAAATACAGCCATTTTCGCGGGTTTTACAAATGGAGGTCATTTGTCACGATGCGGAAGCAATTAAATAACAAATTAGTTTGTTTATTTGTTTATTACTTTGTTCGTTTATTTGTTTCTAAATTAGTTTGTTTATTATTTTATTTGTGCTATACTGAACCCATCACCTCAAAGGAGAAATCCTCATGCAAACCACCACTATACAAACGGGACGCCCTGCCGAATTTGCGCCGGAAGCCATCATCCAGGCCGGTCAAGAGCTACGTGATGCTGGTCGCAATATCACCGGCTTTGCTTTGCGCCAGAAGGTTGGTGGCGGTAATCCCAGTCGGCTTAAACAGGTCTGGGATGAATATTTGTCCAGCCAGTCTGTGACCAGGGCGGAACCGGTAGCGGAATTGCCTATCGAGGTGGCTGAGGAAGTGGCCATGGTCACTAAAACACTCACAGAACGCCTTTCCATGCTGGCCGTTGAGTTAAACGACAAAGCCGTAAAAGCAGCAGAGCGCCGGGTTGCGGAAGTGGTCAGAGCCGCCGGCGATCAGCGGGAACAGGCCGAACGTGAATTAGCGGATGCCTCCAGCACGGTCGATGATTTGGAAGCTAAACTGAATGAAGTCAGAGCCGAATCGGAGGAATTTGAAAAACGTCTGGCCGACGCCCAGGCGACCAGTCAGGCCCAGGCTGTAGAACTGGCGCAATTGCGGGAACGTCTAGCGTTAACCGAACAGACCGCCAAGAGCGCCAGTGAACAACATGCAGTTGAACTTGAAAGAATCCGGACGGAACTGTCCGAGCAGAAAAAAGCTGTCCAATCCTTGGCCGCCGAACGCGACCAGGGTCGCGCAGAACTAGCGACCGTAAAAGCCCAAGCCGCTGCCGCCGAAGAAACCCACCAAGAACAACGCAAGCGGACCGCCGAAGAAACACATCGTATTGCTGAACGCTTAACGAAAATCGAGGCCGACAAAGACGACGCGCACAAACAAGCGACCACGGCCCGCGAGGAAGCTGCCCAATTACGCGGACAACTTGAGGCCACGAAAGCCCAAGCCGCCGAACTCATACAGGCGCTTAGCAGCCATCAGCCGGCGAAAACCACTGGAGCAAAGAAAACACCACCTAACTAAAAATCTTTTAGTCTTTAAAACCCGCCGTTTATTGGGCTAGTCGGTGGGTTTTCGTGTCCGACGGTTATGTACCATTGATTGAGTAAGGACTTTAGGGGAACAGCCCTGCCCTATTCCTTCCTGGCGTAAAACAAAAAGCTTTGATTGAAGGGGATTGTCTTGTCGGTGCTGTTGTGTGATTAGGAATTGATGCTTTACTAAAAATTTTAAAAAAGGTAAATCAACCGTTTATCTGATATAATTGCCAAGGATGGCAATTACTGTAAACTTCCTGATTTTTTAGTTTTCGTGAATTGGCTTGCCATACATCTTCCGGTTTATTCTAAAGTCTATCCGGCTAACTTTGCACTGGCTAAACGATTTAGGCTAATGCCCTGCTCCGCCGCTTGCATGGCTAACGTGCGATGTACTTCTGGCGGTATGTGTACTCTAAATTCACCGTTGTAGTGTTTTTCTGACAGCGGTTCTGGAATGACTTCACCATTGCTTCGCATATCTTTGATGGCTTGGTCAACCAGTTGTCTGATACAGGTCAAGGCTTCTTCAGCCGTAGTGTTCAACCAGGACAAGGAAGGCAGTTGGACACAGAGACCGACATGTTCATTATCTTCTGGCGACCAGGTAACTCGATAGGTGTAATGTTCAATATTCATTTGAATTCCCCCTTTAACTTGTCGATGGCTAACAGTACCTGTTTGAACTGATAAGTTTTGGCTCTACCTTTGTCGTTCTGAATGTTCTGTCGATTCTCATAATTCATGAAAACTAGCGGCCAGAGAATTCAAGCGGTTACAGAAATCATGAGATTTTAGTTTCGATGAAAAATCTCATGATTAGCGGTAAAAACTCTAGCTAAATCTCACAATTAGTGAAGTAGGTATGTCGTTTTTTAGAATCTACACTCTATGTATTTTTTGTAATTCACGGCCAACTTCCTGCATACGGCTGTTGGCATCTTCCCATGCCTTAAAAAGCTGATCCCATCTGTCTTGCGGGATCGTTATGTTAGACTTAGCAATCGTCGCCATCTGGTCTGCAATTGCTTGCAATTGCTCACTTGTCGATCTTTGCAACTCCCAAAGACGCTCAATCTGTTGTTCATTAGTCATTGATTTTCACCTTAATTTAAGAAAAAGCATTTCGGTCGTTACTGGTTAACCGGCACACATCATTTCATATACTTTGAGATTTCATTTCACAATTGTGAGATATTTTTCATGAATTATGAGATCCGACATGTTCTCTCGTGGAAGAATGATTAAATAAAGGTTAAATAAAGATTAAAAGAATAAGAGCAAAAAAACGGCATTATTTCTATTTATTTACAATGACTTAATGAAACTACCCGTCAGCTATAACTACCACTTGTTGATGAAATTAGGCTAAAAATTGGCTTCTATCTTCTTAGTCCAGACCTCAAAAACCTGACCCGTCAGCTATAACTACCGGTTTTTTTACATCCCGTCAGCTATAACTACCGGTTTTCGGCTGATCCGTCAGCTATAACTACCGGAATTGAGGCCAGGCTATAGGGATATTTGGTATGAAAAAGCCTCCTGTCACCTATAACTACCGCAACCCGTCACCTATAACTACCGTAAAACGCCTTGACCCGTCACCTATAACTACCGCTTTTTGGCCGGGATATTTTTTTCTACAATGATTTCTTTGCTTTTCTCACTTAAAGACTGTCGTTTATTGGCGGCTTTGATTTCTGTAATGAAATCCCGAGAGGCAGTCAGTGTGTAAATTACATCTTCTAGCTTGGCACGTTCGCCGCGTATCTCGTTTTTTTGAGTAGAACTTAACACCCCACTAGCTTTGAGTTCGTCAAGGGCGTCATCGAGTGCCGCGACTGCTTGACGTTGCAGCTTGTAGCCTTCCAGCAAAGCACTATCACGTTTGATTGTACTGAAACGCATATCGAACGAAGTGATTAAGCTTGCAAATGTAAACTTGAGAGAAAGCTGTTTGTGTAGCCAGCGGGCGAGCTGGGTTCGATGTCCCATCATTTGTGCATAGTTGAATTGGCGATAGGTCACCGCATCAATTGCCTGTGTTACTAGTGGGTGAAATTGCACAATCCATTTTGCATCTGGATCGTCATCAAGCTTACTTCTGGATACCGCCGACAATCCGGAAAAATACGGATTGATTGAGAACCCCTCTCCATTTTTGCCGTCTGTCGTGGCAATTTCAATCGAGCTTCTGGCGAGGATTCGTAGACTTAAAACGATTTGTTGATAGGATCGGGTGTGGCCTCGTTTTTTTAATTCTTCTCGCAACATATGTAGCGAAAAGACCACCCCACTACGGTAATTTGGTTTATTAAAATACCCATAATTCTGTTCGGCAGCGATTTTGCGTAAAGCATCTTCGATTAGTTCTTCATTTGCACTAGGGTAATAACCTGTGACAGTACTGTCCTTGTTCTGTATCCACGCAGGTTGAATGATAGCCTCTAATTCGCGACCACGATAGTTGAATGAGATGCTCAGCAACTGTGTGAACGTTCCCGCTTTGCGCATCTTGTCCATTGCCTGACGTGATACAGAATAGCGCGGCACACTATCCCATAGATCGAAGGTATTGGACAGCCGGTCACGTTCGTTCTCGGTGTTGCAGAGAAACGATTGGAACAAGTCAAGTTGTTGCCCACTGAAATCTGATTTTGTGGGGGGTATAGCCACGTCATCCTTTTTAGGTTTTGCCTTTGCCATGTCGTAAACCTTTGCTTGATTCCCGTTACTTTTTAACTCGACTCAGATGAGTTGTTAAACATCTTTGCTTAGATAAGCATCCAGAGCCTCAACAAAAATTTCTTGGCTACTTTTATCTGCGATTAGTCCAGCTTGTTTTAGTTTGTGAAATCTTTCTTTGTCTAGTTTTACAGTCAGGGCCTTGTAATAGCCTGCTTCTGTCTTCTTGATTGGGGGAGCTGGTGATAAGTGTTCGGCATCTGTTTTTGTTACAGTTGGAACTGCTGCGCCCTTTCTGGCGACAAGGCCAGAACTTAAAGTTGCTGTTTTAGCCATTTGCATAAATCCTCAAATATATATTAAGCTAAATATCTACTTGCGTAGTTTCTTAAATACGTATTTCCATAACTCTTTAATTTCGCCTGCTGATCGACTTCCCGGATCAATTTCTTGCACAGTGCGGCCATCAATCATTGATGCTGCGAAATCAGTACGCTGATAAATAGTGACAGGTGCTACGGTACCGTGCTGGGAAAGGGCGATTGCAGCTTCACCTGTAATCCGAGCGCGCGCAGCTGCACCATTGATAACAAATATCATTGGCTTATTGGCTGACTCAACCATTTCAACAGTAGAACCAACGGCACGTAAATCGTGTGGGCTTGGCCTGGTTGGAATTAACACGAGGTCTGCAACTGCAATGACCATCTTGATGGTTGTAGTCACTGCCGGTGGAGTATCAATAATTGCCAGCTTAACACCGCATCTTTCAAGCTCGCGTAAATGCTCATTTAAATTAGCAATGCTAACGCTAGCAAAAATAGGGGTTTCTGCTGAACGCTCATTCCACCAACTCGCAAGTGATCCTTGGGGATCGGTATCAATCAGAGCAACAGGGCCATTTTTGTTCTGTTCGGCCAACACAGACAAATGGCCTGCCAAAGTAGTTTTTCCGACGCCACCCTTTTGACTGGCTATTACCAATGTGCGCATAAGCGTATCCAAGTATTAACGCATTAAAGTAGATTTGTATTTAATTATATACATAATACCATAAATACGTATTTATTTAAATATTGATGTACGCACCGCCAATACCCCATAATGCATTGGCCGCTAGTCATGGCTAGCAAGCTTAACAGACCTTTAATCGCATGCCATATAAATACGCATAAAGCTATATACGTACTTACTTATTTGTGTGGCTCAAGTTTATCTGATATCGATTTTTCCGTATCCCATCCTAATGCAAAGTAATGTGCATGTTTTTTAGACTAAATAAATGACATTCAACCCAGGTTGCTCTATAGTAGGAGTGGAGGAGGGGCCATGCCAAAAGTCAACGAACTACAAGAACATCTTCAACCTGGGCAAGTTTATCGGCGGGCCGATCTGGCTAAATGGTCAAATGCCGTTGACCGCCATTTACAGCAACTGGTCAGCAATGGGGTTATCCAGAAGCTTGCGGGGGGCGTCTACTATTGCCCCAAGAAAACGGTTTTTGGTGATGCACCGCCAGAGGACGAAACGCTGATCCGCGCTTTCCTTAAAGACGACCATTTCTATATGGCATCCTTGAATGCCTATAACTCCCTGGGCGTAGGCACCACACAACTTTACAACGAGAAGCTGGTTTATAACCATAAGCGGGATGGCAGATATACACTGAACGGACGGCACTTCTATTTTTTAAAGAGACCACGATTTCCGGAGAAAAGCAGTCAGGAATTCTTGTTAGTGGATCTTATCAATAATCTTCACTTCCTGGCGGAGGATAAAGAAAGCGTTCTTAACAGCGTCGCCGAAAAAGTACGCAACATGGATAAGGCCAAACTGATGAAAACCGTTCAAGAGTATGCAGGGGCGAGAACGCAGAGTTTTTTTGAAAAGCTATTTCGCTCTGAAGAGATGAAACATGCCGTCTAAAATTTATCTCCATGAACACCCTGACTTTACCGATCTCATCCGGGTTGTGGCGGGTGAACGCAAGATCGATCCGTACCTGGCTGAAAAGGATTATTGGCTCATGCACTGTCTTTATGGTCTCAAACAGGCCGGGTACGCGTTTCAGCTTAAGGGTGGAACATCGCTTTCCAAGGGATACGGTATCATTCACCGTTTCTCAGAAGACATTGATATTCACATCGCGCCGCCAGAAGGCAGGCAAATCCGAACATCCCCAAATCATGACAAGGAAAAAGACCGCCAAGGCCGCAAGGACTATTATGACTATCTGGCCAGTAGCATCAGCATTCCTGGCATCATAAAAATTGATCGGGATACACAGTTCGACAGTCCGCCGAAATA
>Ga0066411_1000090_pt1 | contig 15653 bp, 7 predicted proteins | sample LakWasMet15_LOW5_2_FD_59498 | JGI IMG/M metagenome (GOLD analysis project Ga0066411, IMG submission 59498) | Freshwater sediment methanotrophic microbial communities from Lake Washington under simulated oxygen tension - Sediment Metagenome 15_LOW5 | ecosystem: Environmental > Aquatic > Freshwater...
GGAATGAAAGTGGTTGAAGATTCAGGTGATTCAGATGTTTTGAAAGCGGGACAAATTATTTCTCCACGTGAATTGCGTGACGAAAACTCGTTATTGAAACGTAATGATAAAAACCTAGTGGTAGCTCGTGATGTAATCACTGCAACTGCTACGCCAGTACTTCAAGGTATTACTAGAGCTTCGCTTCAAACGAAATCATTCATCTCGGCGGCATCGTTCCAAGAAACAACTAAAGTATTAAACGAAGCTGCTGTAGCAGGAAAAGTAGATACTTTAGAAGGCCTAAAAGAAAACGTTATTGTTGGACACAGAATTCCTGCAGGTACAGGTATGAGAGATTACGATCATACCATTGTAGGTTCAAAAGAAGATTATAACGAGATTATGGCAAGCAAAGAAGAATATATTTACTAGTTATGAGTGATACTGCCCAACAACAAATAAATATTGAGCTTGATGAAAAAACAGCTGAAGGAATTTATTCCAATTTAGCTATCATCAATCATTCGGCTTCAGAGTTTGTATTAGACTTTGTTACTATTATGCCAGGTGTGCCAAAGGCAAAGGTAAAATCAAGAATAGTGTTAACACCACAACATGCTAAAAGATTTCTGAAAGCATTGGGTGAAAACATTCATCGATTTGAACAAACCAATGGCGAAATCAAAGACGTGGAGCAACCACAAATTCCACTGAATTTTGGAACTGCTGGTCAGGCATAATTTTTTTAAATAAAAATTTAAAACCCTTCTTGGAAACAAGGAGGGTTTTTATGTTTAAGATTGTTATAGAAACAGGTTTATGCTTTTTCAAGATAATTTTTGAAAAGAACAACTGGAGGTCTGAAAAATGCAATAGTAATTCTGAAAGGAGTAATGTTAGTTTTGAAATTTTAAAAGACAATTTTATGGATTTCATAACCTTAAAAAAATGAGGATAATATTACTATAATTAAGCAATTAGAAAAATAGATATAGTTTTTTCTTATAACGCAAACGTTTGCGAGAATTTAATCGATTAAAAAGTTGGTTTTAACGGATTTTAATGTACTTTTATGCCCCCCTAAATCGATTTCGGATAAATGTGAACTTGAGAAAAAAAGTTTTTCAGGTTCTTTTTTTGCGATTATTTGAAACGCTTATATTGACCAAATTATAAATTTAAAAGAATATTTAATACCACATCGATTTATGAAAATTTTTACTTCGTTTTTTACAACTTTAAAATTTGTTGTCCTATTAAGCATTTTGGGGAACTATTCTGCTTATGCTCAACCTACGGTTTTAGGATCGCAAGTTGGAAATGGTTCTTATGTAACCTATGATTTAGTTACTCGTGGTGGTGGTGTTCGTTTTGTGCGTATCAATGCTACATCAGCAGGAACTTCTGGTTCCAGAAACTGGGAATTTGCTACGGGTACTGCGGGTTCAACTAATTATACTACCAACTGGAGACCTTATACAGCTTCACAGCTACTTTCGGGATATAATGCTTTAATAGATCCGTCAAGTGCAGCGAGTTCAGCTCGTTACAATACTAGTTCAGGAGGTTCAGCCGGAACTTTGCCGGCTGTAGTAAGTGGTTCATACTATACGTTTAATGTTGGTGGTAACAGTGGTTCCAACAACTTTATGGCAGTATTATCAACTACCTACAATCCTAAAAACATTACAGCGGCTTCTCAAAGTCCTGTAGCAGCTTCTGTTGGTGTTGGACAGCCTGTGGTGGTTACAACTACTATTTCAGCTGTACTAAGTACGAGCGAAACCGTTTATCTTCGTTATTCGAACGATGGATTTGCGACTTCTACAATTATACCTTTCAGTACTTCAGGAACAACTTTGACGGCTACTATACCTGGAGCTTTTAATACTCCAAGTGCTGTTGTTTCCTATTATATCTTTTCTTCCCATACTGCTACAACACCAACTACAGCACAAGCGGATTATTATACCTTAAACCTTTATAATGCTTCTGGCCAAAATGCGTCAGGTGGTGGTACCAACTATACTTATACAGTAGGAGCAACAACACCGACTTATACCTGGAACCAAACCGGAACTGCTTCATGGGCTACTGCAGGTAACTGGACGCCAACAAGAGCGGTTATTGGAGTCTATGATAATATGGTATTCAGTAATGGTGCGACTACTACAGTTACAGCTATTCCTGTTGAGACAGTAGGAAGTATAGCGGTTTCTGGAAATACAACGGTTAATTTGCAACCAGCTGGTGCAAACACCTTAACCATCAGCAATGGTGCGGCAGGTGTTGATTTATCGGTAGCTTCGGGTAGCGCTTTGAATGCCAATGGAGCAAATGCTTTGAATTTGGCTTTAGCAACAGGAGCAACAGGAAGTATTAGTGGAAATATGACTTTTACAGTTACTGCGAATACTTTAAACGTAACAGATGCAAGTGCATTAACTTTTAACAATGGATCAGTAATAACACAAGGAACGGGTAATAGTGGAAACTTATTTGGATCTGCAGGAACTGCTAACGTTGTTATTTTCGCAAGTGGTTCTACTTTTAATCAATTGGCGGGTTCCAGTCCATTTGGTTTGACACAGCCTGCTTCAAAAATTACTTTTCAAACAGGCAGTTTGTTCAAATTGTCAGTTGCCAACGCACCAGGTTTAGCAGGTAGAACTTATGCAAATTTTGAGTATGATGCGTCTGGGACTGCTTCAGGTACGGGAGGTACAGCTTACAGTATCGATAATTTAACTGTAACTCAAGGAATACTAAATTTAAATGTTACCGTGGCTTCAAGTGTTAAAGGCAATATTTCTGTTGCAAGTGGGGCTACATTGACATTTAGCCCCGCGTCTGCGGCAGCTGTGAATATTAATGGTTCTGGTATTCAAACAATTTCAAATGCAGGAACTTTAACAGTTGCGGCTAATGCTAACTTAACGGTAGTTTCTGGTTCGACAGTAAGTTTCGGAACTTCTATAGTTACTGGAGCAGGAACATTTACAGCAGCTAGTGGTTCAACATTGAGAACAGGTAATACTGCAGGTATTGCTTCTTCTGGAGCTACCGGTTCGGTACAAACTACTACAAGGACTTTCAATGCTGGTGCTAACTATGTATATAATGGAGTAGCTAACCAAACAACTGGAACAGGATTGCCTGCTACTGTAGCTAGTTTGACGATTAATAATACAGGGACTACACCTAATGATGTAGTAACTTTGACTAATGCTTCTACCACTACTGCAAGTGTGGTGTTAACAGCTGGAAAATTAGATCTTAATGCAAAAATTCTGGCCGTATCGAATGGAGGAACTATTGCTGCAACGAGTGGTGATTTTACCGCTACTGCCGGTCCAGTTGCCTTCGCAGGAACTGGTACTGTTACAGGAACGGTTAATTTCCCAACTGTAACTATGGCTGGAGGCGTTAACTTTGGAACGGCTTCTAATATTGTTACTTCATTACAATTTAATTCGGGCGCTTTTATCAATACCAATGCACCAACTTATGGAAGTGCATCGACTTTAATATATAATACAACTGGAACTTATGGACGTAATTTAGAATGGAGTGCGACTAGTGGAAAAGGGTATCCAAACAACGTTCAAGTTCAAAATGGAACAATAGTAGATTTAGCTGCTAATGGTTTTGCAGATAGAGCAATTGCAGGGAATTTAAATTTAGGAATTGTTGGTTCAGCAAGTGCAGGATCTTTATCAATGGGAGCTACTACTAACAAATTAACCATTGGTGGAAATGTTGTTATTGGTGGAAATACTTCAGGAACAAGTACGTTAACTTTATCTTCTGCAATTGGAGGAGATGTTTATTTGTCTGGGAATTGGGATACAAAAACAAATGGTGCCTATGCTTCTAATACGAGAGCTGTATTTTTTCAAGGTGCAGGAACATCAACGGTAACTACAATTGGAGCTGCTACATTTGATTATTTATTTATTAATAAAACAAGTGGTGGAACAGTTAGTTTGGCTAATGATATGACTGTAAACAACAACTTGACTTTAAATGCACAGTTAGTTACCAATGCTTTTAAAGTAATTATTCCAACTGGAAATAATGTTACTGCTAATCCTAATGGCTGGGTTAATGGAAATCTTCAAAAGAATATTCCAACAGGAACTAATTCAAGAACATTTGAAGTGGGTGATGCTTCAGTTTATGCGCCAGTTACAACGGCATATTCTGGAGTTTCTAATGCTGGAAATATTACAGTTTCTACAACGACAAACGATCATCCGCAAATTGGAACATCAGTTGTTTTAGATGCTGCTAAATCGGTTAACCGTTTTTATACTATTGCTAATAATGGTGTAACTGGAGGAACATTTGATCCAACTTTTACTTTTGTATCTGGCGATATAGATTCAGGAACGATTACGGGTAATTTAGGTGTTAGTCATTATTCAAATCCAACTTGGACGCCATTAACAGTAGGTTCTAGAACGTCTACTACAATACAAGCTACTGGAGTTACTCAATATGGTGATTACCAAATAGGAGAAGGTAGAACAGTTTGGACTGCTGGAGCTCCTTCAAATGTATGGTTGGATTCAGCTAACTGGTCAAATGGTGTTCCAACAAGTACTACTAACGCTTATATAAATACGGCGAGCGTTTATCCAGAAATTAATTCAAATGAGACAATCAGTCGCTTGATAGTTAACGCAGGTACTGTAACGGTAAATCCAAGTTATGCTATAACGGTTACAAATGGTGTTACAAATTCAGGAGGAACTTTAACTTTAGAGAACAATGCTTATTTGTTACAAGATGCGACTGCTGTCAATACGGGTAATATCATTGCGAAATGTGATAGTTCAGCTATTATGCGTTTGGATTATACTTTATGGTCTTCACCAGTTTCTGGTCAGGAATTATATGCCTTTTCTCCTTATACATTTTCTACTCGTTTTTATAGATATTTAACTAGTTCGGATTTGTATAATAATAGTGGATTAGGGTTTAATGTTACTGCTGGAAGTTTAGATGCTAATGGTGTAAATGGAATAGATTCTAATCATGTTACATTTGATACAGCAAAAGGGTATTTAATAAGAACACCATGGAATCATCCAACTTCGCCAGTTGCTTTTCACGGTCAATTTACAGGAGAACCTAATAACGGAAATAAGAGTTTTGTTTTAGATACGAGTCTTAATGGATTTAATGCTATTGGAAATCCTTATCCATCACCAGTTAGCATTTCATCTTTCTTTTCAGATAATACTAGTAGTTTAATAACACAAACTTTATGGTTTTGGAGAAAAACGAATGATACAAACAACTTAACTTCTTATGTTACTTTTACAGGAAGCACTTATAGTTCGGGACCACAAACCGCTGATGACAATATTCAACCTGGACAAGGATTTATTGTTCAAGCAGTAGCATCAGGTTCTGTGCAGTTTAAAAACACGCAACGTGTTGCTACAACAGGTCGTTTTTTAAGAAGTAGTGCACAAGCAACAACAGCTGGAGAAGGTAGAATTTGGTTGTATTTGAAAAAAGATACTGCTATTGCAAGTAGCATAGCTATTGGATATAAAGAGGGAGCAACTAATGATTTGGATACAAATTTTGACGGTAAGTACATCAATGATAGTCCGCTTGCCTTAACGTCTTTTGTTCAAGGTCAAGAGTTAGCAGTGCAACATCGTGCTACTCCATTTGCAAATACTGATATAGTGCCATTATCCTTTAAAACGGATGCGGCAGGAACTTATAGTATTGAGTTTAATGCTGCCGATGGTGTATTGAATACTCAAGATGTTTATCTTGAAGATTTACTGTTAGGACAATCAGTACTTATTAAAACAACGCCTTATTCGTTTACTAGTGCTGCTGGTAATTTTACAGATCGTTTCCGACTTGTATATTTAAGTTCACTTGGAGTTCATAATCCAACATTTGATGACAATCAAGTTGTGATATACAAAAATGAAACAAATGAGTTTGTTGTTAATTCTGGAAATGTAATCATGTCATCTGTAAAAGTATTTGACATCAGAGGAAGATTGTTACTTAACAAGAAAGGAATCAACGCAAGTCAAACTATTTTAAATGTTGGTTTATCTAACGAGGTGCTGTTAGTTCAAATTACTTCTGAAGATGGAGCAATAGTAACTAAGAAAGTTATTAGATAATATCTTAATTTTCAAAATGTTAAAATCCTCACTAGTGATAGTGGGGATTTTTTTTATACTTAGTATTTGTAAATTTTGTAAGAATTAATTATTAATTTACGTTGTTAAACGAGTATATTTGTAATTTCGCCGATAATAATATTTTACAATTAATCATTAATGTACTTTTGCAAAGCGTATATGCCATTGTTATTATTTAAAATAAGGTAAAAAGCTACAAATATCACGCAAACATGTATTTCAACGATTAAAATTGTATTTTAGCGATTATTAATTTTTTTTATATAAAAAAAATTGATTTATTTGTTTTATTAAAATAAACAGTGGATTATAATAATGTCAAAAGAATAAGGATATGAAAAAAAGATTACACAACTTTAAATTTTTAACAGTATTGTTTGTGCTGTTTTTTGGAGCGCAAGGAATTTATGCGCAAAGTATGGCAAATTATTCAGGAACAAATTATGCTGCTAGTAGTGGTAGTTTTACACCTTTAACTGGTGCCACAGCAGTTCCAACTTTATTGGCTGATGATGTTATATCTTCTGCTATTCCAATTGGATTCGATTTTTACTATATGGGTACAAGTTATACCCAATTACAAGCGGGTTCTGACGGGTATATTACCTTGGCAACAACTTCAGCTAGTACTTTTACTAATAATTTAGCAACAGGTACTACAGTTACTAGACCAGTAATTGCTCCTTTTTGGGATGACATGGATGGAAGAGGTACCGGAGCTTCTGCTTCCTATTTAACTTCAGGAACAATAGGTTCAAGAATTTTTACTTTTCAATGGCTAAATTGGGTGCGTACAGGAGGAAGTTCTCCGGTTATGTCATTTCAAGTAAAGCTATACGAAGATACTGGAAGAATACAATTTGTTTATAGATCTGAAGGAACAGCTCTTTCAGGAGCTGGTGCTTCAATTGGATTATCTGGGATTTCAACGGGTTCTGGTAATTATGTGTCCTTAAATGGTGCTGGTGCCAGTCCAACATCAAGTACAACTTCCGAAACAACAAATATTTCTGCTAAACCTGCAACAGGTCAAATATATACTTTTACACCTTTAGCATTAACTGCGCCTACTGGTTTGAGTTTTACAAATGTAGGAGTAACAGGAATGACTTTAAATTGGACAGATAACGCTACTGGCGAAATTGGGTATGTAATTTATTATTCAACAGATAACGTAAATTTCACCTACTTAGGACAGATTGCTGCAAATTCAACTGGAGCAAATGTTAGTGGTTTTAGTCCAGGTACACTATATTATTGGAAAGTTTATGCATTAAGAGAAGCTTTAAGCACAGCTCTTTCGGGATCTCAAGCTACCAGAGGTGGTGTTGTATATACTACTAATGGTTCTTTTACGGTACCCTGTTATGTTACCAGCTTAAAAGTTGAAGCATGGGGCGGCGGAGGAAAAGGAGGAGATAGAACATCAGGAAACAATGTTGCATTAGCTGGTGGTGGTGGTGGTGCATATTCCTCTAGTACTTTAACATCTTTTAGTTCTCCTTATACTATTACAGTAGGTGCAGGAAGCATTAATACTTCTCCAGGAGGAGACTCTTCATTTGGATCTTCAGTTATAGCCAAAGGAGGAGGAAGTGTTGCAGATAATAGTAATACACGTGCTACAGGAGGTCTTGCAAGTGCTAGTGTCGGAACAATAAGATTCAACGGAGGTACTGGTGCAGCAGGAGTAGGAGGAACTTATGGCGGTGGCGGTGGTTCATCAGCAGGTAGTGCTGTAGCGGGTAATTTTACAAATGCAACTACAACTCAAAATGCTGGAGCAGTTGCGCCTTTAAATGGAGGTAATGGCGGTACTGGTGCTGTTTCGGGAGTTGCAGGAGTTAATGGAACATTTCCTGGCGGCGGTGGTGGCGGTGGTTATAGAGCAGGAAACGGAACTACACAAGTAGCAGGTGATGGTGGTAATGGTCAAGTAGTTGTCAGTTGGACATGTCCATCGGCAACAATCGCTTATTCTGGTGGCCCTTTCTGTAAATCTTTAACATCAGCTACAGTTACTATAACAGGGACTGATGCAAGATCAACTTGTAGTAATACATTTTCATCAACACCTGCTGGTCTTTCAATAAATGCAACAACAGGTGCAATCAACCCATCATTAAGTACAGCTGGTACTTATACTGTAAGCTATCAATTAGCTTCTGCAGGTGGGTGTACAGCAGTTAATGCTACTGCAAGTGTAACTATAAACGCTTTACCAGTTGTAACTGCAGGTTCTCAAGTTTGTATTGGTTCAACAATAACTTTATCACCAACTAGTGGTGGAACATGGACAAGTAGCAATGCAAATGCTACGGTAACCAATGCCGGAGTTGTAACGGGAGTTACAACAGGAACTGCTACATTTACATTTACAAATACAACAACGAACTGTAGTGCAACTACAAGTTCAGTAACGATAAATCCAGTGTTGACTCCATCCGTTGCAATCTCAATTACTACCGGAGCTAATCCAACATGTAACGGAACATCAATTACGTTTACGGCAACTCCAACAAATGGTGGAACACCAACATATCAATGGACTAAAAACGGATCAAACATTAGTGGTGCAAATTCTGTAACTTACACAGGTGTTGCAGGAACTGCTTTTGTTGACGGAGATTTAATTAGAGTTGTAATGACTTCAACTGCCACTTGTGCAAGTCCAACAACAGCTACAAGTTCGGCTATTACTATTACAGTAAATACTTTATCAACAGCACCAACTGGAGTTACAGGAACATTAAACATCTGTAATGGAAGTAGTACTACGCTTACTTTAAGTGGAGGATCTGCAGGGACTGGAGCAATAGCACAATGGTATGCTGTATCATGTGGTGCTGTGCCAGGTGATACGGGGACTTCAATTACTGTATCGCCTTCAACAACAACAACTTATTATGTACTATATACCGGAACATGTAATACAACAACATGTGCATCGGCAACAGTTACCTTAACTTCAACGTCTTCAAGTGATGGTGTTTCATGGTCTAATGGTTCCCCATCAGGAACAAAAGATGCTATACTAACTGGAGCTTCTCCAATTGTTCTTGGAGCAGATTTAAACGCTTGTTCACTTACAGTAAATGGCCCAGCTGTTTCTGTTGCTTCAGGATTTAATGTTGATTTAAATGGTGCGATTAAAGTTACTTCGGGTAGTTTTACATTAAATAACAACAGTAATTTAATTCAACACAATTCTAACTATACTAACTCAGGTAATATCGTTGTTCATCGTAATAGTGCAGCAATAAAACGTTTAGATTATACCTTATGGTCATCGCCAGTAACGGGTCAGGAGTTATATGCTTTTTCTCCATTAACTTTTGCTAATCGTTATTACACATATAATTCAAGCACTGATCAGTATAATGCTTTTTCAGGATTTGCAATTACTGGGCAAGATGGTAATGGAGTTGGCGGTACTGATGGTAATCACGCTGAATTTTCAACTGGAACAGGGTATTTAATTCGTGCGCCATGGAATCATCCTACAGCTCCGGCAGTATTTGCAGGGACTTTTACAGGAATTCCAAATAATGGACCTGTTACAATTGGTACAACAAGTGGTTTGTATTATGCTATAGGGAATCCTTATCCATCTACTATAGATGCAGATGAGTTTATTACTAATAATAGCATTGGTGACAATCCAAGTACTCCAGGTGATGGTTTGTATTTCTGGAGAAAAACTAATAATTCAGCATCGGCTTCCTATGCAACCTATACGACAGCTGGTGGTGTAGCATCTGGAGGTGATACTTCACTAGTGCCAATTGTGCCAAGCGGAGTAATTCAAGTTGGTGAAGGGTTTATTGTTAAAGCTACTTTAGGGTCCATAGAATTTAATAATGGGCAACGAATAGCTGATAATAATAATCAGTTCTTAAGATCAACTAGTATTATAGAACGTAATAGAATTTGGTTGAATCTATCGAATGCTACTGCAAAGATAAATCAAATGATGGTTTCCTATATGACTGGAGCAACTCAAAGTGTTGATCCTGCTATTGATGGTCGTTATTTTAACGACAATCCAACAGCACTTAACTCTTTGATAAATAATGAAGAGTTTGCTATTCAAGGAAGAAGCTTGCCATTTAATTCATCAGATATTGTTCCTTTAGCTTTTAAAGCTGCTGCTGCTGGAAATTACACGATAGCAATTGATCATGTTGATGGTTTATTTACTGGTGGAGCGCAATCAATTTATCTAAAAGATAATTTGTTAAATACTTACCATGATTTTGCTACTGGAGCTTATGATTTTGCATCTGCTACAGGAACATTCAATAGTCGTTTTGAAATTGTATTCCAATCACAGCTAGCTATTCCAACTTTTACAGCTAATACAGTAGTTATTTACAATCAAAATAATGAGTTTGTGGTTAATTCAGGAAATACCATTATGTCATCTATAAAAGTATTCGATATAAGAGGTAGATTGATAGAAGAGAAAAAAGGGATTAATGCAAGTCAAACTAGTATAAGTGGTGGTTTAACAAATCAAGTACTGTTAGTTCAAATTACTTCTGAAGATGGAGCAATAGTAACTAAGAAAGTAATTAAATAATAATTAAAAATAGTTCAATAAAAAATCCCCACTAGTAATAGTGGGGATTTTTTTTATCAATAAAAAAAGCTTAAATTTTTTTAAGCTTCTTTTTTATTTTTTCTAAAAGTATACATCACAAACACAATACCCATAATTGCTAACAGAATTAACTTGCTGTTTATCGGTGTTGGTGCTGGATCGCTACCTTCAAGACCAGTTCCACCACCATCATCATTATCGCCGGGTTGAGCAAACACAGCAAAGTTCGACAAAAGAACAAAAGTTAAAAGGTGTAATTTGTAAATATTTTTCATGAACAAGGCAATTTTAATGTACAAAGATAGCAATCCTTTTTAAAATTCAAAATTAACGAAGCTTTTTTTATGCTTAATTAAATTCGGAAGTGAAATATAGCTTAACATTCGGGAACTTTGTTTGCGTCATTTGAATAGTAAAGTCTGAGTCGGCTAAAAACACAAGCTGTCCATACTTGTCGTGTGCTAAAAACTTTTGCTTAATTCTTTTGAATTCTTTAAACTCTTCGCTTTTAGAATCGTTTGGTTTTACCCAGCATGCTTTGTGAACCGGAAAGTTTTCATAAGTACATTTGGCTCCATATTCATGTTCCAATCGGTATTGAATAACTTCATATTGTAAAGCACCAACAGTTCCAATAATCTTTCTATTGTTCATTTCCAAAGTAAACAGTTGCGCTACACCTTCATCCATCAATTGGTCAATTCCTTTATCCAATTGTTTTGCTTTCATAGGGTCGGCATTGTTTATATATCTGAAATGCTCTGGAGAAAAACTTGGAATCCCTTTAAAACTCATTGTTTCACCTTCAGTAAGCGTGTCACCAATTTTGAAGTTTCCAGTATCATGCAATCCTACAATATCACCAGGGTATGAAATATCTACTATCTCTTTCTTCTCTGCAAAAAAAGCATTCGGACTGGAGAATTTCAAATTTTTATTTAATCGAACATGATTGTATGGTTTATTTCTTTCAAAGGTTCCGGAAACAATTTTCACAAATGCCAATCGGTCTCTGTGTTTTGGATCCATATTGGCGTGAATTTTAAATACAAAACCCGTCATTTTTTCTTCTTCGGGTTTTACCAATCGGGTTTCCGATTCTTTTGGTCTTGGAGATGGCGCAATTTCTACAAAACAATCCAGCAATTCTCGAACACCAAAATTATTCAAAGCCGAACCAAAGAAAACAGGTTGTAAATGACCTTCCAAATAAGCATCTCTGTCAAAGGATGGATATACTTCTTCAATCAATTCTAATTCTTCTCTTAATTTTACAGCAGGTTTTTCGCCAATTATTTTTTCCAATTCGGGATTATTAATGTCCGAAAAAGCGATAGTGTCTTCAATATTCTTTCGGCTGTCTCCACTGAAAATATTAATGTTCTTTTCCCAAACATTATAAATTCCCTGAAAATCATAGCCCATTCCAATTGGAAAACTCAAAGGCGTAACGGTTAAGCCTAATTTTTGTTCTACTTCATCCATTAAATCGAAAGCATCTTTTCCTTCACGATCCAATTTATTGATAAAAACAATCATGGGAATATTACGCATTCTGCAAACGGCAACTAGTTTCTCCGTTTGTTCCTCAACACCTTTTGCTACGTCAATTACCACAATTACGCTATCAACAGCGGTTAAGGTTCGGAAAGTATCTTCGGCAAAATCCTTGTGTCCTGGTGTATCAAGGATATTTATTTTTTTCGACTTATAGTTAAATGCCAATACCGAAGTGGATACAGAAATTCCTCTCTGTCTTTCAATTTCCATAAAATCGGAAGTGGCCCCTTTCTTGATTTTATTATTTTTCACAGCACCAGCTTCCTGAATAGCACCACCAAAAAGAAGTAACTTCTCCGTTAAGGTTGTCTTTCCAGCATCGGGATGCGATATAATTCCAAAAGTTCGTCTTCGTTCTATTTCTTTTAAAAAACTCATAATATTCAATAAATGGATTGCAAAAGTACTACATAATCCCATTAATTTAAAATCAAATTTAGTAGCCATAAATTGTTGCCGTTTTTTATAAAGCAGTTGCCAAAAAATCGTTCGATGAGAAGTGTTAATAAATTTTTGTTAATACTACATTCGATACTTGTATAATGTGTTTGAATTGTTACTTTTGTTGATTGTAACGTTATAAAAGGTTTGTTTTATTACAGCCTTTTTTTAAAATACGTTTAGGTATTCATTTTTAGCATAAATTTTTTATATAATGAGAATTAAACAATTAATTTTTGGATTATTAATAGCTGTTTCTCTTAACGGTATTGCACAAAACTCACCAAAGGAAGTTTTATTCACAATTGACCAAAAACCTTATTATACCGACGAATTTTCAAGGATATACAAGAAAAATTTAGACTTAGTTAAAGACGAATCTCAAAAGGATTTGGATCAATACTTGGCACTTTTTATTGGTTATAAACTTAAAGTTAATCGTGCTTATAAATTAGGTTTGCAAAATAATGTTCAGTATCAAAATGAGTTGAAAACGTATCGTACACAATTGGCAAACAACTATGTTAACGATACTAAAGTAACACAAGCGTTAATAGAAGAAGCGTATAATAGATTACAAAAAGAAGTAAAAGCTTCGCACATTTTAATTACGCTTGATGAAAATGCAACGCCAGCAGATACATTAGTAGCTTATAAAAAAGCAGTAGAAGTAAGAGAGAAAGCATTAAAAGGCGCAGATTTTGGTGAACTCGCAGTTCAATATTCGCAAGATCCATCTGCAAAAGAAAATAAAGGAGATTTAGGTTATTTTTCTGCTTTCAGAATGATTTACCCATTTGAAACAGCTGCTTATAATACTCCTGTAGGACAAATTTCTAAAATTGCTCGCACCCGTTTTGGTTATCACATTATTAAAGTTGAAGACATACGTCAAAATAGAGGACAAATAACGGTGGCACACATCATGATTTTAAATCCAAAACCGGAAGAAGCAAATCAAGACGAATCTAAAAACACTATTCAAGATATTTATAAAAAATTGCAACAAGGAGAAAACTTTGAAGAATTGGCTAAGCAATTTTCAGAAGATAAATCATCAGCTTCAAAAGGAGGTCTTTTGAATAAATTTGGTTCTGGAGAATTGAGTTCTGAAGAATTTGAAAATATGGCGTTTTCACTTGTAGATAAAAACCAAATTTCAAAACCATTCCAGTCTCAATTTGGATGGCATATCATCAAATTAATTGAAAAACATCCGATAAAAACTTTAGAAGAAATGAAATCGGAGTTGGATTCAAAAATTGGTAAAGATGATCGTTCAAAACTAATTACGGCTTCATTAACGGAGAAACTTAAAAAGAAATACCCATATAAAAGAGACGAAAAGGAATTCAGTGCCGTTTCTAAATTGGTAACCAATGATTTTTACGAAAGTAAAATGGTACTTACAGACGAAGCAAAAAAAGATAAAAATACCCTATTGACTATTAATAACGATAGAAAAATACCTGGAAGTGAATTTTTAAGCTATGTTGAAAAACAACAAAAAGCAGGTAGCACGATAAAACCAGTGGCTAAATTGGTAGACAATATTTATGATAAATTTTTCAACGAACAATTGAATACCTATTACAATGATAATCTTGAAAAGGAATTTCCGGAATTTGCTAATGTAATGGAGGAATATCGCGATGGATTGTTGCTTTTTGATTTGATGGAAAAAGAAATTTGGGAACGTTCAAAAACAGATACAACTGGATTGAAGAATTTTTACGAAACGCAAAAAAATGAGCACCTTTGGAAAAACAGATTGGATGTCGTTGTTGCTTCTTCTACAAAAATGGAAGTGATAAAAAAAGCACAAGCCATGTTGAAAAAGAATGCGGAACCACAAGCCATTAAAGACAAACTGAATACGGATAAAGTTGTTGAAGTAATGATAAACAGCGGTGTTTTTGAAGAAGGAAGTGACTCAATTCCAAAAAGTACAAAATTTGCTGTTGGCGTTTCGGATATCGTTAAAGAAGGGGAATACTACTTTGTAACCAAAGTCAACAAGGTATTGCCAAAAGGAATAAAAACATTCGAAGAATGTAAAGGAAAATTGATTAATGATTACCAGCAATATCTGGAACAAGGATGGGTAGACGATTTGAAAAAAGAATTTAAAGTAGAAGTCAATCAAGATGTGTTCAAAAAAATTAAAAAAGAATTGCACCCATAAACTAGTAGAAGCAAACAACAAAATTGAAAAGAAATAACCGAATGATGCAATTAGAAACAATGACTTTAAAATTTATAAAAAACAGAATAACTGTAGCGCTTTTAGCGAGTTTATGTACTGTGTTTTTTGCCAATGCTCAAGAGATAATTAAGGATTCGGTAAAAACGAAAACACCTGCAAAATCGCCTAATAAAAGAAAAATTGATGGCGTTATAGCTACGGTTGGTGATTACGTTATTTTAGATTCGGATATTGATAAATCTTTTCTAGAATTGTCAAGCCAAGGAAACTCTGTAAAGGACATTACGCGTTGTCAAATGCTTGGAAAATTACTTGAAGATAAACTGTATGCGCATCAAGCGGTTCAGGATAGTATCGTTGTAAAAGACGAAGAAGTAAAAGAGAAAATGAATGACCAGTTGAATTATATGGTGGAGCAAATAGGCTCTATGGATAAAGTGATTCAATACTTCAAAAAGAATAATGAAGATGAATTCAAAGCCGAATTGTTTGACATTATTAAAATGAATAAATTAGCTTCTGAAATGCAAAAAAAGATTGTAGATGCTGTTGAAATAACTCCAGAAGAAACACGAACTTTTTTCAAAAACATTCCACAAAATGATTTGCCTGTCTTTGGTGCCGAAATGGAAGTTTCCCAAATAGTGGTTGCTCCTAAAGTTACCGATGAAGAAAA
>Ga0066411_1000099_pt1 | contig 15019 bp, 10 predicted proteins | sample LakWasMet15_LOW5_2_FD_59498 | JGI IMG/M metagenome (GOLD analysis project Ga0066411, IMG submission 59498) | Freshwater sediment methanotrophic microbial communities from Lake Washington under simulated oxygen tension - Sediment Metagenome 15_LOW5 | ecosystem: Environmental > Aquatic >...
GATCACCACGCCATCCAGGCAATCGGTCTGCGCCGCCAGCCCCAGGCGCTGCATTTCGGCACGCCCAAGCGCGAGCATGTCCGCATCGCTGCGCCGCCACAGGTCGTCGCCTTCCTGGCAAAAGTATTCCATGCCCAGCCACACCTTGCTGGGATCGGCCACCATGTGCGGGCTCCAGTTGTTGAAGATCTGCAAGCGACCAACCCGCACGCCTGACTCTTGGATGTAGATCCAGTTGTCGGCAATCAGCTTGTTTGGCGCACTCGCCGCCGCGCTAGGCTGCAAGCGCTCATACAGCAGGCCCACGGTGATGAAATCGCGGTACTGCAGGGCCTGGGCCACGTCGCGCACCGCGGCAGGCACGGCGTCAGCCGGCATGGCGGCCACCAAGTCCTTGACCGGCATGGTGGAGATCACATGCCTGGCTTGCACCCAAATCAGTTGTCCGCTGAGCTGATCGCGCAGACCCACGCGATGCACCTGGCCCGCCTGCAATTGCACTGCTTCGGCACGGTGCTGCATCAGCACCTGCCCTCCGCCTTGCCGAAACAACTCTGCGGCGCGCTCCCACATCTGCCCCGGCCCGAACTTGGGGTAGAGAAAGCGTTCGATCAACGATGTAAGTTGCGCCGCGCGACCCGAGCGCGCGCCTGGCCATAAAGGTCCGAGCGCGGACTTCAGCGCGTGCGACAGGGCGCGTGCAATCGACAGTCCCTTGACCCGCTGCGCTCCCCAATCAGCGCTGATTTCGCGGCACGACAGGCCCCACACCTTTTCGGTGTAGTCCTTGAAGAACTGCCGGTACAGTGCAACGCCGAAGCGGTTGATGAAGAAGTCCTCAAGGGTGACTTCGGGGCGCCGTGGCTGCAGCTTGGCGCGCAGGTAGCTGGCCAGGAATAGCAGACAACGGCCAGCCCCCAGCTTACGAGCGGTGTCCAGCGTGGGCTGCAACGGGTAGTCAAAGAAGCGACCGCCGAAGTAGATGCGCGAGAGCCGATTGCGCAGCAGCATCACGTTGTCGTCAAGGGGTGCAGGCTGGCCCGACGGGGCGGCTTGCGGCACCACCACCTCGCGCGTGCGATTGCGGTAGCTCACTTGCACCGCGCCAAGCTCCTCGCCGCCAGCCAGTGCCTCCAAGGGCAGCAGCTCACGCCACCAGTTCATCACCCAGTCTGACTTGGAAAAGAACCGATGCCCGCCAATATCGATGCGATTGCCCCGGTACCGAACGGTCTTGGACAGTCCCCCGATGTCGCCCGTGGCCTCGGCCACCAGCACCGAAGCGCAGCCCGCGCGTTGCAGCTCCAGCGCAGCGGTCAAGCCTGCCGGGCCGGCACCGATCACCAGCGTATCAACTTTCATGCCGCAACTCCGAAGTAGGCCGGAACAACCACCAGCGGCGCAGCAGGAAGTTGCCCGAAAAGACAAACAGCGGGCACAACAGCTTGGCCCACAGCGGTGTGGCGCCCAGGCTGCCAATCAAGATCAGCAAGGCCAGTTCTGTCACCACCAGACCCATCACGCCCACAACCGCGAAACGGACAAACTCCTCCATCCCGGAAAAGCGCCTAAAGCCAAACACCCAGGTAACGCTGAGCAAGTACATCGTCAGCATGCCCAGCGCAAAGCCGGCCAGCGCGGCCCACGTAAAGTGCCAACCCCAGCGAAGGCAGGCGGCGTAGACACCCAGGTCGATCGACAGAGCCATGGCGCTGGCCACAGCGTAGCGGACCAACTCCTTCGCCGAGCGGCGCCAGCGCGGCCAAGCCGCCAGCAAGTTCCTGACCGTTTGGACAGTTGACATCGTGTGTTTCATTAGGTTGTTCTGTGAAAGTGCTTATGTTTCATATTTACCATAACCTCACAGCAGCGATTGTTGGTAAAAACACCCATGCCGGACCGCAGTCGCCATTCACACCCGTCAAACCGTCGTTCGTCGCATGACGCCGCGACTCATGCCGCCGTTCCATATTGACAGCTGCCGCTTGCAAACATGCGGCATCACCGGCGCGGAGGAGCGAGCTTGGCGTGGTCAATGCAGCGCACGGCGTCAGCGGGACGTCAGCCTGCTGGACCTCAATCACCGACCATTCGCAACCGCGACCCATGCAGCCGTAGTGGAGCGCGTGAATTAGCACTACTTATGCATAGAAACCATTGCTAATGCCAGCATGTCTAGCTATCGCCAATCGCCTCAGCATCGCGCACTTGCGCATGCACCAACCGCACATCGACTTGAACGCTCCGTCTGTCGATACTGCGACGAATGCCTGTCGCATCGCACACAGAATCGTCACCGCTCAACAGCATTCAGCGCGAGGACAGGAACCGGTCAGGGAGGTCGTGCGGCAAACAAGAAGAACCTGCTACTCCAGTCGGTCGCAGGTCATATCGTTGGATGGCGTGGCAAGCGCACGCTGTGAATAGGAGACAGAGACCATGAACGAAAAGAATGTCTTGGTGGCGGCACCGGATCGCGCGCTGTACTTCTCGCCAGTCCGACCGGTGACCGGCTGGCGGCTCATTCCCTCGCCAACGCTGACCATAGGACTATCCGGGCGCTTCCTGATGCACCTAGCTGATGGGCGCGTTGAATCCTGCAATAGTTGCCTGCTCAATGCCGGAGTGCCACACAGGCTCGACGCCAATGGCGAAAGCGTGGTGGTGGTGTTCCTGGAACCCGACGCGCAAGAGGCATTGCATCTGCGCACTCTGTTTCAGCAAGACGGGGGCATCGTCTTCGATCCTGCCCACCGAGTGGGCGCGCGCAGCCCGATGGATCGCTACCTGTATTCGTTCGATTTTCGCTCGCTGCTCAAAGTCTGGTCAGCGCAGACCAAGCCAATCGACCCGCGCATTGCACGCAGTCTGCGCCACTTGCGCGGCAGCCAAATGTGGCCAGTGCGCCGCGGTGAGGCGGCGGCGGCGGCGTATTTGTCCGAGTCGCGATTCAATCACCTATTCCAGGCGCAGATGGGCATCAGTTTTCGGCGCTTTCGACTCTGGACACAATTTCGCGCCGCCCTGAAGGCCACTATTTTCGGCGGAAGTCTGTCCACTTCCCCCCTGCACTATGGCTTTGCCGACGCCGCACACTTCAGCCGCACCTATCGGGAAATCCTCGGTGTCACGCCGTCTGCTACGTTGCGCAACACGACTTTCATTTCAATGCACGATGAAGACGCTGCCTGGCAATCACCCCGCTCGACCTATCCGCGAATCCTGATCGCCAGCGAACGCGACGAGACTGCGCAGCAAGCGGCCTTTGACGCGCTGGGTCCGATCGCCGCATGAACGCAGTCGCGGCGCGCGCATCCCCAGCGCGTTCCCCTTGGCACCAGCGTTGCAAGGCACGGCTGGCAACCCTGCCTGCCGTATCGCGCGAATTGCTGTTGTGGATCGGCCCGTTTTCGGCCCTGGGCATTTTTGCGTTTCATCCGGCGCTGCTGGTGGTAGGCTGGCGAGTCTATGTCATACGCGCCGAACTGGCGGCGGAGTTGGACCGCGCGCTCCCAGCCAACGCGCGCTGGTGGCATGCCCTGCCCGCACTCATCGTGCTGCTGACAGCGGCGCTGTTGCAGGGCAGCCACCCAGCTGACGATTTGAATCGGCACCTCACCGCCTACCGCCATGGCTATGACTACCACCGCATTTATCCCGACTTTGATGCGCGCGCACCCCACGTGAGCATGTGGTTCGGCTTTGAGTGGCTGGTGGGCTGGCTACACCGCGCGCTTGGCCTGGCTTGGAGCGCGGCGCTGGTGCAACTATTGGCCTTGCTGGCCATGCTGGTGGCCATGCAGGGCGCGCTGCGCAGGGCATTGGCTGACCACCCGGCGTGCGCCTTGCTGGCATTTTGTGGCACTTGCCTAGCCCTGCAAGCCGTGGTGCTAGGCAGGGTGCAGCTTAGCCGCCCGGAGATCTTCTTCTCGGCCTGGGCCTTGAGCGCGCTGTGGCTGCGCCCCGGCGCATGGCTTGCAATCGGCGTGCTCATGCAGCCGCTGTATTGGCTGGCGCCCGTGTATGCGGTGGCGGCGCTGCTGCTGAACACGAGTTGGCGCACCCGCATCATCTGCGCCACACTCGTTGTGTTGGCCGCCGCGCTGTTTTGGCTTTCCTATGCGGGCGTGGAGTGGCCGCGCTACTACGCGCTCTCCATTGACTGGCTGCGCAACCGAGCCGATGGCATGGGAGTGAGCGAGAACGCCACGCTGCTCAGAATATTCAACCGGCCTAGCTGCGTGGTTCTGGTGTTGTTCCTCGTCTTGTACCCGCACGACAATGGCCCAAGCCCACGCAACTGGCCCATGGCCCTGGTGCTGGGCGCCTTCCTGTTGCCCGACCAAGTGCGCTATGCCTCGGTGGTGGTACCACTGCTTCTGGTGTGGGCCGCAAGCCGACTCCCGCGCAAGCTGGGCGCGCTGGCGCAACCCTGGGTACGCGTGCTGCTGGCAAGCCTGGCCACTTGGTCATTGCTGGCCAGCAGTTCATGGCCGGCACCGCCGCGCGACCTGCCAAGCTTTGCCTCACTCACGGGCAAAGAATACCTGCTCACGCCGTTTGGCCCCAGCACCTTCATCTTGCCCGCCCAGCACCCAGGCTTGCGGGTGGCGCCGTCGCTGGACTTCGGTGGCGTGCCCTTGTCGCTGCAGAACTTGTCGGGCAAGCTGTCGCATGGCGTGGTCGACTGCGAGGGCCTGCGCGCCCACTCGCGCCTGACGCATGTGGTGCTGCAACGCCTGGACCATGCGCCCCAGTGCGTCACCCTGCAAGAAGCCTCCAAAGGCTGGATGCTGTGGCGGATCAACTCCCACGCTCACCCATGACGCCAAAGCTGGCCGATTTCTTCGTGCCAGGCGCCAAGGCGTGGGCCATCATGGCGCAGCGCTTCTGGCTGGGCCTGCGCCGGGCGTGGGTGCTGGTGTTTGCGCTGGTCGTGGTGCTCTCGCTGGTGCGCCTGGGTCAGCTCATCTACTTCTGGCCGCAAACAAGAATGGAGTCCGGCGCGGAGTTGTTGAACGTGCTGTACCTGGGCTTGCGCTTTGACATCAAGGCCGGCTGCATCGGCGGCATCGCCGCGCTGCTGGTCATGCCATGCTTGTCCGCGCGTGCCGGCCGCTGGTTTGGCGCGGCGGCGCTGCTTGGCTACGCCTTGCTGTCGCTCATCAACCTGCATTACATCGGCTTCTACAAGTCGCCCATCGACATGCGCGTTTTTGGCCTTCTGGATGGCGAGCTCAAAGCCGTGCTGCTGAGCATCTGGCAAGACTTCCCCGTGGGGTGGACGCTGCTGGCGGCGCTGGCCGCCACGGCAGTGGCCCTGGCCTGCCTGCGCGGCGTGTCGGCGCTGGCTCAACCGGAAGCCAAGCTGCACGGGCTGCGCGCGGCGCTGCGGCAAACCGCCATGGCCGCCAGCTACTTCCTCTTTGTGTACCAGATACCGATGACACAGCAGCACTTCACGGCCACTGCATCGAGCCATCTGAACGACATGATTCCCAACGGCGTGATGGCTTTGAGCTACGCCTGGGACGCCCGATACCGGCGCCAGGATCTGTCGCAAACCAACGCGGGCCTGGCGGCATACGGCTTTGCCTCGGCGCAGGAGGCCGCCACCGCGCTGGGCATGCCCGAACGCGGGGACGCGCAGATTGCCGCCGCCCTCACCCGGCATGCGCCGCTGGTGCCGGGGCAGCCCAAGAAGAACCTGTTGTTCTTCCTGATGGAGTCATGGAGCGCCGAGCCCCTGCTCTACCACCAGCGCGACTTTGACGTGCTGGGCCGCCTGGCCCCCACGCTCAAAGGCGCCTGCCACTTCAGCAACTTCGATTCTGGCTTCGGCGCCACCCATTTCTCACTCGAAGCCCTGCTGTTTTCGACACCGCTGGTGCCGCTGACCTACGGCGACGTGAACATGCGGCCCATTCCGTGGTCGGTGGCGGCCCTTGCGCGCCAGGCAGGTTACCGCACCGTGTTCCTCACCTCAGGGCGTGGCGGCTGGAGCGATCTGCATCGCGTGCTGCCCGCACAAGGTTTTGACGAAGTGATTGACGCCGCGCAACTCAAGAAGCAATTCCCCGATCCACCGGAAGGCATTGGCGTGTGGGGTATCTGGGACGCTTACATCTACCGCTACCTGTCGCAACGCCTAGCCCAGCATGCGCCCAGTGACAAACCACTGTTCGTGTTTGTGTTGACCACCACCAACCATACACCCTACCTGCTGCCCAGTGATTACACTCGCCAGCCGCGGGACTTGAGCCGCTGGCAGGGCGACCCTGGCGAGCCGCTGCCTGAGCAATTTGGCGTCAGCCTGGACACCTACCACTACGCCACCGATTTGCTGGGCGGCTTTGTGCAGGAGTTTCAACGCAGCCCGCATTACCCCAACACGGTGCTGGCTGCGGTTGGCGACCATAACGGGCGCACCTTTGGCCAATACAGCAGCCACGAACGCGCGCACCTGCGCAACCAGGTTCCTTTTGTCATCTGGGGCGACGGCCTGGACTGCGGCACGCAAGCAAAGCTGCCTGCCAGCCACCGCGATGTCTTTCCAACCCTGTTGCCGCTGATCGGCGTGGAGGGCCCCTACGTCAACACCGGGCGCGATCTGCTCGCCCGAGAACCGCGCCCCGACGACCCTCGGCAGGCGCCCCACGCCGTGCAGTTCACCGGCATCGCGCGCAACAGCCAGGGCCGTTGGAAGCTGGGCGACAAGCACTCGTTTGCCTGCACCCCCGCGCCCACACCCGGCACACGCTGCGAATTTGACGCGCTGGCCGACCTGCACGAGCGTGCACGCTTGGGGCTGCTTGACTGGTACGTGCGCAGCAAGTTGCAACGTCAATGATTGGCCTGTGCCGCAGGAGCGACCGAAACGCGCAACTGCTTATGACACATAGCGAATACGAGGGAAAACACCAAGCAGGCCAGTGCGGCCATTTTGATATCATGGCCTCGGACTTTTGTTGTGCCGCGCGGCTATTGGCCAAGCGGCGCAACGGTGTCTTTCCAACTCACCCAAGTGGTGGCAAGCGAGACAGTGTGTCTCTTGCTGCGTTCGAGCCCGAGCGCAGCAAGAGGCACATTGCCTCAGGAGCCTCCCCTTCGGAGGTTGGAGAGAGATGTCTAAAAAGACACAGTCCACAATGGTGCTGGCGCAAGCCAGCGTTTCGTCAACCCAAACAACAAAGGAAACCGAACTCCTATTCGTGTACGGCTCCCTGCTCCGGCAGGGAAAGTTCGCGCTACTGGAGATGTCCCCCGCGCAGGCAGGTGGAGCGGTCACCCTCGTCGGAGAGGGAACCCTCAACGGATGCGGTTTGTGGGTGCTCCCTGCCGGGGACACCGTCACGATCGCGCCGCAGAGGGCAGCCGGCGCCTCCGCCGCAAAGGGCGAGGTGTACTGGGTCGGTGGGGGCGTGATTAGCGCCCTCGACAGGCTGGAGGATTCCGACGCCTTTTCCCTAAGGTTCCGGAGGATATCCCTTCGGGTCAGAATGGAAAAGTTTTGGGTAGTAGCCCACTGCTACTACTCAAGGATGGCCGTCAAGGCTATTCGCGACGGAGATCACGCCTATCAGGCGATCCAATCCGGCTACTGGCCGGATTGGAAGAAGGGTTGAAGGTAACGGCGCGGCTAACCACCGTGTCACCGCAAGGCCGAGTTCTGCTTCATGCAGACTCGGCCTTTTTCTTGGATGCGTCGGGCCTCGCCACCAGGCTGGGTTTCACGCGCGCGCAAGCAGTCTTCTTTCAGATCGAAGTTGAGCGGGGAGACGGTCTCACAGGTCACAGTGCCCTGCCCACCGAGACGCCCAAAGTGGCCGAGAACAGCGTCAGACGCTTGTCACCAGCGTCATGTCCATCGGTGTCGATTGGTGAATCGTGATAGATTGTTGATATGCTCGTACAGCAAATGCCGTCGTTGGTTTTTTTTGCCCTCAACGAGGATATCGCCAAGCTTGAGTTCGGATTGCCGGGGCTCGAGGGCCAAGACCGCCTGACCTGCTTGGTGCGATTGGCTTGGTATGTGCGTCAGCAAGACAGTAGGCGCGCCCTTGCGTTGAGCGATGAAGCACAGGCGTTGCTGGCATTGTTGGATGTGCCAGAGTTGGAAGGCCGGCGTGAGCTGGCGCGTTTGGCGCTGATCCGCGGCGAAGTGTTGTGGCTATTGGCTGACTTGGACGCAGCACAAAGTCTTGCTGAGTCTGCGCTGCAGAGTTTTGAGGAACTCCAAGACTATGTAGGCATTGGCGATGCCCACTGCTTGTTGGCAAGCGTCACAGGGGAACGCAGCGACAGCGCGGGGCGCAATCGCCGTCTCGAGTTGGCCATTGCGGCCTTGCAACTCGCAGGTGATTCGGGACGTTTGGGACATGCTTGGGCACGCGTTCTGACTTACGAGGGGTTCGTTGACGCGCGTCGGGCCGACGCCCGTCTGACCGAACTGTTTGACGCAGAGCAAGACTGCCCCGTAGCAGTAGTCGCCTGGCTGGCCTGTGCACAGGCGGTAGTGGCCGCCCATACTGGCGATTTTGGTCTGGCGGTGAAGCGCTACTTGCAGGCGTACGATGCGGCGTTCCAAACATCACAAGTACGGCAAGTGATTGTCGCGGCATGCAATGCGGCTGACGCATTTGCAAGCTTGGGTGACTTGGATGCCGCGCTGGAGTGGGACGAGCGCGCGTTGTCCCAATCACGCGGCACCGGCTGGCCCAGCATGACTGGCTTTGCCTTGACGCAAACCGGCCATGTGCTTCGCCTATTGGGACGATACACGGACGCCAAGGCGGTGTTGAGTGAAGCGCTCGGTACGATGGATGTCCTGCTCAGTTCGCGAACTTACACACTAGCGTTGCAGTACTTGGGCGATCTCTCTTTGGATATGGGCGACTTGGTGGGAGCGGTGGAGTATTTCTCACGCGCGCAGGCTCGTGCTGCGAGTCTGGAAGAGCCTATTTTTGTCTTGCGGTGCTGGATTGGGCATGCCCACGCATTGAGTCGCATGGCCCTTCCTCAAGAAGCCTTCGCCAAGGCGGCGGCGGCCCTGGCCTTGGCGCAAAGTGAAGGCTGCTTGGATGAGCAGGTACGCGCCTTACGCGTGCACGCCGAATTGTGCTTGCAGCACGGTCTGCCGCAAGACGGCGGCCTAACACAGCCGCAGGCTGCGCTTCAATACCTCCAGCATGCGCTGGCTGTGGCGGCAGGAATCGAAGGGTTTGCAGTGCCCAGTGAGCTGCTTGATGAAGCTTCAAACGCGCACGCCGCCTGCGGAGACTATCGTTTGGCCTACGACTTTGCCAAGAAGGCAGCTGTGGCACGTGACAGCAAGCAGTTGGAAGAAGCCCGCAAGCGGGCTGTGGCAATGCAGGTGCGCATGGAAACAGAGCGCATTAGAGCGGAGGGTGAACGCCATCGCCAAATGGCCCAGACACAGGCGCAGCGCGCAGCAGTTTTGCAGGATGCCAACGCCACCTTGGAGACCTTGGGCCAGATCGGGCGTGACATTACGGCCAGCCTAAACGCCGATGATGTGTTTGGGGCATTGGAGCGGCACGTTAGCCATTTGCTGGCCGTGACCTCACTGGATGTCTACCTGCTGGAATCAGATGGCCGTACCTTACGCGGTGTATTTGGCGTGGAGGATGGTGCGCCCTCTCCTTTGGTGCAGGTGGACATAGGGGACCTCAGCTCGGTAACCGCCCGTTGTGCGCGAGAGCGCAGCGAAATCGCCGTGCAGATGGATCCGGCTGCGCCGAGGCCGAATCTAGTGCCTGGTACCCGCAAAACGATGAGTCTGCTGTTCGCGCCACTGCTGATCAGCGATCGGCTGCTGGGTGTGCTGACCGTTCAATCAGTGTTGGAAAACGCCTATGGTGAGCGTGAGCGATTGGTTTTCAGAACCCTCTGCGCCTATGGTGCTATCGCGCTGGACAACGCCAATGCGTACCGTCAGTTGGAGGCTACCCTGAAGACCCTGCGCAAAGCGCAGGAGCAGCTTGAAGAGGCGACGATCACCGACCCTCTGACCGGCTTGCGCAATCGGCGCTTTCTGTTGCAGCACATCGAGAGCGAGACCGCGCTCGTCATGCGCCGACATGAGCACGCTGGCGATGCGCAGCATCAAGCGCCGGATTCCCGCATGGATTTGGTGTTCTTCATGGTGGATCTGGATCACTTCAAATCGGTCAACGATACTTTTGGCCACGCCTGCGGTGACATGGTGCTGGTGCAAATGCGTGAACGCTTGCAGGAGGTATTCCGAGCCTCCGACTACCTGGTTCGTTGGGGCGGGGAAGAGTTCTTGCTGGTGGCACGCGCCACCAATCGCGCTGAAGCAGCACTGATCGCCGAGCGCGTCCGCATGGCAGTGTCGTCGCGGCCATTTGAACTGGCCGGCAACGTCAAGCTCGACAAGACCTGTTCGATCGGGTTTGCCTGTTTCCCTTTTGCCCCTGGGCTACCGCGTCTGCTGTCATGGGCGCAGGTTGTGGAACTGGCCGACCAGGCACTGTATCTGGCCAAACACAGTGGGCGCAACACTTGGTTCGGCTTGTACGCAGCTGATCACATTGCACAGCCCGAAGATTATGTGAAGCGCGTGGTTGCCGATGCTGCGTCGGCAGCTCAAGCTGGCGAACTCAGGCTGGTCAGCCGCAATGGCACACCGCGTGCCGCCCTGCGTATTGAAGGCTGCGACTTGCTCTCCACACAGGCTAAGCCATGACACACGGTGCTTGGAAACCTCGCGCCAAAGACCGCCGTAGGCAAGACGAACAACTAGTGCGCGAAATCGCGCGGCTTCGCGATTTCGCGGAATTGTCGTCGGACTGGTCGTGGGAGCAAGACGCAGAGCTTCGTTTCACCGCCATCTCCAGAGTGTCAGTGGATCACCTGCCGTTAAAGGAGGTGGACTTCCTGGGCCGCAGGCGTTGGGATTTGCCCATCAGAGCAATCCCTGAGGAGCATCTGCGAGCCCATATTGTCGCGTGCGAGCGGCATTTGCCATTTCGCGATTTTGAGTACGAAGTCGGTGACGAATCAGGCGTGTTGCTAAGGTTCTCGGTCAGTGGCCGACCAGTTTTTGACGTCAACGGAAAATTCTGCGGCTACCGTGGCATCGGGCGAAACGTCACTGAACTGCATCGTGCCAGAATGGCTACGCAAGCGAGCGAGCGCAAGTTGACGCAAATTGTCGACGGTAGCCCAGTACCTGCGTTCGTGATTGATACCGCGCATCGGGTGACGCACTGGAACCGCGCCTGCGAGAATCTGACCGGCGTGAGCGCCAGTGATGTGTTGGGATGCACGGATGTCGGGCATGCGTTTCACCAGGTAGAGCAGCCATCGCTGGTTGACCTAATTGTCGATGGCGTTTGTGCGGGCGAGATCGCCACACGCTATGCAGACGAGGCTCATCCCTCATCCCTAATCGACGGTGCCTATCAGGTAGAAGAGTATTTCCCGAATCTGCGCGGTCAAGGCCGATGGCTGTACTACACAGCGGCACCTTTACGCGACCAACAAGGAAAACTCATCGGGGCTATCGAGACACTGCAAGATGTGACCGATCGTCACTTGGCGGAGACCAGCGCGCGAGCGCGCTGGGAGGAGCTGAAAATGGCGCACGCTGAACTTCAGCACGCCATGCAGCAATTGGTGCATGCGGAAAAACTGGCGGCAATGGGGCGCTTGGTGGCTGGCATGGCACATGAGCTCAACACGCCGATTGGCAATGCCTTGGTAGTCGCAACGACCTTGGACGAATTGATGATTTCGTTTGCGGCGGATTGCGCGAATGGTACGTTGCGGCGCTCGGCGCTCAATCAGTTCATCAGCCAAGGGGCGGAAGCGATGCATATCCTCACCTCCAGCGTTGATCGTGCCGCCAAGTTGGTGCATCGCTTCAAAGAGGTCGTTCCAGGCGATTCGAGTGCGGCGCGGCGCAAGTTCGACTTGTGCCTGCTAGTGGAAGAGATCACAAAGTCACTTGATGCACGATTGCGTGATGCGGCCGTGCGTATTTGCAATGACATTCCGGCGGGTATTGCCATGGACAGCTACGCTGGCGCAATCAGCCAAGTCATTCACAACCTCATCGAAAACTCCCTGGTGCACGGGTTTGACGGCTCGCAAGGCGGACAGATCGATTTCACAGCTCAGGCTGACGGGCAGTGGATCAATCTCTTCTACCACGACAACGGCCGGGGCATTCCAGAGGAGGTGCGCAAGAATGCGTTCGATCCGTTCTTCACAACGCGCTTTGGTCAAGGCCAGTCGGGGCTGGGGTTGTTCTTGGTCCACAACCTAGTCACTGGCGTGCTAGGTGGCCAAGTAACGATCCCGCAGAGCCGTGATCCGGGGATGTCCGTACACTTAAGCCTTCCAAGAAGCGCTCCTCCAACACCGCCTACCACGCTGAAGGAAACCGGTCAGCTTCCGACTTGAGTGTTCGTGCCGATTGAGGTCAGCGTTGCGTCATCGGAGTGATCAAACGTATCTTCGCATCTTCCAAGGTGCGCTATCGCGGTAGCGCCAAACGCGCCGCTAAGGCCCCACACGGCCGACTGCGACACTCAATTGACGCCGAAATCGTCGCCAATGGACTCGCCGCGGCAGAAGTCATGGAATGATCAGGCGTTCCTTAGGCCGCATCCGCGCGCACGAGTAGACCGGCCCAAGCCACAACCTCTCTGGCAAGAGAGTAAGCATCACGTAGCTCGAAGTACCGAGCGTGCGAGCTTCCAACGACGCTAACGCCTTGGCGCCGCAGCAGCAGGCGCAGGCGTGGAACATGAAAGTATTGCGACACTGCAATCGCGGTTCGAAGACCTCGCTTTTGCATAGCAACGGCTGCGTTTCTTGCGGTGGCCTCAGTGTTGAAGCCTTGACCGTCCTGGATGACGCGAAACTCAGGTATTCCTTGCCGAATCAAGTATGCGCGCATTGCTGTGGACTCATCTATGCCTTCAGAGCCTACTGCGCCGCTGACCATGATCGCCTGACAGTTGCCAGCACGAGAAATCTCGAGCGCTGCGTCCAGCCTGCCCTTAAGGCGATCCGACAGCGTGCCGTCTGGGTAAACCGTGTTGCCTGGCACAACAACCAAGTCCGCGGCTACGACTTGGTCGGACAAACCACTGGCGGATATCGCGGCGGCGGCCAAGAGCAGGCCCGCAACCAGGACCCAGGCGACCCACTTTGTAGGACGGGACAATCGGAGCATGAGGCATGCGGCCTACCAAGGCTGCAAGAAGAACCACTTATCACACTCTCCACAGTGGAGGAGCTTCATGCGCCGATTGAGTGCCTGGATTCTAGTGTTCATGGTCTGAGTGTGGCGCAGATTGGCAAACACCGGCTCCATCACCGTGAATCACCCAGGGAAGTCAGTTCAAACCCGGGGCGATTCACAAGCGCTAAGAAGACCCGCATCAAGTAGTCATGAAAGCGTTGCTACAAATACCCGCCCAACAGGGCCACGCACTGCGCAGTCACGCATGGTTGCCTACGTCGAGAATGCGACACCACCGCTGGTTGCGGCCGTGGCGCTCTCCAATGGCACCGCTCTGCTGTCGAGCGGCGCCAAGAACGAGTTTCGTTCCCACTCCGTGGCCAGTCTGGCTTCCTCGAACCTCGGGCTGGGTTCGACCGGGATAGTGGCATCACCGTGACGCCCACCTTTGCCGCTGCGTTGTCGACTAACCGACTCCAGCAGATTGTCGCGCACGCATTCAAATTGGCTGCGCAGACTGTCTCCTGCATCGCGCGTCTGATCGGCCTCACCAAAGAAGTCCGCTCGAATCTGCTCCAGATGTGCAGGTCGGGCGGGGTCAACAACCCAATACCTCAAGTCACACTGCGCCAGCAATGAACGCTTGAGTCCATGGCTGGCCACTGTTCGGCCACCCGCGCCCGTCACATCCACGCAGCCCACAACCTTGCCATCCATATCGCACACCACAAAGGTGCAGTACACCTCGTTCAATATCTTGAACCAACGAGCCGCGTCAGCGCCAGCCGTGGGCACCAGAAAACGAGTCACCGGCACCTTGATCAGAACGCGGCAGTCAAACATCGCGTTGCAGAGCCACAGCCAGGCCTTCAACTCCCGGCTGTTAAGTAGTGGGCGAACGCGAATGGGCCAGTTCTTGGGTAGTTTTCGCAACCTGCTCGTCAGCTTGGCGCCGCGCCAGTAACACAGCAACGCGCCGGTCAGCAGTCCAAACACAAACCCGTACCACATGGGAGACCTCCAGAAACCGTCCAAAGCGTGCCCAGTCAACTCGCTTCAATCGTGTTGCAGAAGGATACAAATAGTTCTCACTGATAGCTTGTAACTTTGGGCTGACCTCATCAGGGATATCCATGAAGCCCCGCCACCCTTGGCCGCTACAAGACGCCAAACTCTTTGTCGTGCAGCAGATCCAAGGTGATCAGCGCCGACAAGATGGCAGGCTTGAAGCCCACGCGGTCGCGCCCCGCCCCCTCGCCGCCGTTCATGATGAGGCGTTGCAGGTAGAGGCTGCATTCCCGATGACCCCAAATGGCGGAGACCGCCTTGGCAATTCGCTGGTGGTGCTCCTCCAGCAAGCCCATGGCACGCGACATGCGATGCGAAACAGGAAGCTCTTCAAGGGGAATGGGCCGTGTGGTCCAGTCCTGATCTTCGTCTTCGATAAGCGGCGGGAACTCGATCGTCTCGTTGTTTGTCATGTTGCGTGAACCGGAAATCAAGTGTGCTCTCCTTGCCGCCCGCTCTGACTGGCACAGTCACTTGTACATTCGGGCTATTTGTAACAGCAATTCGCAGAACCCAAATAGAATATCCAGCATAAGTAATGTATCACTATGCTTACACAGAATAACTTGTGTGCTACATCACGCACAACACAATTGAGCGAGGCCGACGGATACATGCACGCGAAGTGGCGGCGCGTTGCGACCCCTGGAGCGCTACATCGCCTTGAACAGCCCGGTATAGCTGCGGCTGACTTCCAGCTTCTCGTTGCTGCCG